>Ga0187771_10001785_pt1 | contig 14684 bp, 14 predicted proteins | sample 0116_SJ02_MP15_1_FD_133139 | JGI IMG/M metagenome (GOLD analysis project Ga0187771, IMG submission 133139) | Tropical peat soil microbial communities from peatlands in Department of Meta, Colombia - 0116_SJ02_MP15_10_MG | ecosystem: Environmental > Terrestrial > Soil > Wetlands > Peat | place...
GAAAAGCTCGAGGTGGTGTACGGCATTCATGCTGTCAAGGAGGCGTTACGGAGCCGCCCGATTGAATACGTGCTGGTCGCGCAAGGGCAACACAATCCGCGCGTGCAGGAGATCATCGACGCCTGCCGGGCGGGCGGAATCGGTCTGCGTTTTGCTCCCCGACCGGCGGTGGAGCGAGCCGCGGGGAACACCCAACATCAGAACGTGGTGGCGGTTTGCACCCCTCGCGCCTATGACAACATCGAAACTCTTGTGGCCAATTCCGTGCGGCCTTTGCTCGTGGTCCTGGACGGAGTGGAAGACCCTGCCAATCTGGGGGCCGTAGTGCGCACAGCGGTGGCCGTCGGTTGCGATGGGATCGTGATTCCGGAGCGTCGCGCGGCAGGAATATCTCCCGCGGTGGCACGGGCTTCAGCCGGAGCGCTCGAGCACGTGAAGATTGCGCGCGTCACCAACCTGGTACGCACGCTGGAGGAGATGAAAGAGCGCCGGGTGTGGGTTTACGGGTTTGAGGCGCATGCTGGCAAGTCTTACCTCGACTTGGACTATGCCCAGGGCTGCGCGCTGGTATTGGGCGGAGAGGGGGCGGGGTTGCATCGGTTGGTGCGGGAAACATGCGATGAACTGGCGCACATCCCCCTACACGGCCCTGTGCCTTCACTAAATGTTTCCGTGGCAGCCGCCGTGGCACTGTATGAGGCTTTGCGACAGCGGGGGAAAGTTGGAAAATGGAAAATAGAAAAGGAAAAATAGAAAAGGAGACTGCCACATGGGGACTGGGAAATGGGGACCCACGGCGATTCTCGATTTTCGAGTTTCGGCCTTCCAGTTTCCAGCTTCCATTTTCCAGTTTCTAGCTTGGCCGGCAACGCAGATGGGCATGCGCACATCTTATATGTAAGCGGGGTTAGGCGTGGAGGAGCGAATGAACGTGAATCGCGCTTGTGCTTTTCTTAAGTCCGCGTTGATTGTGGTGCTTGCGGGTGGTTTTTTCGCTCTGGTTTCCTCTGCCTGCGCCCAGCAAGGAGCCGGCCAAAACCCGGTGCCCGCGACGTCCGAGCATGAGTCGGCCCCGACCAGCACCAACGCCCCTGAGACAGAGACGCGGATTCGAGTTCCGTCGAACATGGTGGTTGCTCCGGTGACAGTGATTAGTTCCAAAGGCGATTATGTCTTCGACTTGCAGCAGAAGGACTTCGAGGTTCTGGACAACGGAGTGCGCCAGAAGATTGAACAGTTTAGCCTCGAGCAGCGCCCGCTGGCAGCGGTGATTGTGGTGGAAACCAATGGCACCTCCGAGGCGCTCCTTGACGAGGTCCGCCCTCTCGGTCCGGTTTTCTCCAACTTGATGCTGGGCCCTCAGGGAGAGGCTGCGGTGGTCACCTACGGCGACCAGATTCGCAATTCCCAGGACTTTACCCGAAACGGCGATGAGCTGGAATCCGCCCTGCGCCGGCTCGAAGCCCACGGCGGTTCTCAGCATCTGAATGACGCCTTGGCGCAGGCCATCGCCATGCTTGAAACCCAGCCCAAAGAGGACCGCCGGATCATCGTGGCTTTCTCGGATGGGCATGACATCGGCAGCAAAACCACTAAAGAAGAGGTGGTGCAGCGCGCCCTGGACGGGGACATTACGATCTACGGCCTGGGATTCAGCCCCTCGCACGCGCTGCTGGCCAAGCAACCGAAGGCGCCGCCGCCGGACCCCCTGGCCACCAACGTGGCACTGCCCGCGCCACCCAACATGCCGCAAACCCCTTCGAACGTCGCGAACAACTGGCCCGGCTCCTCTCAAAACGTGCCTACCTTGCCGATCATTCCCGTGCTCCTGGCGAGCGGGGAAATGATCCGCTCCGTGGTGGCCAAGAGCTCGCTGGAGTTCTACGCTGGCTACACAGGTGGGCTTAGTTACGGGGCCTGGTCGAAGAAGCCGATGCAGGACGAGCTCAACAAGATCGCCGATGAAATCCAGAGCCAGTACGAAATCGCTTACGTGCCGCACGCGCCTTCCGCCAACGGTTTTCACCGCATCGAAGTGCACGTGGACCGGGGCGGAGTCAAGGTGCGGACCAAGGCAGGATATTTCTTGGGCGGCAACGGTAGCAATCCTTAGGAGTAATCCTCGTAGGGCATCACCTCGACGCGCTTCCCGGATTTCAGCTCGATCTCGGCAAGGTAGGGGCGCATGGATAGGGGATCAACTCGCAAGACCATCACGTGAGTTACGCCTTGCTTCTTACAAACCACAGTGAAATATCTATTTTGTTTGCCCGGAATGAGAATCGAAGGGTAGGTCCTCCACTTGAGCTTCAGGTTTCGAACGCGGGGACTCACGTCGGGGCGAAACTGCATCAGGGTGATGGTCGAAAAAGGCATATCCACCACCCCCCCCGGACACGTGAATTTCAAACCGTCCGTGGTGACTTCCAACTTGCCGGCACAGTCAATTTCGATCTTCTCGGTTCCACCCGCGTATTGAAAAATGGCCTCTTTGCCTTGTTCGATTCCAAAAGCCCCGGTGGGCGGAATCAGGACCGCAAAGATCAGCGGCCAGATTTTCCGGGTTCGTTTTGCCCAATCTGATTTCATTAACGATTTACTCCACTTACTCCACAGGCGCCAAGCGCCGGGCCAAGGTTCAACTCAGGCCCAGTTTTTAATTCTAGCGCGGGAGGACCATTCGGGGGAAAATTTCTCAGGGACTGGCGATGTCTCGATTTGAGTGTGGCGCCAAATCATTCCGTCCCGGGCCCTCAAAGCCCGTGCTGCGAACCGATGTCTGCCTGGGCGGGGTCGTTGTCGACGGGGACATCCACGTCAAGGTACCAAGGAACAAATAGCGCGCCCCAGCGCGCCGGGCGGAATGACCAGCGCTTGACAGCCTTCTTCGCTCTTTCAAACAGAGAGGGAATGCCTTTGACGACTTCCGAATCAATCACTCTGCCTTCCGCGCTTACCAGCAAGCGCAGACGCACGGAAGGATCTGTGCCGGAGGTTTCCGCCGGCCTCGTCAAAACTTCCGGAGGTTTCACCTGCCGGCTAAAGTCAGATTCCGCCTGCGTGGGGACAAGATCCGTGGTCTGTGTACGTAGGTGGAAATTGACCTCCACCTTTGTCTCGAAAGATGTGGGGCCTTCCTTTCCCATATACGGGCGGTAACGCCACGTTCCAACCGAGTTCAGCACGGCTGCCGCCAAAAGGGGATTGCCGCTTAGCACATGCGCGCTCGCGACCTTACCCTGGGGGGAAACCACAATCTGGACCCGAACTCGGCCCTGAATGAAGTTCACCTTGGCCAGGACGGGGTACCCCGGAGTGTCTTGGATTAAAAGCAGGCGGGAAGCTGCTTTGGCGCCCAATTCAGGGAGTTGTTGCTGTCCCTCTATACCCTGCGCCCAGGCAGGCGGGAACCCAAGCAGGCAAAGCAGCACCATGCCCAGGCCTTGCAAGTAACGCCACCGCGACTGCGGAAGGCTAGCCATCGGATTCAAAAATGACTTGCGCAACAACGAAACGCCCAGCGTGTGAAATCGAAACGGCGGTGCGTATAACTCCTAAGCGACGGGCGATCTCTTCCGCCTGACCCCGCAGGATGAGCTCCGGCTTGCCACTCTCTGTGTGGGTTATTTCTACGTCCACCCAGCGTATGCCCTGGCTCCAGCCTGTCCCTAAGGCCTTAAATGCGGCCTCCTTAGCTGCAAAGCGCGCGGCAAACCGCTCCGCCGAGTTCTTGAACCTCTCGCAATACGCGATCTCCGCCGGCGTGCACACGCGCTTGGCAAATCGCTCACCGTGCTTCTGGAGAGCTTCTTCCATTCGAGAAGTCTCCATGATGTCAACGCCTGTCCCAACAATCATGAGCTGCAAGCCGGCGGCTGTGTCACGCTCCGCGCCCTTTCTGAACGGACGCCCGCTACTTCTTGGAACTTCGCTGAGCGTTCGTAGGCCCTGACGGTGTAATAGATGGCCTTGTCGAAAAAATGGCCTAACAAGCGCTGGAGTTCCAGCGCCTGGTAAAGGTCCATGGCAGAATCAGCCAAGCCGGAGACCCGGATGTAGTCTCGAAGACGGTACTTTGTCAAAGTGAGGGCGTAGACGATCTCGCTGAGAGGGATGCCCTCGGCTTGGCGTTCCTTTCCCAACTTGGTGTAATTGCTCTCAATGTCCTCTTCGGCTTTGCTGTTCAGCCACAAGCCCAAATCCTTGTATACATGGTAAGTGCGGTGATGAATTGCTTCTCTGGAAAGTTGGTGGTAAGCCGCGGTACGCGGGTTGGACTGAAGGTCTGCAACCAAGGCGCCCGTCAACTCATCCGCGTGGTTTTGAATCATTCGGACCAGACGATCCGATAACATTGTTTTCCCTTCTCAATAATTGGATGTCCCAGTTACATGCTCTGGTTGCAGCTTGCCATCCGCAACGCTCCGCTGTTTGACCCCAAACATCCGAAGCGTCCTCCACGCAGAGAAGAGCCATCATAGGCTAAGCCTACACGAACACCTCTCGTTTTTGGATGAACGATTCTCCTCCTGAAAGAATATCAAACCGGCGACTAAAGTTCAATCCGCGCATGGTGAACGCACGGCGTGTGCTATATTCGGGTCTTGGGTCAATCAGGATCACATATCGTCTCCCGAGGCGGGCTGGCCTGGATTGTGCACCCGCTTATCGCCCGTTATTCATGGCTGGTCCATGCTTTCAGTACTCGTCAGGGCGGGGTGAGCCGCGGCCTGACTGCGGGGCTGAACCTCGGATTCACGAAGGGCGAACCGCGCGCCAGGGTGCGGAAAAATCGGGAGCTTTTCTTCCATCAACTTGGCGTGGAAGACTTCGCGCTGGCGGGGCTCCGGCAAGTCCATTCCGCCACTGTATATCAAGTTAGGCGAGCAACATGCGGCGAATTCGAGTACCGCTTGGGCGGGAGTCAACTCCCTGAACAGCCCGCCGTCGCGCAACCTACAGGTGATGCGTTGTTGACCGATCAAAAGGGCATCCTGCTGTCGGTGAGATCCGCCGATTGCCTCCCCGTGCTGCTGGTGGACGCGAAACAACGGGCGGTGGCAGCAATTCATGCCGGATGGCGTGGGGCGCTGGCGCGCATCGTCGAAAAGACGGTAGGAGAGATGCGTCGCCTGTTTGATTCTGAGCCTCGAAGCCTGCTTGCCGTCCTGGGGCCTTCCATCCGCGTGTGTTGTTATGAAGTGGGGCAAGACGTGGAGGAAGCATTTCAGGGGCGCTTCGCGAATGCGGACAAGTTCTTTCGCAAGCGTCCGGAAGCCTCAGCCTCCCATCCCGACCGCCATTCGCTCTCCTTCCTCAATATGCTGCCGCCGGGCTCGAACGCCGTCTCAATACCGTCTACCCATCTTGACCTGGTTGCCGTCGCCCAGGATCAGCTCCAGTCAGCGGGGCTGCTACCTCACCACGTCGCCAGAGTGGATTTCTGCACGGCTTGCCGCACGGACCTCTTCTATTCGTACCGCCAAGAGGGAACCAGCGTCGGGCGCATGCTAGCGGTCATCGGGATCCGCCCGAGTAGCACAGGCACGCCTGCCTGTGGGCAAGGCTGATTCCGAGCGCCGACAGGCCCAGGCCCCAGTGCTTGTGCTACTGGCAGCACAGGCAAGAGTGCCTGTGCTACTTATCGCTCTCGCATTCCTTCCAGGCGGAGCTGACCGCAGGCGGCGCCAACATCCTGTCCTCGTGAGATGCGAATGTAGGCCGGGATCCTCCATTCCGTCAGGATCTGCTGAAAGGCTAGAACCCTTTCCAGGGGCGAAGGGCGATAAGGAAGCTCGACACCGGGATTGTAGGGGATAAGGTTGACTTTGGCGCGTATGCCCTGCAGCAGTTCTCCCACGCGCCGGGCATCGGCGTCGCTGTCGTTAAAGCCGCCCAGAAGGACATACTCGAAAGTGAGCAGCTCGCGCGGGCGCAAAGGATAGTCTCGACAGGCACGCAGGACTTCGCGGAGCGGGTATTTGCGGTTTATCGGCATCAACTCGGTTCGCTGCTCCTCGCTCGAAGCGTTGAGCGAGACGGCCAGCTTCGGGCGCCTCGGGTCACGGGCAAGCTCGCCCATCCGGGGGACGATGCCCGAGGTGGAAATTGTTATGCGCCGCAGGGGAATCCCAAAACCTTGCGGGTCGGCGAGAATTCGCACGGCTTTCATCACTTGGGCAAGGTTCAGGAGCGGCTCACCCATTCCCATGAAGACCAGATTGAGCCGTGATCCTGGGGGAATCGCGCGTGCTTTTGCGACTGCCAGTACTTGTCCAAGAACCTCGCCAGCCGAAAGGTTGCGCTGGAGTCCTAAGAGCGCGGTGAAGCAAAACCGGCAATCTACGGCGCAGCCCGCTTGGCTGGAGAGGCAAAGCGTGACCCTCTCTTTCTCGGGCATGAACACTGATTCAATGGAGGTGTTGTCCTGAAGACGCAGCAGATATCGGGCCGAGCCGTCTTGCGATATGAACTCACCCTGGACGCTGGGATAGGAGATTTCAAAACGAGCTGCCAGGGCTTCTCTGAAATTTCTGTCAAGGACCGTTAAGACTGAAACCTCTCCTTCACGACGGCAGTAAAGCGCATGATAGAGCTGGCGGCCGCGATAAGACGCCTTACCCAGCGACTGCACCAGTCGCTCCAATTCCTGGCGATCCAGCCCCACAAGGTTTTGCCTTCCCGCGTTCATCGAATGCCCTGATCTCAACTCATGCTATCATGCAGGCGGGAGCGCCTCAAGCGCTCGCCCCAGCGCTCGCACTATTGCTGCGTAAAGCTCGTGGTGTGTAACATAAGTTCGTTCCTTAAGTCGGAGTTCTTGCACTACGAACCTAAGTTACACGACATGGGGGGAACCGCTCTTGCTCCAGCCACCCCTCGCTCCTCCTTTCCATGGGGGGAAACTCGTACTCTCCTCCTCAGATGAGGAGGGGTTGGGGGTGGCGGGTCTTGCGGTTCGTAGGGGAGTTTTATGAGCCGCAGGGCTAATCCCGAACTAACTGGTCGCCGTCGCGAAGCTCTCCAGCGGGCAGGCTACGCGGAGGTCCTTGAGCGGGGAATCGAGGCAACCACGCTGGATTCCGTCGTAGCCAGGGCGGGCTCGAGTAAGGGAGGGGCTCTCTATTATTTCCGAACCAAGGAAGACCTCCTCTTCGGCGTCTTGGAGTGGTTGCTTCATCAGTTGAACCGCAGCTTGGACGAGGTGGTCCATTCTCAGGAACCTGCGCGCACCCGACTGGGGGCCGAACTGGAGGTTTTGTTTCATAGCGCCGAGGTCAATCGCAAGCTTTACTTGGTCTTCTTCGATTTTGTCAGCCGCGGGGCACGCTCCCAGCGATTTCGCAAGCTCTTTGCGGAGTTCTTCGAGAAGTGCCGGCAAAGGGATACGAGAATCGTGGAAGACGGAATCAGGCAGCAACAGTTTCGCCGGGTCAACTCGCTGGAGGCTGCTTCCACCATTCGTGCCCTGGTCGACGGTTACTGTCTCCAGTGGTTAATGGGTCCTGAAGACGTGCCGGTGGAAGTCTATCGTGACCGCTGCCGGGCGGTTCTGGGGGCGTATCTCTTGCGTTGACCAGAGAGCAGTTCTGTTCTCGACCTTCACTTCAGTTGGGCTGAAAATGTTGGTCAAGGCGCTGTTAATTCTTTTCATACTCTTGTTGGTTGTTGGCGTTCCGGTTCTTTCCCTATCAACCACGCGCGACAGCCGACTCCATCAGATGCCACGGCTCGCACTTTACCTCTCGGCGGCGATCTCGCAGTGGCTGCTGGCAGTCGTAGGGCTACTCATCTTCTTTCTCAGCTCGATAAGTGCTTTCTCCATAGGCTTCCGGACACTCCCGCCCCTCACCGGGCTCATCTGCGCAGGTGCTCTGGTTACGATGTCTTTGGCCGCGATTGGCTTTGGCCTCTTCCTGGAGTGCCGCGGATGGTGGCCGGCGGAAGGCGAATTAGTTTACCTATTGATTCCAAAGACACGCCAAGAAAAGGCCTGGGCCGTGCTGCTCCTGGCCCCCACGGCCGCGCTTTGCGAAGAATTCTTATATCGCGGCTTCCTGCTGGCGCAACTCGGCCAATGGCTGCATTCCGGCACCTGGGCGTGGGCCGCATCATCGCTGGCCTTCGGGCTGGCGCATGTTTATCAAGGTTGGAATGGGATGGTACGGGCGGCTCTACTGGGAGCGCTGCTGGCCTACCCCGTCATTCATTTCGGAAGCCTTTATCCTTCCATGCTCGCCCATGGGTTGATCGACGCTCTGGCGCTGGCGTGGCTGGGTCCAAGATTTCTGCCTGAGTTAGGGAACAGGGAATAGGAAGTAAGAGACAGCGAAACAGGGACCAGAAAGCGAATAGAGGAAACAGGATAACTCTCGTGTCTTTCCTATCCCCTGTTCCCTCTTCCCTGCTCCCTGTTCTTACGCACCGCCGTCTGAAACAGGCGCCAACTTGTAAGCGATTTCAGCGTCCTCGAGTAACTCCTCCGCAACTTTCAGACACGCCACGCGCAGGCACTTGTTGTCCAAGCAAGTCGGGCAATTCACAATGATGCGATCAAACAGGTAATCGGCGAGCTCTTGTTCCCCGAAAGTGTGGGCCATACGACTGGTCCTCCGCTCATAGCAAGACCTAAGAGACTGTGTGAGTCTCGCCCCCAGCGCATTATACGCCTGTTCGAGAGCATTGTGCCAATGTTTTCTCGCGGGGCAAGGCGTCTCTGTTTTCAATTGGGTGTGGAGTTTGAGCACGAATCCGGTTAAGATAAACAGGCTATGGATGAGCGCGAATTCTTTGATGAAAATGAGACTCTGAAGCCTGCCACCCTTTCATGTCTGCATTGTCATCAAACCGACGCATATGAGATTCGGTGGCTAGTGCGGACAAAAAGGAAGAAGCTTCCGGGTCACGCGGACGAAAGGGACCGCGCGCGATTCGCCAAATCCCGGAACTACATGCTGCGGCGAGACGATTTCGTCCAATGCAAGAATCCCCGCTGTCGAAAGCGCTTCGAGATTTATGGTATTCAGTCGGTGGTCTTTATGTGAGCGCGCCCTTCCTACTTACCCTGCGCCACATCTTGCAGTGTAGGCAGAGTCGAAGCATCCCATCCCCCGCCCAGCGCTTCGATGAGGAGCACGCTGGCGCTCATGCGACGAGTGAGAATGCTTAAGGCTTGCACCTGGTTTTGAAGGAGTATGGCCTGCTCCGTGATCACCGTGAGGTAATTCACAGTTCCCGCCTTGTACTGATAGGTCGAGATATCAAGGGAATTCTGGCCGGCTTTCACTGCTTCGTCCTCGGCCTGCGCTTCATTCTCGAGCACGCGCAGCGCCGCCAAGTTATCTTCGACCTGCTGGAATGCCGTGAGTACGGTCTGACGATAGGTCGCCACGGTGGCATCGTAGGCCGCCAAACTCTGGTTGAACACCGCGCGGCGCCGGCCTGCATCGAAGATAGTTTCAGCTGCCTCCGGACCTATGGACCAGTACCGGGCCGGCCAATTGATCCACCTCAAAAACCGGCCGCTCTCCAGCCCCACCGTCGCGCTGCTGAGGCTTAGCGTCGGATAGTATGCGGCCTTTGCAATGCCGATCTGCTCGTTTGCCGCGGCCATCTGGCGTTCCGCTGTGGCGATGTCCGGGCGGCGCTCCAGGAGCGTAGAAGGAACTCCCACAGGCACCGGTGGCGGGATGATCTTGATTGGGTGGTAAGTGACCGAAAGCTCTGCGGGAGGCTTGCCCCCCAGGACGGCAATGGCGTGCTCATATTCCGCGCGCGCCACATCATAATCGATCAACTGGGCTCGGGCGGTTTCCAGTTGGGTCTGCGCCTGAGCAACGTCCGAGCCTGACGCGACCCCGCTATTAAACCTGTCCTGCGTAAGCTTGAGGTAATCCTGATAGGACTTCACCGTGGTATCGAGCAGTTCTTTCTCGCCATCCGCGCCGCGCAACTCAAAATAATCCTCCGCTAGCTCCGCCTGATAGGTAAGCCGGGCGTTCTCCAACTGGGCGGCGGAGGCTTGCGCGGTCTCCCCGCTCGCCTTAATGCTGTGCCGGATGCTTCCCCAAACATCCCCCACATAAGACGCACTCACCGGCCAGTCATAGGTCGTGCGTGAAGCCGGCTTAAAAGCGGTTTCGCCGGGAGTGATGCTGACGGCGGCCTGCGAGTTTACAATCGATGGACTTGAGGTAACCGTCGGAAACAGACTGGCGCGTGCGATGCGCACCGCGTATTTTGCCTCGCGGAACTGAGCCTCTGCGAGCAACACGTTCTGGTTGGATATGCTCACCTGCTCTTCCAACTCGTTGAGTTCCGGATCGTTATAGACTTCCCACCACTTTCCACGCTTGGCTCCTTCGTTGGGCTGAGCTTGCTTCCAGCCCTGCATTTCCTTCCAGTTGGCGGGCGGGGATTCCTTATACGCCGGGGGAACCGGCGCGGTGGGCCGTTGGTACTTCGGTCCGACCATGCAGGCGCTCGAGACAAGCAGTAGGCAGCAGGCAGCAGGCAGTAGGCAGTAGGCAATGGGCGGCACAGCTGTTCGGTGATTCACAGGTGGCATGTCGGCAGTTCTATGGTACATGGCTTTTGCCCTCTTAACGTCTGAAAAGATCAACGGCAGTGTCATTTCAAGCGAGGCGAGGAATCTCGCTCCGGTCCGGGCGAATCGAGGCCGACGAGCAAGGCGAGATTTCTCGCTTCGCTGGTAATGACAAACGCCGTTGGTTTGTGGTAAGAGAGATTCCGAGCTTATTCACAGCTTCTCTCTTCTGAGGAAAGGAAGGACCACTGCCCCAGCGCTCACGGCTCGTGGCGTTGAATGCCTATGTGCCTCCACCACCAATGTTGGAACCGGTCGAAATAGAGATATACCACCGGGGTCGTGTACAAGGTCAGCATCTGGCTCACCGCCAACCCACCGATGATCGCAATCCCTAAAGGACGCCGGAATTCCGATCCCGTCCCCCGCCCCATCGCCAGCGGCACCGCCCCCAGCATCGCCGCCATCGTCGTCATTAGGATCGGTCGAAACCGCAACAAGCACGCCTCGTAGATCGCATCCCGCGAGCTCTTCCCTTCCCCACGCTCCGCCGCTAGAGCAAAATCGATCATCAATATGGCGTTCTTCTTCACTATCCCGATCAGCAAAATTATCCCGATGATGGCGATCACCGTCAGTTCCGTGCGCGTCAGCAGAAGCGCCAAAAGCGCCCCTACCCCCGCCGACGGCAAGGTGGAGAGTATGGTCACGGGATGTACGTAACTTTCATAAAGAATCCCCAGCACCAGATAAACCGAAATCAGGGCCGCAGCGATCAGCAGCGGCTCGCTGGATAGAGAGTCCTGATAAGCTTGCGCCGTCCCCGAAAAGCCCGTGTGGATCGTCGAGGGTAATCCAATCTGGGCCGCCTTTTGTAATATCGCGCTTGCCGCATCCCCCAGCGCTACCCCCGGTTGCAGATTGAAGGAAATCGTTACCGACGGCGACAGACCCTGGTGGTTTACCGATAGCGGCGCCGTGATGGGATTATATTGCGAGAAGGCGCTCAAGGGAACGTCCTGGCCGTTGGGCGCAAAGGCGTAGAGTTGGCGCAGGAACAGGGGATTCTGCCAGAATTCACGCTTCACCACCATGACCACGTGATATTGGTTGAGCGGCGTGTACATGGTGGAGACCTGGCGCTCGCCAAAGGCGTCGTAAAGAGTATTGTCAGCCAGTTGCGAGGAAATGCCGAAGCGGGCCGCCGTGGCGCGATCCACGTTCACATAAGCCTGCAAACCACGGTCCTGCTGATCGCTGTTCACATCCACGATCTGGGGGACGGTCCGCAATTCCCGCAACATGCGGGGGCCGTAAGCTTGCAGGTCGCGCAAATTATCACCCTGCATGGTGAACTGATACTGGGCGGCACCGAAGCGTCCTCCGACACGGATGTCCTGCGCGGCCTGCATATAAAGATTCGCCCCCGGTACGCGCGCCAACTTCGGACGCAACCGCGCAATCACCAAGTCGGCGGTGATTTTCCGCTCAGCGGGGGGCTTGAGCATAATGAACATTCGCGCTTGATTTATGGCCGCGCCGCCGAAACCGCCTCCGCCGCAGTATCCACCGACGGTATCCACGGCAGGATCGGCGGCGATGATATCAATCATCTGCCGCAGAATCTTGTCCATGGCTTGGTAGGAGGTGTCCTGATCGGCGATGATCGATCCCATCATGCGCCCGTTATCCTGCTGCGGGAAGAACCCCTTGGGGACATAAATGTAGAGGTAAACATTCAGGGCGATAGTAGCGAGCAGGGCGGCCAGGGTGATGGCAGGGAAGCGAAGGACCGTGGCCAGGGTTCTTCCGTAGAACCCTACCACCCAATTGAAAGCGCGCTCGGAGGCTCGGTAAAGCCGGCCATGAGCTTCGTGCTGCTTGAGGAGATGCGCGCACATAGAAGGCGTCGCGGTGAGCGAGACCACAAGCGAAACCATAATGGCCACCGACAGAGTCACGGCAAACTCGCGAAACAACCGCCCCACGATCCCGCCCATCAGCAGCAGGGGGATAAACACCGATACCAGCGAAATGCTGATGGTCAGTACGGTAAAGCCGATTTCCTTGGCCCCTGCGAGGGCGGCCGAGAAAGGCGCCATACCTTTCTCCAGGTAGCGCGTAATGTTCTCAATCACCACGATGGCGTCGTCCACCACAAACCCGGTGGAAATGCAGAGGGCCATCAGGGATAGGTTGTCGATGCTGTAGCCGAGCAGGTACATGACCCCGAATGTACCGACCAGTGACACAGGAACGGCCACGCTGGGGATGAAGGTGGTCCGTGCGCTACGCAAAAACACGAATACCACCATGATCACCAGCAGCACGGAGATGATGAGTGTCTGCTCCACATTAGCTACGGAGGCGCGGATGGTGAGGGTCTGATCCATAGCCACCCGCATATCTATAGAGGGTGGGATGTCCGCCTTGAGTTGTGGCAGGACGGCCCGGACGCGGTCCACGGTATCGATGATATTCGCCCCCGGCTGGCGGAAGATGATGAGACTGACGGAAGGTTTTCCGTTGGTATAGCCGGAGGACATGATGGTCTCCGGCCCGTCCAGCACTTCCGCAATATCGGAAAGGCGGACGGGTGAACCTCTCCGATAGGCCACAATCAGAGGCCGATAATCCACCGCATGAAAGAGTTGGTCGTTGGCGCCCACTTGCCACATCCTATGACTGTCGGAAAAATATCCTTTCGGGGTGTTCGCGTTGGCGTTGCTCAGCACACCTCGAACCTGCTCGAGCCCGATGCCGTACTTATTGAGCAAGGTGGGGTTCATTTCCACGCGGACCCCCGGCAGCGCGCCGCCTCCTGCGAATACTTGGCCCACCCCGCTCACCTGCGCCAACTTTTGCGCCATGATGGTGGAGGCGGCATCGTAGATTTGGCTCTTGGAGAGCACGTCCGAAGTGAGCGCCAGCATAAATATCGGCGAATCACCCGGGTTCACTTTACGGTAAGTCGGGTTGTTGGGGAGATTGATGGGAAGGTATCCGCGGGCCGCATTGATGGCAGCCTGCACATCGCGCGCTGCGGCATCGATATTCCGGTCCAAATTGAATTGCAGCGTGACGCTGGAGGCCCCTAGCGCGCTCGAGGAAGTCATCTCGCTGACTGACGCAATGCGACCAAACTGGCGCTCAAGCGGGGTAGCCACCGAAGAAGCCATGATCTCTGGACTTGCCCCGGGTAAACCTGCTCCCACGGAGATGGTGGGGAAATCCACTTGCGGCAGCGGCGACACCGGCAACAAACGGAAAGCCACGGCGCCCGACAAAAAGATGGCGATAACGAGGAGCGTTGTTGCCACAGGCCGCCGGATGAAGGGTTCAGAGATATTCATAGAAAAAAGAATCTCGACTCGCGAACGGCAAATGACAAATGGCAAATGTAAGAACTACCTGAAATTTGCCATTCGAAATGTCTTTCAGCCCTTCCGCCCGCGCCAGTGCGACAGGCGAAGCGCCAGGCGATCGAACCAGAGGTAAATGACGGGAGTGGTGTAAAGCGTGAGTAGCTGGCTCAAGAGAAGTCCGCCCACCATGGTGATTCCCAAAGGCCGGCGCAGCTCCGAACCCATACCGGTGCCCAGTGCCAGGGGGACGCCGCCCAATAGCGCCGCCATCGTAGTCATCATGATGGGTCGGAACCGCAGTAAGCAAGCCTGATAGATGGCGTTCACCGGTGTCATGCCTTCCTTGCGCTCCGCGTCCAAGGCAAAATCAATCATCATAATGCCATTCTTCTTCACGATCCCAATTAGCAGGACTAGACCTATCAGCGCAATGACGCTGAAATCAATCCGGCAGATCATGAGGGAGAGAAGGGCGCCCACGCCCGCCGAAGGCAGCGTAGAAAGAATGGTGATGGGGTGAATGTAACTTTCGTACAAGACTCCCAACACAATGTAGACCGTAACCAGCGCCGCCAGGATTAGCACGGGCTCATTGGAGAGCGAGGCCAGGAACGACGCCGCTGTGCCTTGGAAGGCCGCCTGCACGGCAGGCGGCATATGACTCTCGTCCTTAATTTTGTTCACGGCCTCCACCGCGTCTCCCAGCGAGGCCCGCGGAGCCAGATTGAAAGAGAGAGTGACCACGGGGAATTGGCCTTGGTGATTCACGGTGA
>Ga0187771_10001786_pt1 | contig 14679 bp, 16 predicted proteins | sample 0116_SJ02_MP15_1_FD_133139 | JGI IMG/M metagenome (GOLD analysis project Ga0187771, IMG submission 133139) | Tropical peat soil microbial communities from peatlands in Department of Meta, Colombia - 0116_SJ02_MP15_10_MG | ecosystem: Environmental > Terrestrial > Soil > Wetlands > Peat | place...
GACCAAGCCGAGCGGGTGATTCTGGAGGTCAACTCGTGGCAGCCGATGGCGCTCGAGGGCATGCATGACATCTACTACGGTTTGCAACCGCCGCCGAATCGCAAGCCGATTCCGTTGACTCAAACGGGCCAGCGCATTGGCACGCCGTATCTGGAAATGTCGCCAGAAAAAGTCGTCGCCATCGTTTGTACGGACTCGCCGGATCGCAATAGCCCGTTCAAGGCGCCTGATCAGGCTTCCAAGCGCATCGCGGGACATATTTTGGAATTTCTCAGCTGGGAGGTTCAAAAGGGCCGCATGCCGGCGAACCTCTTGCCACTGCAATCCGGCGTGGGCAACATTGCTAACGCAGTTCTGTTTGGGCTGGAGGAAGGACCGTTTGAGGGACTGACTTCCTACACCGAAGTGATTCAAGACGGCATGATTCGCCTGCTGAAATCGGGCAAGCTGACTTATGCATCGGCCACGGCGTTCTCGCTCAGTCCCGAAATGCTGACCGAAGTGAACGCCAACATGGTCAGCTATCGCGAACGGATCGTTCTGCGCCCGCAGGAAATCTCGAATAATCCCGGCATCATTCGACGCCTTGGCGTCATTGCCATGAACGGCATGATCGAAGCCGACATTTACGGCAATGTCAACTCGACGCATGTCATGGGATCGCGCATCCAGAACGGCATTGGCGGTTCAGGAGATTTCGCGCGTAACGGATATCTCTCGATCTTTATGGCGCCATCGACTGCACAGAAAGGGACGATCTCCACCATCGTGCCCATGGTCTCGCATGTGGACCATACAGAGCATGACGTGTGCGTTGTAGTCACCGAGCAGGGATTGGCCGATCTGCGCGGCCTCTCGCCGCGCCAGCGCGCGCACCTGATTATTCAGAAGTGCGCCAGCCCAGACTATAAGCCGCTGCTGCTGGACTATCTGGCGCGAGCGGAGCGGCTGTCATACGGCAAACATACGCCGCATCTGCTGACGGAGTCGCTGGGTTGGCACAACCGCTATCTGCGGACCGGAAATATGCATCCTCGGGAAGAAAACTGAGGGATGTAAAAGAGATCAACACCGGCTATCTAGCTCCGCCCTGGGAGCATTATCTTGGCGGACAGGGGCAAAGATCGACGGTAACCGACCCTCTGCCTTCTGCGTCACGTTGAACGCGGTAGCCACTTGGCGCAAGGGCGCTAGGCGCGCGCTCACAGGCTGCTAGAATTCTCCGTTGTCATGCTGAGCGTACTGGGGTCCCCGACAAGCCCGGTTTTGGCTCGGCGGGGTGGTGAGCGAAGCATCCCTATCGCAACCATGCCGCTTGCGCTCCCTTTCGCGTTCCCCCTGAGACTCCCTCATCGGCTGCTAGAATTAGTGGTTAAGCCGCCGCCATCATGGATTCTGCTTTTATCCGTAATTTCGCGATCATCGCCCACATCGACCATGGGAAATCCACCCTGGCCGACCGCCTGCTGGAGCTGACCGGCGCGCTGACCGCGCGCGAAATGCAGGCCCAGGTGTTGGATTCGATGGACCTGGAGCGGGAGCGCGGCATCACCATCAAGGCACACGCGGTGCGCATGATGTACACCGCGCACGATGGCCAGACGTACCAGCTCAACCTGATCGATACGCCCGGCCACGTGGATTTTTCCTATGAGGTATCGCGCGCGCTGGCTTCCTGCGAAGGCGCGCTGCTGGTGGTGGATGCATCGCAAGGCGTCGAGGCGCAAACCCTGGCCAATTCCTATCTAGCGATCAATCATGGCCTCGAGATCATTCCGGTCATCAACAAGATCGATCTGCCCAGCGCCGACATTCCACGGGCGAAAGAAATGATCGAAGGCGCCGTGGGACTCGACGCCTCGAGCGCCGTGCTGATCAGTGCCAAAACCGGGCAGGGCGTGCCCGACGTCCTGGAAGCGATTGTGAAGCGCGTGCCGCCGCCGAAAGGCGATCCGGAAAAGCGGCTACAGGCGCTGATTTTCGACTCTTGGTTCGACTCCTACCGCGGCGTAATCGTGCTCACGCGAGTTTTTCAGGGCACGCTGCGCAAAGGACAGAAGATCCGCCTGATGTCAAACGGCCGCGTCTTCGATGTGGAAGCGCTGGGCGTGCTCACGCCGAAGCCGGTTGACGTGGACGAGTTGCGCGCCGGAGAGGCCGGCTTCCTGATCGCCAACATCAAGAACGTGGCCGACACCAAGATCGGCGACACCATCACCGACGACGCGCACCCGGCGATCGAAGCCTTGCCCGGCTTTGAAGAGATCAAGCCCATGGTGTTCGCCGGGCTTTACACCGTGGACTCGCACGAGCATACCCAGTTGCGCGAGGCACTGGAGAAGCTGCGCCTGAACGATTCGTCATTCTTTTTCGAGCCAGAAAGCTCCGCCGCGCTGGGATTCGGCTTCCGTTGCGGCTTTCTTGGGCTGCTGCACATGGACATCATTCAGCAGCGGCTGGAGCGTGAATTCAACCTTGACCTGATCACCACCGCGCCCAGCGTCCGCTACAGGATCCACAAAACCGACGGCACAATCGTCGAAGTGGACAACCCCTCGCGCTGGCCCGGCCAGAGCGAGATTTCGAAGATCGAAGAGCCGGTGATCCTGGCCACAATTCTAACTGCCGAGGAATACGTGGGCGGCATCCTGGCGCTGGTGGAAGAAAAACGTGGGAAGCAGAAGGCTTTCGAATATGTAAGTTCGTCGCGCGTGATGCTGCATTACGAGCTGCCGCTGAATGAGATCGTGCTGGATTTTTATGACCGGCTGAAATCGGTGTCACGCGGCTATGCTTCGCTCGACTATCACTTGGCAGGTTACTGGGAGTCGCCGATGGTGAAGTTGGACATTCTGGTGGCGGGCGATCCGGTGGACGCGCTCTCGGTGATCGTGCACAAAGATTTCGCCTACGAGCGCGGCCGGGCGCTGGTTACAAAAATGCGCCAACTGATCCCACGGCAGATGTTTGAAGTGCCGATTCAGGCGTCGATTGGAGCGAAGGTCATTGCCCGCGAAACCGTAGCCGCCATGCGCAAGAACGTGCTGGCCAAGTGCTATGGCGGTGACATCACCCGCAAGCGCAAGCTGCTGGAAAAGCAAAAAGAAGGCAAGAAGCGCATGAAGCGCATCGGGCGAGTGGACATTCCGCAGGAAGCGTTCCTGGCCGTGCTGAAAGTGGGGGAGGGGACGGAGTAAGGGCGATGGTCCCGGGCGATCCTGCATAAATGTTTCGTCCGCTTGCCCTTTGAACAGGCCGTCGGTGCGCCGAAGCAGCATGGCGCGTCTCACAAAGGGCATCGCAGCTGAAACTCAGAGCCAACCGGCCTCGAATCTCCTGCAGAAAACCGAAACGCCCATTGTGCACACGACGCGCAGCAGAGCAGCCACGAGCGCAGCCACGATCGCAACGGCGACTCCGATTTGTCCCGCCACGTAGACAGCGATACCGCCAATCAGCAGGTGCACGTTGTCGCTAAATGCGGCCACATATTTTTGATACCGCCTGCTGCGGGTGCAGAAGGCCGTGTGAAGTTCCTTCATAATCAGGTCTTGCCAGGAACGGACTTGCGCTTCTGGTTTTGACAATTTCTTCGCACTAGGACGGTAGGGGTTTCGACGCATCATCCTGACTCTCTTCGGCGGTGAGTTGATGCGGGCAGCTAACTTAATGGCTAGCTGTTCGGTCGCCGATTCTGCGAAGGGCCTGGCGCCCTTGACGTACCTACTGACGAGTTCGCTCGTGATTTCCAAGGTGCGTTCTACTGATTATAGGTAGTGTTGCGTTGATTCGCACGAGTTTCTGACTCATCAGTGAGAACCTATTGCTCAAGACTAGGTGGTACGTTCCCCCGCCGTCTGGCAGGGTGACATTGATTTGGTGGAATCTGTCATTGACATTTGCCTATACAATTGCATGTCTTTTCTGCTATTATGACCTTGCAGGCTGATGGTTTTGACTGGGACAGGGGCAACCGCGCTAAATGCGAGAAACATGGGCTTTCAACCGCGGCTATCGAAAGCCTTTTTGAGCGCCCGCTTGCCATTCTCCCAGACGCGGCGCATTCGCAGCGAGAGAAGCGCCTTCGTGCGATTGGCCGGACGGATAAGGCACGTGCCGTGTTCATCCCTCAATATACTCACTACCAAGGCGTCATCCCGATGCCCCGCGCCTTTTCCAGCGGGGCGATCTGGCGTGGAGTGTTAGTGAACCCAGGCTGTGAAACACTGCGCGCCAGATTCCTCGCTCGGCTGAACCGCGCCGAGCTTCGGAATGACGCCGTTTGCGGGTTGCGGCCACGGCGAAGGCGCACCCCGCGGTGAGCTTCTGATCCGTCCCATCAGCGCTCGTTACATGCACAAGAAGGAGATCGAGGCGTATGAAAAAGAAAATCCCGACCTTTAAGAGCGACCGGGCGGCGGCGGCTTTCGTCGATAGAGCCGACCTGTCGCGATACGACCTTTCGGGCGCCCGGTTAGTGCGGTTCGAGATCAAGCGCAAGGACAAGTCGATTAATCTGCGCTTGTCCGAGGAACTTTACGACGCTGTGCGCGAGCGCGCCGCCCGGGCGGGGCTGCCTTATCAACGTTTCATTCGCCTGGCACTTGAACAGGCTATCAGCGCGCAGAAGTGAACTGAGCACTTCGACGCTAACGTCACCAAAGCGCAAGCGTGGGATGGGGTGGTTGCAGAATTATTACGACTTTTCCTCGGGCGTGGACTTCTTCTTTGCTTCGCGCCGTTAGAACGGCGCCCTTTCACAACTGCAAAATCCCCGCCCTGTCGCTCCAACACCAGAAACGACAAGGACGGGGCACCCTCACCAATAGAATTGATCGCAAAAGAAGGCCGTTTCCCTCATACCGTCGGCTTCCGCTCTGGCGGCTCAAACGGGCCACAGCTGCCTCGCCATCGCTCCCGCATCTTCTCGCGCTCTTCAGGAGTCATCTTCTCCCAGCGCTCGGACCACCTGCGCCGCCAGCCCCAGTCACGGCGGGGACCACCGCGGAATCCGTGCCCGCCGAACAGAATCCGACAAAGCACCAGAATTCCGAGTGCTTGCCAAAAGCCGATCTGGCGCCAGCCGAAGAGCGGCGGCAGCAGCCAATTCCATAGGTGCAGCACGATTTCGCCGCCGATGAATACAAACAGCACCATCCCGACAATCGCCGCCGGCGCTATCCAAAACAATCTCATCCATCTCGGTCTCATCTTTAGTTCCTCATGCTTTCATAAATTCGTCGTAAACGTCCTGCAATCGCTCCCGCAGACGCAGCACGGCATAGCGTTTGCGCGCAAGCAGCGTATTCAGGCTCACGCCGGTCTGAGCGGCAATCTCCTTGAAACTGCGTCCTTCCAACTCGTGTGCAACAAATACCGCGCGCTGCTCCTCAGGCAACTCATCGATTGCACGTTCCAGTTCATCGAGAACGACGTTGCGCACGTAAACCGCTTCCGGTCCGGCATCAGGCGAAGCCAGCAGGTCTTCCAACTCCAGCCGTTCGTCGTCCTCATTCGCGATGGCGATGCTGCTGAAACTCTGTGGCCGTTTCTTGCGGAAGAAATCGATAATCCGATTTCGCGCCACGCGAAACAGCCAGCCGGTGATTTGGTCTATGGGCATCAGCAGGCGATTGGCTTCGACCAACTCGCAGAAGACGTCCTGCAGAATATCTTCGGCCTCAGCCCGATCCTCGACTCGCCTTCGGATGAAGTTGCGGAGCCGAGGCCCCTCGCGGGCGACCGCCTCGGAGATCCTTTGGTCCTGCTCGCTCATCAACCACCGTTGTCTCAGCGCCTCGTCCATCTACTTGTGAAGACGAATGAGGGAGAGAAATATTGTAGGCGCGCGTGGAAGCTAGTCGCTGCGATTACTGTCCTGCTGCTCCGGCCTACTCCGGCCTGTTCCTTCCATCGCTGACCGTTTAGGCCAGAGCTCAAACGCCTGTTCCAGCGGCCCCATCTGCCCTCGATGGCCTTAATCCCATTAGCAGCAGCCAAACGCTTGTAGTGACTTCGAAAAGCACCATTGGAATATCAAACCAATCCGGGTCAACTGTCTTGGCAAAATTGGGAGAAAAAAGAAATGCGGCCGAACAGAATACGCTCCAAATAGACGCGAGTGCGCCCCACGCAGCTAGTAGTCTGGGAATATAGCGTGACTTGAGCCACAAAAAGCTGCACACCGCAGCCGCCAGACCCCAGAAGACCAAGCCGATGTAGTAGCAGTCGGTACCCAGCGCGAGGTAGAGCTTGACCATCGCCTGTAAGCCTTGAGGCTGAAACGCACCCCCATAGACAGCGCCGGTCGTGAGCCGCACCACGGCAAACATGTTGAGCGTGATTAGTGCCCACATCAAGCAATAGACCAGTCTCGAAAATGCCGCCAGCAAGGCCAGGCTGCGATCCACCGGTCTGAGAACCGTGTACAAAGCTGTGAGCAGCACGACGGTGCCGACAACGTAAGTCAGCTCGCAAATGAGGCTTGCCCGCAATTGCCGTTCGTGCGCGATAATATTCTGAACGGTTATAGCAACGTCTCCTTTGACAATCAGCGGTGATTGCATGCCAAAGAAGCCGAATAGCAACGTTGCAAACGAGAACAAATAGGCCAACCCCGCGACTTTAGCGGCTTTGCGCTGTGAATTGTCCATCATTGAAGTTGTCATCCAGTTTTTCCCAGCCTCCCGTAGATTCGGTGATCTCGATTACCACCCTCTCAATTCCATGCCTGCGCAGAAGTCGCTTCTATCCTAGGCTTCGATCTCCATCTGTCCCCGCGCTCCTTCACGAAATTTCTCAAGACATACGGCCAGGGAATCGCAATCAGGTCCAATACCACCCCCAGGACCATCCCGTCAGTCATATCCGCCGCCGGCTGCCCTGCCCGCCAGAGCGGCAGCGCAACCGCTGTCAGCCACACCGACTTGTAAAACAGTTGCATCAGAAGCACGGGAAGCATCTTCAGCGGATATCGCAGTCCCAGCCCTGACAATGTGAACAACGCCGCCCAAAAGCTCCACCCAACCGCCCGCGTCGGGTCCGACATTGCCTCGCCCCGTAGAATTATCGGCCACACTATCAACCCCAACGCGAGGTTAAGCAAATAAAGCGCCCGCATCAGATACAAACGGAATGTCGAAACTTCGTTATACGTATTCATGTTTCCTCCGGTTGTGCAGCGTCATCCACGCCCCCGCCTTAAACGAAGCTTTCCTCCGCTCTTGGCTACGCTTATGCTGGCGCTTTCGTGGCGCCTGCCCAAGGGTCGCTTAATGGTTGATCCTTCGCACCTCTGATCAAGAGCCAGAAGATAATTGGCAGCTCGCAAATCGTCAGCTGTCCTAAAACCCGCCCAACAACATCCGGCAGCACGCCGAAGTCGACGAGGCTATTGGCCAAGTATCCAAAACACGCGATGATCAACAGCACGCCCAGAACTCTGGGGAGAAAACCCGATTTGAATACCAGGGCCCCAAAAGGGATGAGCCAGAGACCCCAGAATATTTGGGCGACATCAATTCCATAGCCATGTAGCTTGAGGCATACCATAGCCGCGGCGTCCAGTTGACGTTTATCGAAAACGGACAAAAAATCGGCGCCGCGAACGAGTATCAAAGCCGCAATCCGGTTCAGCACATTCACGAGCGAGATGGGGATGGACACAAGCATCAGGGTAAGCATCAATGAGGCCTGTGTCCTGTTGACCCCATGGAGCAAGCGGTACAGAGCCCCGACCACGAAGATAAAGCCGGTGAAGCCGGCCAGTTCGCACACAATGCCGAGACGAAAAACGAACTCAGAGGCCAGAATCTTGCTAGCTGTCGCCGCGGCATCTCCTGACACAATAAAAGCCGAGGGAATGTACAAGAGGCTAAAAGCGCCCGGTAGCGACGTCAACAGATACAAAAGTCCCGCGACTCTGGCTGCCTTTTTGGTTGAGTTCATTTATCTTTCCTTCTACTCGCCTGGACCGCTTAAGGTGGGCTTCACTAATGCTCTGAGCCAGTGCCTTCGTGTCAATTAAATCGGCCCTTGGTAGCGGCGCAGTCGGATGGCTGCAAAAAGAAATGCCGCGGCAACTACCAGCCCGATCCATAGACCCGGATCGCCCAGGAACATACCCGGGGTGACGTGAGTCATGGGATCGGTAGGCCACGTTTCCGGTGCGGTGGAGGCAATGGACGACGTGCTGCCGATAAATCGGACCCCCACCATGGCAGCGAAATGCGAAGTGTGAAAAGCAAGCCTCTCGACGCCGGAGATTGCGATTATCGGCAGTGACGCCCACAGAAATGTCGCGCGGCGTGCCCAGCCGGAGACCAGCAGCAGCCAGCAATAGACTGGCGCGGGCCAAAGCGCATGCGCAGTCAGAAGATGATAGAGCATCAGCAGCCACATCCGAAACAGCGGCAACTGCGCCCAGAGCGCCCGAATGTTGGCACCGCTCCCGAGCAGTAACGCACTGCTCCACAGCAGCATGACCAAGTGCATGCCGCCGGTGATAACGGAGATGAGCAGCGGCAGAATCAGGAGCGGAATACTGGCCTTCGCGATCACAGTCGTGAGGTCCGAAACCGGTAGCGACTTCCAGAATAAGATGCTGCGATCGCGGCGTTCGCCATGCAGCGCGTCGGCACAATAAAACAGACTCACAAGAATGGCTGTGGCCATCATGATGCCGGCGGCGATGTCGTAGGGCATTTCGATTGCCTCGTGCTGCGCCGCGGGGTCGAGCCCCGATGCGCCATGCATCGTTACCCTCAGACGAATCATGCTGACCAGGAATCCGACCAGAAATATGCCGGCAATGATCAGCGGCCCAATATAGACGTAACGGTTCTCCCATAGCTCGCGGCGGACAGACCAGTACAGGGGCCGCGTCGCACGCACGACTGCGGGGGCAGTTCCCTGCGAGTCAAGCGATTCGGGCACGGCATTCGATGGAGTGTTCATTTGGGCGTTCCTTGTATCTCGCCAGTCTGATTGCCCAACACAGCTACGAACAAGTCGGCGATGCTGGGAGTATGCACCTCGCCAAAGGCGGCCAGTTGCTGCCGATCGACATGATCAAACAGCATGATGCTGCGCCCGAATCCCTGGCGTTCGAAAATTGGCCGGAGAGCGCGCGCTGCGGTGACGCGATCGGGGCGGACCATAACTTCCACGTAGCGCGCCTCGAATTCTTCCATGCTGCAACTGAGTGCGATGCGACCGCGGTTGATGATCATCAGATCAGTGAGGATGTGCTGAACCTCCTCGACCTGATGGGTGGTCACGACGATGGTGCGGCTGCGATCGAAGTAGTCGTTCAGCAGTGAATCGTAGAACTGCTTGCGAAACAGGATGTCCAAGCCGAGCGTCGGCTCATCCAGCAGGAGCAATTTCGCGTCCATGGCCATGACCAGAGCGAGGTGGAGCTGGGCCACCATCCCCTTGGACAATTCCCTAACCTTGCTGGAGCGCTTGATCGTGGTCTTGCCCAGAAAACCTTCCGCTTTGGCACGATCGAATCGTGGATGCACGCCGGTAACGTAGTCGAGCATTTGCGAAACCCTGATCCAGCGCGGCAGCACGGCAACATCCGCAATGAAGCAGACGTCGCGCATCAGGTGATCTCGTTCGGCCCACGGGTTGCGGCCCAGCACCTTCAGTTCTCCTTGATACGGCGTGAGGCCGAGAATCGCGTTAAGCGCGGTGGTCTTGCCAGCGCCATTGGGGCCGATGAGTCCGAGGATGCGGCCTTGTTCCACACGCAGATCGAGGCCATCCAGCGCAATCGTGGTGCCGAAGGCTTTGCGGAGTCCGCGTGCTTCAATCACTGCCATGGTCTCAGCGCTCCTCCTCTTTCTTAGGGTCGGATCTGGACTGGGGTTTTTCGGCAACATCCAGCAGTTCTTCCCGAGTCAAGCCAAGCCGCTGAATGGTGGCGCGGATCCTGGGCCATTCTTCGTCAAGAAACTTCTCGCGCTCGCCACGGAGCAGTAATTTGTGCGCGCCCGCCCTGATGAACATCCCGAGACCGCGCCTTTTCTCAACCAGTTCCTCGTCCACCAGTTGTTGATAGCCTTTCAAGACCGTGAGCGGATTCACCCGATATTCAGCCGCGACGGTGCGCACCGACGGCAGCGGATCGCCTTCTTTGAGCACGCCGTCGAGTATCATCGCCACCACGCGGTCGCGCAGCTGGCGGTAAATCGGCTGATTGTCGTTCCACTCACGGTCCATCCTGATTTCCAGACGATCCTGCCTTAGTTGTTCTCCGTAACGGCGTCACTTCGCGCGCTGCAGGTCAAAGTGCGCTTTGACGGGCTTGTCCCCCGGCATCATGTAGGTCCAATCTTCGAGATGGTGGTTGGCGTCGATCATGGTGAACAGAGCGTGGTACATGTGCCCGTATTCATTACCACCGGAAAGGTCCACAAAGTCGAACTCTATCTTCTTCCCGTCGGGCGATGACCGTGCGACCATGTGCGGCCGATTGCCGGCATCACAATAGTGGACCAGGTTCAGCCGATCGCCGTCGAGATAGAACATGGTGACGGGATGGTCGTACTTCGTCGGGTCCAACGGCGTGCCCGCTTCCTGCACTTCGTGAACGAGCGCGTTGCCGCGGGAGGTAACGCGCATCGAGATATGGAGCGGTTTATCGGACGACCACCCGGGCTGCGGCGGGTCGACAGTCACTGGACCTTCCCAGTCTCCTGCAAGGGCCTTCATGCCATCGAAAGACTTTTGCGCGTCGGACGGCGGCAAAGATTTCCGCGCGTCTGACTGGGCAAAAGCCACGGCGGCCAACAAAACGAACAAAATCAAAGAGGCGATGCGTGATTTCATGTTTTCTGTTCTCCTCATCTTTCCTTTTTTCATTCGCACGGTTGCCTGTCGCTTTGGCGCGTTGGTTCCTGCCCAAGACTTTCAGGGAGGTAGGGTTCGCGTCCTAAGTGCACGAAAACCATGCGAAATACTGTTGTAGTTAACTATAACACACGGACACGTGTCAAGTGTTTTTCTCGGATTTCCTTCTGACGACCTGGAGCAGAAGAGCTGTCAGCCCTCCCCAGCAGGCGAAAGGTCGGAGGAGGCAGGCTATCGGGGCCAACTGGCGCAAGTCGGCCACAACATTTGCATTTTGCTTAGCGCGAAAGGCCGTGACCCTGAGTTTGTGCAAATCTCAGTAGTCGCACAAAATGAAGACTCTGGCACTCTTGTCATTTATCACTTTAACAATAAGCATCTATTCCGTTGTATACAATAATGTTATTGCAATCAGTACTACCGATGACAATTCCCTTGACTGCGCCTCTTGTGGACTGACTTGGTTTTGTTCCGTCAGTTCCACAAAAATTTCCACAGGCTGTGTGCTGAAAACCGCGACCGAAGCCTACTCTGCTGGGGTCTCGTGCTCGTCGAGGGTGTCGAAACGGGTGGCCTGCTTTCTGAAAACCATTTTCACAGTTCCCGTAGGGCCATTTCGTTGCTTACGGATAATGATCTCCGCGATGCCGTCGAGTTCAGGCTCGTCGGGCTTATACATCTCTTCGCGGAAGATGAAGGCGACGACGTCGGCGTCCTGTTCGATGGAGCCTGACTCACGCAGGTCCGCGAGCTGCGGACGGTGGTCTTTCGAGCCGCGGCTTTCCGGGGCGCGGCTCAGCTGGGAAAGTGCGACGACCGGTACCTCCAACTCTTTGGCTAGTGCCTTCAAGCCGCGCGACAGAGCGGAAACTTCCTGGGTTCGGTTCTCAAACCGTCGGCTACCGCCGGACATGAGCTGCAGGTAGTCAACGATGACCAGATCGAGACGCCCTTTTGCCTGCAGCAGCCGGCGAGCCTTGGCGCGCATTTCGCTCAGCGAGATGCCGGGAGTGTCGTCGATGAAAATGGGCGCCTTGGCCAGTTGCTCCAGGGCGTGATTCACTTTGGGCATGTCTTCTTTGAACAGCGTTCCGGTGCGGAAGCGGTGCGAGTCGACACCGGCGGTCGAGCACACGAGCCGTTGCAGCAGAGCTTCCTTCGACATTTCCAGCGAGAACACAGCCACCACTTTGTCATCTTTGATGGCGGCATTTTCGGCGATATTCAAGGCGAACGCAGTTTTTCCCATCGACGGGCGGGCGGCAATAATGATCAGGTCAGATTTCTGCAGCCCGCTGGTCATTTCATCGAGCTTTTCGTAGTGGGTCTCAAGCCCGGTGATGCGTTGGCCGCGCTGCAGAAACGCGTCGACCGAACCATAGGTGTCCTTGATGATCCCTTGCACGTCGATAAAGCCGCGGCCGATGCGCTTCTCGGAAAGTTGAAAAATCGCGGCTTCGGCGTCATTGAGGATCTCGTCGGCGGGGTCCGCCTGATCAGCGGCTCGGGCGATGGCGGCGTTGGCAGCATGAATCAGTCCGCGCAGCAGCGCCTTGTCGCGCACGATGCGGATGTAATGCTCGATGCTGGGCCGGTCCGGAACACCATCGAGCAGGCTGGAAACGTAGCCAACGTCGCCGACCGCCTGCAACTCCTTGGCGTTGTCCAGTTCCTCTACCAGCGTGATCAGGTCGATGGGCCGCGATGAGTCCATCAGCGCGACCATGCGGGCGTAAATGCGGCGGTGGGAGTCGAGCGAGAAGTCCTCTGCCCGCAGATGCTCGGCAGCTTCGTTGTATGCGGAGTTGTCGAGCAGGATCGCACCCAGGATGGCTCGCTCCGCCTCCATATTGGCGGGCAAGGTGTGCGCGAGAGTGTAATCAGTCGTAGCCAAGTGCGTTTCAAGCGCCTCGCCGCATGGAGATTAGCGCCATGCGGCTTCGAACGCGAACTTCAGGGTGCCTCAAGAACGTCATCCGCGCAACGACAAAACCGGACACGGCTGTGTAGATCGTGTGGAGATGTGGGAGACCTTGTGGAGAGTAGAGGAAAATCCGAGTTTGTGACGGCTGTGCGCTGCCGCAGGAAATTAAGGCAGAAATCGAATTTTTCCGGCGGCTGGGGTGCAATCGCATCCGAGCGTCGCGGAGAAGCCAGAGCATGATGGATTATAGGGGAAGAAAAGGCGAAACGCAATATGAAAGCACCGAATCTGTTTGGTATGACAGTGCAAAGGCTGGCGCTGGCCGGCGCGATGCCGTATGCTCAGGTTGTAGAAGAGAGCGCATTCACGCCATTCATTAGAAAGAAGTAAACTGGGCGGCCAATGACCTTCGTTATCTTTTCTCAGGCGTACTCAGGAGTAGTCTTTCATGTTGACAATGGCTGGAAAACTCCAGCAGAATGAGGTTGCGATCCCCCATTACTTTCGTAACCCGTCCGGTACTAAAAGCATCAATCTTACAGGGGATTTCTTATGGCAGTGGCGACGCTACCTCTTGATTCTTCGCAAATTGGGATGCTCACGCTTCTTGGGCCATTACCCAATACAGGCTATCGCCTACGTAGGGCAATTGTTGTCCAAGTGGAACGCGATGAGGATGGGAGCTTTGTAGTTTCTGAAGCTACTACCGGGGCGTTTCACTATGATCAAGATTTGTCTCGCGCCGTAGCTGGTTTCGTTGGTGCTTTCATAGAGGAATACGAGACCCTTGCGCGGAAAGAGGGTTCTTTGTCACCCGCTATGAGTTCTTCTCTGGATCAGTTCCGTCTTCTTCTTGAACCTTCTACGAAATAGACAATGGCCTCTCTCGATTCTGACAAAGTCAGACAGCAACTACAAACTAAGCTCGGCTGTAAAGAAGAAACTGGTAAAGATCACTATTGGTACAACCTAGAAGACGGGAAAGGGAATCTGCTTTCAAGAACAAAAGTCTCCTTGGGGGCAAAGCATACGATAGGCGACACGATCATTCAGAAGATGGCACGACAGATTCGCTTGGGTACAACAAAGAACTTTGTTGCGATGGTTAATTGCACGAAGGACACGAATGAGTGCTTAGCAATCATCTATTCCCAGTGGGGAGTGAAGTCATGATTACTTCTGCGGCGGGATTAACTTCTCGCGGTTCTTCGGGTTCTTGATCCTCATATCCTCGCGCTTCAGGGGCTTGGTCTGGAGCAGGTTTGCACGATTCCCTCAAACTGCTGGCGGTCTACTTTTAGGCTTTTTTTCGACATTGCTTTCACAGCTCCGCACCGGCCGTACTTCTGCTAGGCTCTTCTAGCTCCGGCGCTCGTTCCCCGACCAAGCAGTTTAGATAACGCATGATCTTGTAACATCTCGCGCACTTTCCCTAAACAACCTAAAGGACGGAGAGGACTAAGCAATCCGCTAGGCTCAGCGGCCTTTAAAGCCGCGAACCTCCCCACAGGGTTTTGCGGGTTCAACTCCGCCCCCTCTGCACTACTTTACAGAAAGGAACTATGGACAACGAGATACTACTTCAGTTCTTGGACCGAATGCTAGATGAGAAAGACCTGTTCATCGGACTTTCCCGAAACGAATCTGCACATCATTGCAGCACTCCAGAATCCCGGTGAATCGCCAAGAGAACTCGTTGCTGCTGCTGTAGCAGTCCGCGCAGCACTTCGTTCTGTTGACGCGTACGCTGACAAAGTGCAGCTACTCGCTGAGCAAATTCGGCGTCAGTGACGTATACCGATCTGGCGCGTCTGGCCCCCTCCGGCTCTTGCGCTGATCCCTGTAACGGCTAGTGCTCATTGTCAGTCCCTCCCAGATGATGCGTTAAATGCAGAATC
>Ga0187771_10001787_pt1 | contig 14677 bp, 8 predicted proteins | sample 0116_SJ02_MP15_1_FD_133139 | JGI IMG/M metagenome (GOLD analysis project Ga0187771, IMG submission 133139) | Tropical peat soil microbial communities from peatlands in Department of Meta, Colombia - 0116_SJ02_MP15_10_MG | ecosystem: Environmental > Terrestrial > Soil > Wetlands > Peat | place...
CGAGCGTGGTCCGGAAAATCCGGTACAGACAACCTTTTTCGCGCCGTCCCGGCTCTCACGCAGAAGTTTTGTAACGCGAAAAAGGAGTCTGTCCCGGTTTTCCTCAGCGGCTCCTGCAGGAGCGAAGGCCCTGAGCGCAGTTCTCACACAGTCTCCGCGGGCGCGCCGTACCAGGCGCAACCGGGTTCCCGGCTCAGGCCAGATCGTAGCGATCGAGGTTCATCACCTTGTTCCACGCCGCCACGAAGTCCTTCACGAACGTCTCCTTCGCGTCGGCGGAAGCGTAGACTTCGGCGAGGGCGCGGAGCTGGGAGTTCGAACCGAAGATCAGATCGACGCGGGTGCCGGTCCACCTGACTTCGCCCGTCTTCCGGTCCAGCCCTTCGTACACGCCTTCGGAGGCGGGCTGCCACTTCGTGCTCATGTCGAGCAGGTTGACGAAGAAGTCGTTGGTCAGCGTCCCGGGCCGGCTGGTGAACACGCCGTGGGCCGACCCGCCGAAGTTCGCATTCAGGGCGCGCAGGCCGCCGATGAGAACGGTCATCTCGGGAGCAGTCAGGGTCAGCAACTGCGCGCGGTCGAGGAGCGCTTCTTCCGCGGGCCGGTCCTCGCCCTTGCCGAGGTAATTGCGGAAGCCGTCCGCTTTCGGCTCGAGCACGGCGAAGGAGTGCACGTCGGTCTGCTTCTGCGTGGCATCCGCGCGGCCCGGCGAGAAGGGAACGGTGACATTGTGTCCGGCCTTCTTCGCGGCTGCTTCCACGGCCGCGCAGCCGCCAAGAACGATGAGGTCGGCAAGCGATACCTGCTTTTTGCCGGCCTTCGCGTTGAATTCCTTCTGGATCGCTGTCAGCTTGCGCAGCACTTTGGCGACTTCGGCCGGCTGGTTCACTTCCCAATCTTTCTGCGGCGCAAGGCGAAGGCGGGCGCCATTGGCGCCGCCGCGCTTGTCCGAGCCGCGGAAGGTCGAGGCCGAGGCCCAGGCGGTGGTGACGAGCTGCGGGATCGACAATCCGGAGGCGAGAATTTTCTTCTTCAGGGCAGCGATGTCCTGCGCACCGATCAGCCTGTGATCGACAGCAGGAACCGGATCCTGCCAGATCTGCGGCTGTTTGGGAACGAGCGGGCCGAGGTAGCGCGAGATGGGCCCCATGTCGCGGTGCGTCAGCTTGAACCAGGCTTTGGCGAAGGCGGTGGCGAATTCCCTCGGATTTTTGTGGAATCGCCTCGCGATCGGCTCGTAGATGGGGTCCACCCGCAGCGAGAGGTCCGTCGTCAGCATGAACGGCGCGTGCTTTTTCGAAGGATCGTGCGCATCGGGAACCGTGCCCGCGCCCGCTCCGTTCTTCGGTCTCCACTGATAAGCGCCGGCCGGGCTCTTCGTCAGTTCCCACTCGTAGCCGAACAGGGTATCGAAGTAGTTGTTGCTCCACTTCGTCGGGGTGGCCGTCCACGCGCCTTCAAGGCCGCTGGTGATCGTGTCGTCACCGCTGCCGGTGCCGAACGTGTTCTTCCAGCCGAGGCCCTGCTCTTCAATCGAGGCGCCTTCGGGTTCCCGACCGACGTACTTGCCTGCATCGGCCGCGCCGTGGGTTTTGCCGAACGTATGGCCGCCGGCGATGAGCGCAACGGTTTCTTCGTCATTCATCGCCATGCGGGCGAACGTCTCGCGGATGTCGCGTGCCGCGGCGAGCGGATCGGGCTTTCCACTGGGGCCTTCCGGATTCACATAGATCAGGCCCATCTGGACCGCGCCCAGAGGATTCTCCAGCTGGCGATCTCCCGCGTAGCGCTCGTCGCCCAGCCACTTCTTCTCGGCGCCCCAGTAAGTTTCATCGGGTTCCCACACGTCCTCGCGGCCGCCGCCGAAGCCGAAGGTCTTGAACCCCATCGACTCGAGCGCGACATTGCCGGCGAGAACCATGAGGTCGGCCCAGGAGATCTTCCGGCCGTACTTCTGCTTGATCGGCCAGAGGAGCCGGCGCGCTTTATCGAGATTGGCGTTATCCGGCCAGCTGTTGAGGGGCGCGAAACGCTGCAGGCCGGAGCCAGCGCCGCCGCGGCCGTCGCCGATCCGGTAAGTGCCGGCGCTGTGCCACGCCATGCGGATCATCAGTCCGCCGTAGTGGCCGTAGTCGGCCGGCCACCAGTCCTGGGACGTCGTCATCAGGGCATGGAGGTCTTTGATCAGGGCATCGAGATCGAGGCTCTTGAATTCCTTCGCGTAATCGAAGTCCTTCTCCATCGGATCGGAAAGGGGCGAGTTCTGGTGCAGCACCTTCAGGTTGAGCTGGTTCGGCCACCAGTCCGCATTCGTCGCGGCAGCGGCCGCGCTGTGTCTTACCGGGCACTTCGCTTCGTTTGACAAGTTTTCTTTCTCCTGTGTTGATCTTCGTTCGGCGATCTTTATCGGGAAGCCGGACGCGCAGCGCACTTCGCGCAGAGCCCCCGGAAAATGAGTTCACATTCGCGAAGAACCCGCTTGCCGACGGAGCGCGTCGCCGGCCTCGGCACGTCGTACCACTCCATGTCTTCAACATTGCCGCAGCGGTCGCAGATGAAATGGTGATGCCGCGTACCTTTGGCGTCGAAGCGCGCGGCACGGCCCTCCACAGCCACTTCACGCACCAGACCCGCCTCGACGAGGTCGCGCAGGTTGTTATAAGTCGTGGCCCTCGAAGAGCGGGGATCCAGGCGATTGACGGCTTCGAAGATTTCCGCGGCAGTAGGATGGGTGCTCTGTTCCGTCAGGAACGCCATCACGGCGAAGCGCTGCGGCGTGCACCGCAACCTGCTGCCTTCCAGGGATCGTTTAATCGCCTCGGCGTTCACGAAGGATTTAGAGTATTTCTAATTTTAAATTCTGTCAATACTCGTGTGGCTTCGGTTCGCGCGGACCGGCTATTTCGCGGGCGGGACGCGGAACGTCTTCAGATTGGTCTCGTTCTCGAAGAAGTAAACGTGGCCGGCCTTATCGACGCCGATCACGGCCATCGCCTTGTCGACTTCCTTGTTGGTTACCGGATCGACAGCGATCCGGCTGTTCGGATCGGTGTTCAGAGTCTTCGCGCAATCGTCGCAGCATCCGTAGTATTTTCTCCCCTCGATGACTGTCGGCGTAAGCGGTTTGTCGAATTTCTTCAGGGTGACGAAGCAGACATACTTCGCATCCACCTGCTTCACCTTCTCCCCGGCCGCCGCGGCAAGCACCGTCCCGCCCGCCAGGATGGCAATGAGAGGAAGAACCCATAGTTTCTTTGGCAGTTCCATGATCAGCCTCCGGAGAGATCGCCGCACACCGCTCGCCGAATATCATCCGAAAACAAATCAGAGACTTACGGCCGATTCGAGGCCGACTGTGCGCGAAAGCCCGCAGATGCGGCGTAATGGCGCGCGGAGCCCACGGAACAGATCAGGCGAATGCGAAACTGGTCTAAGCTCAACGTGTTGAACCGGACCGCCGCAGTCCTCCTCTGGTTGCTTGCCGCTTGCCCGGCCCTTGTCGGCGCGGAATCGGCGCAGACAATTCACTTCGATCCCATTCCCAATCAGATTCTCGGCATCTCGCCTTTTCCCGTCGAGGCGCAGGCCAGTTCCGGTCTGCCCGTTAGCCTCGCTTCCACGACTCCCGCGGTCTGCAGGATCGCCAGCACGCTGGTCATCCCGCGGAGCGCCGGCACCTGTTCGATCACCGCCAGCCAGAGCGGCAACGCCAGCTTCAACCCCGCTCCCCAGGTGACGCGGAGCTTCACGGTCAGCCAGGCGAAGCCCTCCGGGACCCTGACGGCTTCCTCCGGCAGCCCGTTCGCCACCGGCACGAAGCCTCAGGTGGTTGCAGTGGGAGACTTCAACGGCGACGGTATCCCGGACCTCGCGATGCCCAATGCCAGCAGCAACAATGTCACGGTGCTTCTGGGCAATGGTTCCGGCGGATTCACGCCGGCCGCCGGCAGCCCGTTTGCGGTGGGGAGCGCTCCCTTCGGGGCCGCGGTCGCGGATTTCAACGGCGATGGCTTTGCGGATATCGCGACGGCCAACGGGAACAACAACACGGTGACGGTCCTGCTCGGCAACGGCTCGGGCGGATTCACGCCGGCGACCGGCAGTCCCTTTTCCGTCGGAAACGAACCCATTGGCATAACCGCGGGGGACTTCAATGACGACGGCATTCCCGACCTCGCCGTCTCCAACTTCCAGGATTCCACCGTAACGGTGCTGCTCGGCAACGGCTCGGGTGGATTCACGGCGGCTTCCGGCAGCCCCATTTCGGTCGGAACAAGCCCCGGCCCGGTGGCGGTCGGGGACTTCAACGGTGACGGCATCCAGGATCTCGCGGTGGCGAGTTATGGCAACAACACGGTGACGGTGCTGCTCGGCAACGGCTCGGGCCGATTCACGGCGGCGACCGGCAGTCCCTTCCCGGCGGGGACGGGCTCGATCGTTACCGTTGTCGGGGACTTCAACGGGGACGGGAATCAGGATCTTGCCATCACGAACTACAGCGCCGGCAACGTAACGGTGCTGCTCGGCAACGGCTCGGGCGGATTCACGGCGGCCGCGGGCAGCCCCTTCACGGTGGGAAGCAATCCTTTCGCTCTCGCTGCCGCGGATTTCGACGGCGATGGCATCACGGATCTCGCAGTGCCGAACTCGGGCGGCTCGACCGTGACCGTTCTGATTGGCAATGGTTCCGGCGGGTTCACGGCGGCCGCGGGCGGCACGTTCGCAGTCGGAACCAATCCCAACGGGGTCGCCGCAGCCGATTTCAACGGCGACGGCCTGATGGACCTTGCGGCTGCAAACGCCGGAGCCAACAGCGTGACGGTGCTGCTGGGCGCACAGGTGGCGACCAGCTCCGTCCTGAGCACAACGTCAGCCCTGGTCATTCCCGCAGGCCAGACCGTGCCGCTCACCCTGACGGTTTCAGACTCGACGACCAACTTCGACGCCCCCACCGGCACAGCGGCTTTCTCGGACGGAGCAACCGTTCTCGGCACCGCGGCCCAGACCACCAGCCCTTATACATTCACGACCGCGGCTCTCGCGCTCGGCACCCATACGTTGACCGCCCGGTATGGAGGCGATGCGCGCACCGCCGCTTCCGGCAGCAACACGATTACGATTCAGGTCGAGGCCGCTCAAACCATCACGTTCGCGCCTTTGAGCAACGTCAACTATGGCGTGCCGCCGTTTGCGCTCACCGCCACGGCGAGCTCGGGTCTCGCGGTCAGCTTCGCCTCCACCACGCCCGCTGCGTGCTCCGTATCCGGCAGCACGGTGACGGTCGTCTCCGGCGGGACCTGTTCGATTACCGCCAGCCAGGCCGGCAACGCCGTTTACGCTCCTGCCGCACCAGTCACACAAGCCTTCAGCGTGTTCAACGCGCCGCAGACCATCCATTTCGATGCGATTTCAAATCAGTTCCTGGGAGTCTCGCCGTTTGTCATCGACGCGCAGGCGAGTTCCGCGCTTGCGGTCAGCCTGGCTTCCACGACACCGGCGGTCTGCACTTCGGCGAGTCTCCTCGTCACGGTACTCGGCACCGGGACCTGTTCGATCACGGCAAGCCAGAGCGGCAACGCCAACTTTACCGCGGCTGCGCCGGTATCGAAGAGCTTTACCGTGAGCAGGACGAAGCCCGCGTCGGGTTTCACCGGCGCCGCGAGCAGTCCGTTCGCAACCGGCAGCGCGCCGGAGGGTGTCGCGGTGGCCGACTTCAACGGGGACGGAATCCCGGATTTCGCCACCACCAATTCGGGGTCGAACAACGTCTCCGTGTTCCTCGGCAACGGTTCGGGCGGATTCACGGCGGCTCCGGGCAGTCCTTTCGCCGTGGGCACGAGTCCCTTTCCGATCGCGGCGGGAGACTTCAACGGCGATGGCATTCCGGATCTCGCGGTCGCCAACTACGGCGGCAAGAACGTCACCATCCTGCTCGGGAACGGCTCCGGCGGATTCACGGCCACCGCGGCCAGTCCGATCGCGGCCGGATCCGAGCCGGCGGGAATTACCGTGAGTGACTTCAACGCGGATGGGATTCAGGATCTTGCCGTTGCCAACTTCGGGGACTCGACGGTGACGGTGTTGCTTGGCAATGGCTCGGGTGGATTCACGCCCGCCACGGGAAGCCCGGTTGCGACGGGGACCAATCCTTCCAGCCTGGCGAGCGGAGACTTCAACGGTGACGGCAATCCCGATCTGGCGATTGCAAATTACGGCAGCAACAACATCACGGTTTTGCTCGGGAACGGTTCCGGGGGATTCACGGCGGCCGCCGGGAGCCCGTTCAGCGCGGGAAACGAGCCGTCCTGGATTGTGGTGGGCGACTTCAATGGCGACGGCAAGCCGGACATCGCCACCGCCAATTATGGTTCCAGCAACGCCACGGTCCTGCTCGGGAACGGATCGGGCGGATTCACCGCCGCGGCCAGCAGTCCGTTTGCCACAGGCAGCTCGACGTATTCCCTGGTGGTGGGAGATTTCAATGGCGATGGCTTTGAGGACCTTGCCGTCACCAACGCCGGCGCCTCCAATGTAACGCTGCTGCTCGGGAACGGATCGGGCGGATTCACCGCGGCTTCGACGAGTCCGTATCCCGTGGGAAGCGCTCCCATCCAGATCGCGGCGGCCGACTTCAACGGAGATGGACTGCTCGATCTCGTGACGGCGAACGAGTCCAGCAGCAACGCAACGGTTCTGCTGGGCGTCGGCACGACGGCGCAGACCATCACGTTCGCGCCGTTGAGCGCCGTGGAATTCGGCGCTGCGCCGTTCTCTCTCACCGCGACCGCCAGTTCCGGCCTGACCGTGACATTCGCGTCGACGACGGCCGGCATCTGCACAGTCGCGGGAACGCAGGTGACTCTGGTTGCGAGCGGCACGTGCTCGATCGCCGCGTCGCAGGGCGGGAACTCCACCTATGCGAGTGCCACGCCGGTAACCGAGAATTTCATCGTATTGGCTCCACCCCCGCCGCCGCCCGTCCTTCCCACGCCGCTTTCCATCAGTTCCGCGAAGGTGGCCGAGATCGCCCTCGGCGGCAGCGTTTCCGGCACGTTCACGGCGAGCGGAGGCTCACCGCCTTACAAGTGGTCGGCAACCAGTCTGCCGAATGGCCTGACGCTGAATGCGCAAACCGGCGCGCTCAGCGGCACTCCGCCGGCGGCGGGCAATTTCACTTTCACCCTGAAGGTCACCGATTCGGCCGCTGCTTCCGCAACACAGTCCGTAACGGTGGAGGTCCTCGGAATCACGACCGCGTCTCCATTGCCCGCGGCGGTTGTGGGAACCGCTTATTCGGAGAGCTTCACGGCAACCGGCGGCAGCGGGACCGATACGTTCTCGCTCACCGGTTCCCTGCCGGGTCTCGGTTTTTCCGGGGCGTTGCTGACGGGAACTCCCACCAGCGCCGGCACATTCAAATTTCAGGTACAGGCGACGGATGGAAACGTCACCGTCTCCGCGTCGTTCACGCTGACGATTGCCGCGTCGCTTTCCATTTCGAGTTCGGGGAACCCGGGCGAAATCGCCTTCGGCTCGTATGTCGCGGGCGCCCTCAAAGCCACGGGTGGACAGCCGCCTTACGCGTGGTCGGCTGCCGGTTTGCCCGCCGGCGTCACACTGAACGCGGCGAGCGGAGCCCTCGGCGGAAGCCCCCTCGCGCCCGGTAATTACAGCTTCTCTGTCCAGGTGGCGGATTCGGAAAATCCGCCGGCGACGAAGAGCATTACCGTGACCCTTCAGGTTCTCGGCCTCACGACGCCCGCCGTCCTGCCTGCCGCATCGACAACCGCGCCCTATGCGCAGACCTTTACCGCCGCCGGCGGCGCAGCGCCTTACAGTTTCTCTTCGCAAAGCCTGCCCGCCGGATTGAGCTTCAGCGGCGCACTGCTTTCCGGAACACCATCCACCGTCGGCGTCTATAACTTCAGCGTGCGCGTGACGGATGGGAACGGTTTCTCGACAGCCTCCGCGTTCAATCTGACCGTCACCGGTCCGCCGGGCCCGCTTTCTCTCGGCGGCGGCGCGCTGGCCGGCGGTACCGCGGGCACGCCTTATTCCCAGGCGCTCACTGGCACAGGCGGAGCGCCGCCCTATACCTGGAGCTTCATCGGCGGCACGCTCCCGCCGGGTCTTTCTCTCAATGGCTCCTCCGGGGTCATTTCCGGCGTTCCGCTGAATCCGGGCGCGTGGGCATTCACTTTGCAGGCCGTGGACAGCTCCGGCGCCACGCTCGCCGCCGTTTTCAGCCTCACCATTGCGCCCCAGCCGCTGACTCTTTCCGGCATCTCTTTCCCCAACGGCATCGCGGGCGCGAATTATCCCTTGCAGATTCCGTCCGGCTCCGGCGGCGTGGCGCCCTACACATTCGCCATCACGAACGGTTCGCTGCCGCCCGGCCTGACCTTCGCCAACGGACAGATCAGCGGCATTCCCACCACGAGCGGCACCTTCAGCTTTTCCATCACCATGAGCGATGCCGAAACGCCTCCATTGACCACCACCGCTCAGGCGCAGATCGTGATCGCACCCTCGACAACTCCCGGTCTCATCCTCTCCACCGGTTCGCTTTCCTTCACTCTGGCCGAAGGCGCCGGGGGTCTGCCCGGGCCGGGAATCGTCACGGTGCAATCGAGCGCGGTCCAGCAGCAACTGAATTACACCGCTGTCGTCACGCCGGCCGTTTCCTGGCTCGATCTCGCCGCGGGCGCCACCACACCCGGCAGCATCAGCGCCGGTCTCGACCCGAGCGCCATGAGTATCGGAGCGTCGTCAGTCCCGCTCGCTGCCCAGATCGTCGTCACCTGTGTTGCGCCCAGTCCATGCGCCGGCCAGTCGCAGAACGTTGCCGTCTCTCTCATGGTGACCGCGCCGCCGCCGCAGCTCGCCTTCACCAATAACGTCGTCTCTTTCTCGACCTCGGAGTCCTCGACTGCACCCATCTCGCAGCAGGTCACCATTCAGAACATCGGAGGAGGGGCGGCGATCATCAGCTCGGTTTCGGCCGCCGATTCCTGGCTCACCGTCACCGGTGCTCCCGCTTCGGTTCCCGCCGGTCCGGCGGCGCAAATGACTTTCACCGCCAGCCCGTCCGGCCTCGGCCGCGGTTTCTATCGCACGAGCGTCACGATCGAATCCTCCGGCGGAACCCTCACCATTCCCGTCACGCTGCAGATCGCGCAGTCCGGCGCCCTCACCCTGAGCGCCCCCGGTGCGCAATTCCAGTTGACGGCGGGAAGCACGCCGCTCAACAACATCGGTTCCTTTGAAGTCGGAACCACCGGCAACGTGCCGGTGAACTGGACGGCTTCGGTCCAGTCCGGCGCTTCCTGGCTGCAATTGAATCAGAACACTACGAGCGGCCTCGCGACGAGTTCCGGCCCTGGCACCATCAGCTTCAGCGTGAACCCCGCCGGCCTGACCGCGGCGCAAACCTACTACGGCACGATTCAGGTCTCCGCCGTCGGCGTCATCAATTCTCCTCTGAATTACCTGGTCGTGCTGAACGTGCTTCCCACAACAACCCAGCCTGTTCCTGTCCTCCAGCCTGCCGGACTTGTCTTCGAGACAGCCGCGGGAGGATCGGCGCCGCCATCGCAAAACGTCGCGGTCTTCAGCACGTCCGGCAGCGCGGTCAGTTACTCCGCTTCAACCAGCGCTGCGTGGCTCAGTGTGTCGCCCGGCACAGGTTCTTCTTCCTCGAGCGCGTCAGAAGCGATCTCCTCCGTCTCGGTGAATCCAGGCACGCTGCCGGCCGGCATCTACACCGGCAGCGTCAGCTATCAATTCCCCGCCGCCGTGCGCAGCGTGAATGTCACGATGATTGTCGAACCCGGCAGCTCGGCGGCCCTGCGCATCCCGCACGCCGCCTGTTCCGCCACGCAGATTGCGGCAACGCAAACCGCGCTCATGAACAGTTTCGTGCAGGCGGCCTTCTGGCCGGTCACGGTGTCCGTCATTACGGTCAACAACTGCGGAGCGCCGGCAGCAAACGCGCAGGTGGTCGCCACCTTCTCGAATGGCGACCCGGCCCTGACGCTCAATCTGACCGACGCCACCCATGGCCTCTACTCCGCCACGTGGATCCCCAACGCGGTCTCGGGACAAATGTCCGTCACCGCGACCGTGACCGCGCCGAACCTCGCCTCCGCTGCGGCAACGGTCAGCGGCCAGGTGGTTCCCAACTCGGCTCCCACGCTGAATCCCGGCGGCACGCTCAACGTCTTCAACCCGCTGCCGGGCGGACCGGTCGGCCAGGGCGCCATCCTGCAGATCTACGGATCGAATCTCAGTTCTTCCACCTCGCAGGCGACCAGCCTGCCGCTGCCGTCGACACTTGGCACAACGTCCGTGATCATTGGCGGTTATGCCGCGCCGTTGTTTTACACAAGCCCCGGCCAGATCAACGCGCAGTTGCCGCGCGAGCTCACCGCGGGCATGACATATCCCGTGATCGTCAACAACAGTGGCGCGCTGAGCTTCCCCAACTGGATTCAGGTGGCTGCCGCAACGCCGGGGATCGCCGCTTTCCCGAGCGGCGAGATCATCGCGCAGCACGCCGATTACTCGCTGGTCTCAGACTCCTCGCCCGCCGTCCCGGGAGAGTATCTCGTGATTTACCTCTCCGGGATGGGACTGACCAGCAACGCGATTGCGGACGGCGCCGCAACGCCCGCCAGTCCGTTTTCGATTCCCCTGGCCACGCCAACCCTGACCCTGAACGGAGTGAACATTCCGATTTATTTCTCCGGCCTGACTCCCGGCGATGCCGGCCTGTATCAGATCAATTTCCAGGTGCCGGGCAACACGCCCAACGGGGATCTGCCGCTGGTCGTTTCCGAGGCGGGGCAGTCGAGCAACGCGGCGATTCTGCCTGTCCACAACTGACCCGCGCGGCATGGTTGACGCGGCCTGCCTCGCGCTGTCACTCTGGAAGCGCAGGTCGCTTTCGATGTCGTTTCGCGTGCTGGTTTGCGGCTGGATCGCCCTGACCTCGGCTGGTCTCGCGGCTGCCCAATCGCAGCGGCCCGAAGACCTCGCGCGCGGCAAGATGCTGGTGGCGCCGCGCGAAACCCGCGATCCGTTGTTCGCGCAGACCGTGGTCCTGCTGGTCCGTTATGACGCAAGCGGCGCGGTCGGCCTGGTGCTGAACCGGCCCACCGACATTCCCATCTCCCGCGCGTTACGCGGGATTCCGGGCTCGGCGAAACACACCGACACCGTTTATGTCGGCGGACCGGTCGAACTGGATACAGTTATGGCCGTGGCTCGCTCGGCCCACAAGCCGGAGGGCGCCGAGGAGGTTTTCGGCGGCATTTACCTCGTGGCGGCGAAGAGCGCTCTCGAGAAAGCGCTGGGCGAACCGGCGAACCCGGGAGGGCTGCGCGTCTATCTGGGCTACTGCGGATGGGGCCCGCGCCAGCTCGATAACGAGATGCGCCTGAAAGGCTGGTACGTTTTCGATCGCAGCGAAAGCCTCGCGTTCGACACCGCGCCCGCTACCCTGTGGAGCAGGCTGGTGGGCAGGACCGAAACCCAGATCGTGCAGCTGCTGCGCTTTGCCGAGCCTTACGCGTACGCCCAGCGAACCAGATCGCGGTTGTACTGAAACTGTTCGGCCGTGAGCTTCGTTTCGCAGTTGTAAATCGCCAGCGGGACACCGACTTCGTGCAGCGAACCGTGGGCACGGTAGCCGGCGGCGAGCTGCTCTGACTCCGCATCGAGATCGCCGAAGACCGTGTCGCGGTCCCCGAGTACGGCCAGATCGCCGATGCGCGAACCCATGAGGTGGAAACGCTGCACCGCTTCGCTGCGCGTCAGCACCGACTCGACGCCCGCGAGGCCGGTGAGGGTTTGCGCGACGCGATCGATCTCGCGCGGGCTGTTGCAATAGACCCAGGAAACGCCCCCATAGCCGCTGTGGTGCTTCAGGTATTTGTCGCGATCGACCGAGATGGCGATCCGGATCGGAGTGCCGCGATTGGCGCAGGCTTTTGCGAGATCCAGGCAGCGGCTCTTGTGATTCATGCCGTGATCGGCGGTCAGACAGAACGCGGCGTCGGGCGCGGCCTGCGCCGCTTCGGCAAACAACTCGTCGAGGCGCGCGAGATGCTCCTTCGATTCGGAAGCCTCGGGCGCCCAGGTGTGCATGGGGTAATCCGTGGTGTGGATATACAGGCAACGGATCTCGGGCCGGGTTTTCAGAAGATCGATGGCGGCCGTCATCAGCCAGTAATTGATTTCGCGGCTGTAGATATCGGGGGCTTTGCCCAGCCGCTCTACCCATTCCGGGCCCGGCTTCTCCGCCGACATGATGGTCCCGGCTCCGGCCGAGAGCAGCGTGGTTGTCTTGATTTTCGACGACAGCAGAGCCGATGCCACGCCGTATTTCTGCGCCCGCTCGAAAAGTGTCGGCGCGAGCACGAGGTCCGCCGTTTCCATGTACTCTTCACGCCCGGTCCGTTCATTGAAGTACGAATTGCCGGTGATGCCGTGTTCGCTCGGCCAGACGCCGCAGCAGATGGACGTCGTGTTGGTGTTGGTGACGGACGGCATCGTGTCCTCCACGCGCCGGAAGATGCCGTGTTCGCGCCAGCGGGTGAGTGTCGGCATGGAGCTCCGGTCCATGTACTCGACGCCGAAGCCGTCGATCATCAGGACCACCAGGCGCTGGGGCTTTCGTTGGGCGAACAAAGGCGCGGCGGCGAAGCCGGCGGCGGCCAGGAATTCGCGGCGGTTCAGAGAGGACATGGCTTCAGCATGACAGGAATTGACGCGCAGCGGGCCGCGGGGTGATCTACTGGTTTGGGACGCCGATGGATTCGAAGGCGGATTTCGAGCGGTTTCGCGCAATGGTTGTGTCGGAACCCGTCCTGCGGGAGCGGCTGCTCGAATGCCGGTCGGATGCGGAGCTGTTCTCTCTTGTCATCGCCCTGGCTCGCGACCGGGGGTTGATCTTCGATGAGACCGATCTTTCCCGCATCGCGAACCAGAATCGGCGCCGCTGGCTGGAACGGTGGACGCTCGCATGAACCTCGCGGGCTGGGTTCCGGCTCAGATCGAGTGGACGGCAAGCGGGCCCGTCATTTCCTGGTGCTGGCTGGGCGAGACTCCGCTCACCGATCCTTTCTACGACAACACGATCGACCGCGTGATCGGTACGCCCTTCAACCGGTTGTTTACGCACCGCACCGGCATCGATGCACTCGGCCGGTGGCACGCGGAGAGTCCGGGGCTCGAGCCATCCGGATTGATCTTCCACATGTCGCGCTGTGGATCGACTCTGGTGTCGCGCATGCTCGCGGCGTTGCCGGATCATCTGGTTGTGTCCGAGGCCGGGCCTCTGGACGGGATCGCGAAAGCGGGGCGCATGGACTGGCTGCGCTGGATGGTGAGCGCGCTCGGACATCGCCGCACCGGACGCGAGTCCCGTTATTTCATCAAATTCGACAGCTCCACGACGCTTCACCTCCCGCTTGTCCGCCAAGCTTATCCGGATGTTCCCTGGATCTTTGTTTATCGGGACCCGGTGGAAGTTCTCGCCTCGCACATGAACGATCCCTCCGCGGCCATGATGCGTGGCGTGATCGGGCGCGGCGGTCTGGACCTTCCCGCCGGCGAGGTGCTGGCGATGACGGACGCCGAGTACCGCGCACGAGTGCTGGCGAGACTCTGCGAAACGGCGGTGCACGAACTCCGGCAATCCGGTCTGCCTCTGAATTACGTGCAACTGCCGGATGGCGTGTGGGGCGAAGTGGCAGCGCACTTTGGGATACGGCTCGCGGAGGCAGAGATCGGCGCCATGAAGACCGTGGCGCAATTTCATGCCAAGCATCCGAAATCGCGCTTCCAGCCGGACGAAGAGTGCAAACGAAGCGGGATTGCCCCCGAGGCGCGCAAAGCCGCCGAGCGCCTGGTGAGACCGCTCTACAATGACCTCGAAACGCTGAGGCTCAGGCGCTCGGCGGGCGTTCCATAAAAAACCGGACCTCGTCCTCGCCGGTGCGGCGGAAGCCGAGCCGCTCGTACAAACGAATCGCCCCGTGGTTCATCCGGTTCACCGTCAGGCGAACCGGTCCCGTGGCCTTCGAGAAGATCTCGTGTATCGCCGCGGAACCGATTCCCTTGCCTCGCAGCGCGGGCAGGATCATGATCTCGACCAGGTGCACCCCATCGTCCATGGGCGCAAGCACAACCCAGCCCGAAGCGGCGTCGCCAGCCTGCACGATAAAGCTCTGACCCGCCTCGAGACGCGCATGGCGCCGTGCCGCATACTGCATCCGCAGCAGATCGCTGCGCATCGGCTCCGGCCACGCCTCGGCGCCGAGCTCGATCGCGACCGTTTCGAGAACGAGGTTGCGGAGGAAAGCTTCGTCCGATGGCTGTTCCGGCCGCAGCGTTACCGTCATCGGGCTGCGGCTGCCGACGGCTTTTCGGCCACGATCGAGTCGAGCCATTCCACGAGCAGCCTGTTCACCGCCTCGTCAAACTCCGCGAGCGTCGAGAAGACTGCCTCGGGCGCGGGCAATTCATCGGCTGACGGCGCGCTGCCGGTCTTCGCAATCACGGCGACGCTTTGCATCGGCGACTCGCTGTCCCGGATCGACTGGACGGCGAGCTCGTAGTCGCCCCTGAAATTCCGCTCCGGCGGACCCCAGTTGCCGGAGTGAACCAGCAGATA
>Ga0187771_10001788_pt1 | contig 14677 bp, 14 predicted proteins | sample 0116_SJ02_MP15_1_FD_133139 | JGI IMG/M metagenome (GOLD analysis project Ga0187771, IMG submission 133139) | Tropical peat soil microbial communities from peatlands in Department of Meta, Colombia - 0116_SJ02_MP15_10_MG | ecosystem: Environmental > Terrestrial > Soil > Wetlands > Peat | place...
TGATGTCGAGGAACGCGACGTGCCCCTCGTCCTCGTACACCTTGTGCGACGGGAGCTTTCCGGCGACGATCTTGCAGAAGAGGCAATCCTCTGGAGAGACGCTCGCCGAGTTGTAGATCTTCCTTGACGGGGGCTTCAATCGCGTCTCGACGCCCCGCCTCATTTTTCTAAACTTTTCCTCGGGCGCGGGAGAACTGATATATGCGTCAACCGTCCGGCGGCGCCAATGAGCTCTAAGGCTCCGCCGCCGTCCGGCCAGAGCGGGGTGCGGCGGATGCTGGTCCTCTTCGGAATCCTCGCCATCATAGGAGTCCTGGCGCTAGCCAAGAACGTGGTCATAGGCCTAGCGCTCCTCGTCGTCGCCGAGGGCTTCTTCGCGGTCGCATACCGAAGGTTCTCCAAGGGCGCAAAGGGACGGGCCTGAACTCAGCGCGCGCGGTCGGCGCCGTTGGTGGCCGCTTAAATCACCGCTGACCATGTTGCTTTGCTTTGAGGCGCGGACTTTGCTTCAAGTGCGGCAGGGAGATTGGAGGCCTCTTCAGGCCCTCCGCCTGGCGGTGCTCGGCGTGCCAACACCTCTACTGCGAAAGGTGCGCCAAGGACAGGGTCGGGCTGCTATTCAAGAAGCCCGTCTGCCCAGAGTGCAAGGTGGAGCTCCGCAGCGGCTGACCTCAGGGCAGCGATAGCTCGACCGACCCGAGCCACGTGGTCGTCTGCAGAAGACCGTCTGTCACCTTGATGGTGTAGGTGCACTGCCAACCGGCGGGCTGGCCTGTCGGCGAGATGGTCATGAAGTTAGAGTTCCTTTGGGAGTCGTAACCCCAGGGGATGTTCGTGTAGGTGGTGGATTCTCCTGCGCTCGCGTTGGAGCCCACGCAGAGCCGGGTCGCGGTTATCGCCGAGACCTTTGTGGAGAACGCTACCGTGAAGTATGCAGTGACCTCGCTCTCGTTCTGGGAGACCTTCGTCAGCTGTCCGTTGTGGAGGGCGACCCCCGAGTTCGGGGCCCCCCAGTAGACCGAGTTGAACGAGGGGGTTGAGGTCGCGCTCCCCCCAGCCGTGAAGGTCGATAAGACCAGCACAACCCCGACCAGGGCGGCGAACTGGATAACGACTATCGCCATCTCCCCCCGCTCCAGCTTCATTGGTCGTCTTTCTCCCTCGCCGCTGCCGCGAATATACGTTGCTGTGCCGAGGCGTCAGCGAAGGGCTTCGGCGAGGGCAGAGAGGAACCTCTCGTTGATCTTGCGCATCCCGATGGTCAAGCGGAGGCAGTCGCCTATGCCCGAAGCCTTCGAGAAGCTGCGAAGTACGAACCCCTTTCCCATGAGGCGGTCTTGCAGGCGGCCGGCAGCGGCGGCGCCCCCGTGGACCCTGAACAGTACGAAGTTGGTCTCGCCAGGAAATGGGTCGACAAGCCCCGACTCTTTCAGCGCGCGGAACACCCTGATCCTCTCTTCGACTATCTTGCGGACGTTCCGCCTCATCTCCTCCAGGTTGCTCAGCGCCGCTTCGGCGAGGGCGATAGAGACCACGCTCAGGCTGTTTGGAGGCCTGACTAGGTTTAGTTGGTCAACCGTCCCCCGCTTTGCCACCAAGTATCCGACCCTCACCCCTGCCATGGAGAACGCCTTTGAGAACGTCCTGCAGACGACGAGGTTGTCATACCTGTCAGTGAGTGCCAGAGCCGTCTTGCCCCAGAACTCGTAGTAGGCTTCGTCCACCAGCACCGCTGTCTTGGACTCCTTGGCAATCCTCTCGACCTCGGAAAGAGGCATGGGGTTTCCCGTAGGGCTGTTGGGGTTGCAGAGGAAGATCAGCTTCGTCTTGGGCGAGGCGGCGCCAAGGATTTCGTCGGCCCCTATCGTGAAGTCTTCGGGATCTCTCCGCACGTACCTGACTCGGGCCCCCATGAGCTCGGAGACCACCCTGAACATGGAGTAGGTCGGGACCGGGACGACCACCTCGTCGCCGTTGTCGAGGAGCGCCTTGCTGGCGATGTCCAGCCCTTCGTCAGCGCCATTCGTGACCACGAATCGGTCCACCCCCACTCCGCAGTAGCGGGAGAGCCCCTGCCTCAGGCCGAAGTAGGTCGTGTCTGGATACTGGTTGACCTCGAGGCCGCTAGCCTGCTTCGAAAGGAGCGTCAGCTCTGCTCTTGGCAGGAAGGGCGAGGTGTTCGTGTCAAGCCTTACGATGTCCTCCGTCTTCAAGCCCACCTTCGCGGCTATCTCGTGGCTGGGCGTCTCCCAGCCATAAGCGTCGAAACTGTCGAAGAGCCGCCTGATCTTCAATTTGTCAGGGAACCTGACCCGACCACATCATTAAAGCTGTTCGATGGGTCAGTACCTGTTGTAGAACCTGGCCATCAGGTTCCGGTTCCAGAGCCTGGCCGCGATGGCCCCTGCGACCGCTCCGCTCACCACGCCGAACACCAGGATCGTCGCGTCGGTGATCGGGTCGTGCGGGACCGCGGTGAACGAGCTCGGGAAGGCAACCACGCTGACGTAGAACGCAGAGAGGCCGACGACTCCCGTGCTTATCATCATGCAGACCACGAGCCTTGAGGTCCTGGCTCTGCCCTCGTCCTGCACTCTTAGCAGCGCTGCCAGGCCGTCCACCAGCACCCCGAATAGCGTTGCGAAGATCAGATCGACCGGGAAGAACCCTAGCTTTACGAAGGTGATGAGCGCGCCGCTCACGAAGCCCACGTAGCTCGCGCCTCCCCTTCCGACGATGAGGTAGCTGAGCGCGAGTACCAGCGACTGGATGATGATCAGAAAGTCCGAAGTGGGAGCGGGGACGAAACCGTTCGTAACAAGAATCAGTACGCCGAAAATTGCGCCTAGGGCGATTCTGCGCGAGCCGCTGACCAAGCAGGCCGGCTCGATGACACAGCCGATTTAAGCATTAACTAACGCTCGTTAGGCGTGCCGGTCCCAGGCCCTGCCCTCTCTCCCTCTGCCCCCGGCTCCTCGTTCAGCCAATCCCTGAAGCGTGTCATCGACCCGTAGTTGGAGAACTTGGCGAAGACCATCGCTGTGAAGGCCAAGAAGACGAGGCCAATCCCTCCTTCTATGACGGGCAGCAGGTAGTCTGGGACGAACGTCGAGGAGTTCAGCGCCACCATCTCGAGGCCAGGCATGACCGCCGGGCCGACGGCGTCCTGGGCCGCGATGCCGAGGAGGGCCACCATCGCGCCTCCGACGAATATCAAGAACGCCTTCTGGGGTGCGTTCTTGAACGGGTCTGGCTTTGCGCGCTGCGCCATGAAGAGGATTACCGCGAAGGGGATCGCCAACTCGAAGAGGAGGCCAGACCACTGCCTCACTGCGAACGAGGCGACCACGCCCGCATTGAGGTTCAGGCTCAACGCATAGCTGTCGGCGGCGAGGTCATCGAGAACCGAGGAAAGGACAAGGACCAGCCCGACCACCACAACCTCCATGCCCGCCCCCGCGTCAGTGGGTTTGGAATCTGCGTTTCCCGCTTTCACGCTCTCCAGATTGGCGAACATGACGACGGCGAATCCTAGGAAAGCAGTCCTCATGGCGTCGACGATCGTCCCGCCCGCCGAGCCCAGAAGCACCCAGACGAGGTTGGGGCTGGCGCCGAAGCCTCCTTGGACAAGTGACACGGCGTAGTTCAGCACAGGTCCGAACAACCCGCCGAGGAAGACGGAGGCAAAGACCAGGAGGAAGTCCGCACCCAGGTCTGTCCTCCGCGGTCCTGTGACCGCAAAGAAGATCAGGATCTGCAGGAACAGCAGGATGAAGTCCACCGTCTCGAGGTATTGGCCCTGGAACGCGGGGACCCAGTCGTCGATGGCCGTGTTTACCGCCAACGGGAGCACCCCTGCCACGAGACCCGCCCACAGCAGGCCTGGAAAGAGGCCGTATGCCCACCTCTCGGCGTAACGGTCTTCGGTCATGGCTGGCCCTCTCGGGGTTCCATCGAGTGGCGCATTAATCGTTTCACGCAGGCGAGCACTTTGCCTCGAGGCGGCCGCAGAACCGTTAATAACGTTCCAGTCCTGTTGGCACCCAACGCATGCAGGTCGTAAGGAGCAAGCCGGGTCCTAAGGAGATACTCGCTGTCGCTGCAAGGCTTTTCGCGGAAAGGGGGTACTCGAACGTCTCGATCAGAGACGTCTGCAAGGAGGCGGGGACGAGCGCCCCAATGATCTACTACTACTTCAAGGACAAGAAGGGCCTTTTCAGGGCCGCCGTGAGCGAGAAGCTCAGCCTCCACGAGTTCATCTCCAGGCTCCGAGCGTGCTACGAGATACCCGACGTGCCCAAGGCCGTCGCCTTCTACGTCAGAGTCTACCTGAGCGCCTTCCCTGACAACGCGTTCGACCCTGGCCTGTACCTCCGCGAGACGGCCAAGCTGGACAACAGGAGCGCCGAGGTCGTGAGCAAGCAGCTGGACGAGGTCAAGACTATCGCCACGACCCTGGTCCAGCGGGGAATAAAGTCGGGGGAGTTCAGGAAGCTCCAGCCCGAAGACGCGGCCGACTGCCTCGTGGGCATGCTCAACCACGTGGTCTTCCAGAAGATCCATTTCTCAAAGTCGCTAGACATCGCGCGCAAGGGCGAAGCGATAACCTCTTTCTTCCTCAACGCCATGCGGCCCTAGGCCTTCACCAGAAGGGGCGCGTCTCGATGAACTTGAGCTTCGCGTCCAGCAGGTCCTTGTAGAAGCTGTCCTCGTCTTCGTGCATCTTCGCGAGTATCCTCGCCGCGGTCTGTGGCCCGACCCCGTAGACGGCCTGGGCGATCACCGCCCTCCTCCCATACGAGAGGACGAGGTCTGCCGCCCTCCTTGCCTTCGCCAGCTCCGCCCTCTCGTCGTCGTTCAAGGACCCCCCTGCCGCGGTCTTCTTCTTCGAGAGCTGCGAGACCTTTCCGGAGTCCCAGAAGCTAGGAGAGAGCAGCCCGGCACCGCAGCGCGCGCACTTCGGCTCCTCCGCGAGCTCCCCTATCGTCGTGGAACCCTGGGGCTCGCCGCATTTCAGGCAGACGAGCTCGACCGAGGTGCTGTATATGCTCAGCCTCATCTTCTCGATCGTGGTCTTCGCTAGCGAGTCGGGTGCGATGAGCTCAGGCGTCTCCAGGTACCTGTAGAGTATGGTGTATGCGATGGGCGACGGCCTCTCCTTTGAGACGTGCGTCTCAAGGGCGACCTCGCCTGAAGCCACCTTCAGGAGGAGCTCCTTGGTCCTCGGCATGTCTATCATGTCCCTCGATGTCTCTTGAATCGCCTCCTCGAAGATCGGGGTGTTCTCGAACCTTGTCGGGAGCGAACAGAGGTTGGGGTGCGCTATGAACTGCCCTCTCCGGAGCGCGCCGAACCTCTCGGCGATCTGTTTCACCCGAGTGGGGAAGGGGAAGTTCCTCTGAGCGGCGACCGCGTACGCCTTCTCGAACTCCTGTGGGGTGACGCCGATCAGGTCCCTTGCGAGCCCCTTCAGGTCTAGGTCTCCAGTATCGGCGGTGAGCTCGATCAGGATCCTGTAGCCGTCCATGTGCCATAGCCTGATTAGGCCCTTTCTGGAAAGCAGCTCCTCGAAAGTGTAGGCGAGCAGCCGGTTGACCTTCTCGCCGAAGCACGAATGGACGATGAGGTACTTCTGCCATCCCTCGAACAGGACAAGCTTGTCTGATGGGAGCGGAATCCCAAGGCGCAGATGTTCTCCTATCTCGTCGGCGACCAGCCTCGACCCCGCCTCGCCCACGGGAAACTCCGCACTCAGCCTTACCGCGGCCTCTTCCGCGGACGACGCGGAGACCAGCTCGCCGACCCTCCTTCGGAGCTCCCCGCTCCTCTTCGCCAGACCAAAGGGAACCGGAATCATCTCCCCGTCCCAGCCCGGCACCGCAGCCAGAGGGTCCTCGATCGAGGTCACGTAGATCTTCCTGTCGTTAGCGATCTTCTCCATCTGCCAGATCTTCCCTTTGAGGATGAAGTGGAGCCCCACCTTGGCCTGGAGCAGGACGAACTCCTCCCCAAGGATGCCGACGGCCTGGTTCGTCGCCACGTCTATCACAAAGTACCGCGTCTCGTCCGGTATCGTCGAGAGGTTCTGGAAGTAATACTCCCTGGTCCCACGCGTCCTGGAGAGCCTCTCTCCGTCTGCCCTCAGCTTCCTTATCCCGCCGAGGTACCCGACCACCCTCTCCAAGGTCTCCTCGTCCAGGTCGCGGTACGGGTAGCACAGCCTGAACTCCGCGAGCAGGGTCTTCTTCTCGACCACATCGTAGTCCATCAGGTAACCGGCGATCTGGTGCGACAGGACGTCGAGGCTCTTCTCGTATGGGGTGGTCTCCTCCATCCTTCCCTTCATGGCCTCGGATACCGCCGCTGTGGATTCGAGGACGTCGTCGGCGCTCACCGTCAGAAGGACGCCCTTCGAATGGCGTTGGAGGCTGTGGCCGGACCTCCCCACCCTCTGTATCAGCGAGGTCACCTGCCTTGGCGACATGTACTGGATTACCAGGTCGACCGTCCCTATGTCTATCCCGAGCTCGAGGGTGGAGGTGCAGACCAGGGCCTTGATCCTGCCTTCCCTGAAGGCGGTCTCGGCCCGCTCGCGCTCCTCCCTCGGAAGCGAGCCGTGATGGACGCCGACGTCGCCGCGCATCCGGTTCAGCTTCTCCCCTAGCATCTCTGCAACCGTCCTGCTGTTGACGAAGATCAACGTCGACCTGTGCGCTTCGACCAGCTCGCTGATCCTGGAGAGCCTCGAAGCCATGTCGATCCCGGCGAAGGCGTCCCTGGAGACGGCCGCGTCCTGGGGCCTCGGCGTCGTGTATTCAACCATGTATCCCACCTGCTTCGGCGCCGCGGCCCTGACCACGTGGTGGTCGGCCGACCCGAAGATGAAGCTCGCCGCGGTCTGCGGGCTGCCGATCGTGGCCGACAGAGCGACCATCTGGTAGCTCCCGGCGACCTTCCTCAGGCGCTGCAGCCCCACGGTGAGCTGGACCCCTCGCTTGCTTTCGACCAGGTTATGGAGCTCGTCCACAACGACCGCCTTCACGTCCGCAAGGCTCACCCGCATCCTACGCCCCGGCAGCATGGCCTGCAAGGTCTCGGGAGTCGTGACCAGGACGTCGGGTGGGTTCCTCGACTGCTTCTGCCTCTGCGACTGCGGGGTGTCGCCGTGCCTGACGTCGAGGGTGAGGGAAAGCTTGCCGCACCAGAACTGCAGCCGTCTGAGCATGTCCCTGTTGAGCGCCCTCAGCGGCGTGATGTAGAGTAGCGAGATCCCGTGTCTCGGCCCCCCACGGACGAGGTTGCTCAGGAGCGGCAGGATCGCCGCCTCCGTCTTCCCAGACCCGGTCGGCGCCACCACCAGGACGTTCTTCCCCTGCAGGATCAGGGGTATCGCCTCTATCTGAGGCGGCGTGGGCTCGCCTATGCCGCTCTCCTCGAGAAGGGCCCTCACCGGCTCTGCAAGGGAGTCAAAGACCTGCGTGCTAGCCAATTTGACTGTCGCCTCATCGGGCGCGCGGGGCTTGCTTTCCGCTGACGCATGCTTCGCATTCGCAGGAGTCGAGGATGTACTCGTAGGGGTAGAGGCCGGAGCTGTGGCCGTCCGACCAGACGAAGCAGATCGCATAGCGCCCTACCATGGAGAAGCCCACCGCCTTCACCCCTCTAGGGGCGGCCGGCGTCAAAGGTATCGTTTGCGAGGCGCCTATCGCGGGAGGCTCTCCTTTGCACAAGGCACAGGGGCAAGCCTCTCGGAGCGATTCGTTCGAGTGCAGGCTCGTGTGCCCGTCGCTCCACTCGATTTCCACGCGTGATGTGCCGAGCGCAATCTTCCGCGGGACGGGCAAGAGAATCTGAATTCGCTTTTTGCCGCGTCCTTGATAAGGCTTGGGCGAGGGAAGGGTTTATCGCTCTCGGGGGAGGCTCGTCAGTGAAATGTCCAAGCTCGACCAAAGGACGACAAAACTCCTGAAAGGCAAGAACTTCGCTTTCGTCGCGACGATCAACAGGGACGGCGTCCCCCAGCTCACCCCGACCTGGATTGACACCGACGGGACGAACGTCCTTGTCAACACCGCGCTTGGCCGAACCAAGGAGAGGAACGTCGCGCGAGACAAGAGAGTGACGGTTGGGCTCCTCGACCACTCCAATCCCTACGACCGGGTGACGATCGAAGGGAAGGTCGTCAAGGAGATAAGAGGCAAGGAAGCGGAGGACCACATCGACAAGCTGTCGTACAAGTACACGGGCAACAAGAAGTACGCAGGCCGCACCCCATCGGAGAAGAGGGTCATATTCGTGATAGAGCCGGTCAAAGTCTACTGAGAGACACTGACATTGCCAACGTGCATCTGCAACGTCTGTAGGCACCTCAACGTGGTCCAATGCGGCAAGTGCCAATGCTGTTCCTACAGGAAGGTCGCCTGCATGCAGAACGAGTCCTAGCGAAGTTGCAGGCCTGAGCCGCACTCCCCATATATCCGCGCTCAAGAGTCCCGGTCCGGCATGGCCCACGTCAGAGTAGGCTTCATCGGACTGGGGATAATGGGGGCGCCCATGGCGAAGAACCTGCTCAAAGCGGGGTTTCAAGTCACGGTCTACAACAGGACCAAGTCCGTCGCCTCAGCGCTCAAGCGGTCGGGAGCGGTCGTCGGGACGTCGCCGAGGTCGGTCGCGGAGGAGAGCGACGTTGTCGTCACGATGGTCACGGACTCTGAGGCCGTGAAGCAGGTCGTGCTTGGAAAGGGCGGCGTAGTCGAAGGGATCCGAAGGGGAATGACTTTGATTGACATGAGCACCATCTCCCCCAACGTCGCGAAGGAGGTCTCCGCCGAACTGGCAAGAAAAGGCGCCAAGATGCTGGATGCGCCTGTGAGCGGCGGAGACAGTGGGGCGAGAGCAGGCACGCTCACCATAATGGTGGGCGGGCCGAAGCAGGCCTTCGACGAGTGCCTACCTATCTTCGATGCCCTTGGGAAGAAGGTCGTCCACATGGGCCCCGCGGGGTCAGGCCAGCTCGCCAAGCTGGCGAACCAGATTCTCGTGGCAGGGAACATGGCAGGGCTGTGCGAGTGCCTTCTCTTTGCCAAGAAGGCCGGCCTCGACCTGGACAAGCTGATCGACTCCCTCTCGGCTGGCGCGGCCTCCTCGTGGGCGTTGGTCAATCTGGGGCCCAAGGTTGCAAGGCGCGACTTCTCTCCTGGATTCAAGGTCAAGCTGATCGAGAAGGACCTGAGATACGTCGTCTCCTCGGCGAAGGACATGGGGGCGGCAGTTCCGGCTGCGGCTCTGGTCCTCAAGCTCTACGAAGAGCTGGACAGAAAGGGCCTTGGAGATTCTGGCACGCAGGCGCTCGTCGAAGCGCTCGAGGGCCTATCCGACGTGCAATCTCGTCCCTCGACAACGCTTAAAATCTCCCGAGGGCTCGATTCCGAGCATGTGTGACTGCGAGGAACTCGACTACGACGATTTCGTTTCCATGACCAATGCGATAAGAGAGCTTTCCGCTTCGAGGACCGCCGCCCAAGAGCCCGCTCCTCAGACTGCGGGGCCTGTCGCAATCACCGTGTCCCTGAAGCGAAAGTAGCCTCCTCGCCCCCTGTGGGACGTGCATACTGGCGCGCCTACTTGATGCATATAGGAATAATCGGAATAGAACAACTTATATCATATGAATAAAACGGTCAGTGCTTGAGAGCACCCTGTCGCGCAGTTCAGGTGATCCTTCGACTTGACGCAGTACGGCGTCACTCTCACGGGCCTCCACGCCAGGAGTGAGAAGACGATCCAGGCGACCCAGGACTGGGAGCGCGGCAGGATAGACCAAGAACGCTTGGGCAAGTGCTTTGACGAAGACGTCGACTCCTTGGTCAAGCTCCAGCACAAGGTGGGAGTGGACTTCCCCACAGACGGCCAGCTCACCCTCGCCTGGCAAGACCTCTTCAGGCCTCTGAGCAGCGGATTGAGCGGGCTCCAACCCGGCCCAATGGTCAGGTGGTTCAACACGAACACGTTCTTCTTCACCCCGGTCGTGAACGGCCGGATCTCGAGCGACGGCAAGGCCCTTTCGAAGGCGGTCGAAAGGAAGTTCTTCGACCCCCACGCCGGGTTCAAGATCGTCCTTCCTGACCCTCTGACCTTCGCCCAGCTGGCGGATGACAGGCACTACGGTAGCAAAGAGAAGGTCCTTTTCGCTTATTCCGACGCGCTCAACACCGAGCTCCGCAGCCTGTCATCCTCGGGGTTGAAGTACGTCCAGTTCTTGGCGCCGAGCCTCGTCTACCGAATAAAGGGGAAGCCCTTGCCTCGTTCGACGGTCGAACAGCTCGGCGAAGGCGTGCGGGCGGCCCTGAAGGGCGTCCAGGCGAGGAGCGGCTTCTATCCCTGCTTCGGCGACGCTTCGCCCTACCTGCCTTACCTTTTCGACGTCATCCCAACCGACGATGTCGGCATGGACCTGACGCAGACGGACAACTCAGGGCTCGAGGGAACATCGAAGGGGATAATCGCCGGCATCGTGGACTCTCGGACGACATACCTGGAGGACGTCGCTGCCCTTGCGAGCAGGATCGAGGACCTCGCCGAACGCACGGGGGCCAAGACCATCACGCTCGGGCCGTCTGCAGACCTCCGCTTCGTCCCACGCACCTCGGCCGACGAGAAGCTTAGCCTGCTGGGCCAGGTCAAGAACAAGCTCAAGGGCAAAGGAGCCAGGCCAAGCAAGAGGAGCAGCAAGAAATGAAGGCCTTTCCTACGCAGGAGATAGGCAGCCTCCCGAAGTTCGGCTGGAGGACCAAGCCCTTCAGGCAGATGGCGCTCAGTGACGAAGACCTAGACGCTGCAAGGCGATGGGGGGACCGCCTTCAGATCGAAGGGAGGGACGACTTCTACCGCTTGCTGTCGAAGCGATACTCCTTCTCGGACGACGAGAAGAAGACGATCATAGACTATTCCTTGCTCTACGCGATAGGGATGTGCGAGCGCGCGGGAGATGGGGACGCGAGTCCCCGCGGCCTCGACCTCGTCTGGAGCGGGGAGCAGGCAAGGACGGAGATGTATGAGACACCGGTCACGAACATCGGAGGCTTCGAATTCGTGGGAAGGGTCAGGAGCTTCGACAACAAGTACTGGAGGATGGCGTCCGTCAAGGCACCACCCAGGTACGAGAAGAACTACCACCTCGACGAGTTCCTCTTCACCAAGAAGCACACAAAGAGGAAGGTCAAGGTACCAGTCACCGACGCCATCACGATCATGGCCTGGTCCGACAACAACTACTACACCGGAAAGTGGGCCAAGAAACCAGGTCTCGCGCCCGCCAGGAGGAGCTTCGGCGCGAGGCGCGAGTTCACGCTCGAACTGGCCAAGATAATCCGGAGGGTCATCTCTGAGCTGATCTCCAAGGGCGTGGAGGAAGTCCAGATAGACATCCCCGCCGCGACCCAATACCAGTCCGAAGACGACATGAAGCTGGTGGCCGAGTCCTTCAACGAGACCACGAAGGGGCTCTCTGCGACCTTCAGCGTCCACAGCTGCTTCCCCCCGAGCACGGGATATGGGATTCTCTTCCCCCACATCCTGGAGATGAAGAAGTGCGAGCGCTTCTCCTTCGAGTACGGGAACCGCGACTCGTTCTCAAGAGGCCTCGACCCAGAGTCGAGGGTCGGGTTCGAGGACCTCAAGCTCTTCAAGGAATACGGATACAAGAAGCAGCTGGGGGTCGGCGTGATCCACATCCACACCGACACGCTCCCGAGCGCCGAGGTCGTGAGGGACAGGGTGCTCTACTCGGAAAAGGTCACGGGCCTTCCCCGCGAGAACCTCTACGTGAACCCCGACTGCGGGCTGCGTACAAGGCGCCCCGAGATCGCGCAGAAGATGCTCGACCTGACGGTCAACGGCGCCGAGCTCGCGAGGCGGACCCCCGGTTGATCCCGCGGGTCACGACCATAGGGAGCTACCCGACCTTCCCGCGAGCAGAAGACGTCGAGTACTACTACACGATTTCGCGGCACGGGCTCGGAGGCGAGGTAGTCGACCCCTATCTCTGGGCGATCGAGGAGTCCCTCAAGGATTTCACCTCGGCCGGGGTCGAAGTCCCTTCGACCGGCCAGTCGAGGGGCGACCTCTACTCCCTCTTCCTGGAGCCCAAGTTCGTGAAGGGGGTCACCTGGCGAGGTGCCGACGCCTTCGTCAACGAGAAGATAGAGAGGCTGGGTTCGATCAGGCTCTCGGACGTGAAGCACGCGAGGAGCGTCCTGCCGAAGCAATACGAGCTCAAGGAGCCGATCACGGACGCATACACGCTCGCCCGCTACGCGAAGATCAACACGGGTGCCTACGCCGACACGAGGGAGCTGGCCAAGGAGATCAACAAGAAGATAATCATCCCCGAGATCGAGGACCTGCAAAGGAGCGGGGCGGTCTCCTGGCTCCAACTCGACTCGCCCACCATCGCCGCGGAGTCATCGACCCCGGACTACATCCTCGAGCTCTACGAGGAGATCGCGAGCGCAGCCAAGCTGCCGGTGGTCGTCCACGTCTGCGGCGACGCAGTGAGGGTATTCGCGTCCCTTCTGACCAAGATGAGGGTCAAGACCATTTCGCTTGACTTCTTCCATTACCCAAAGCTCTTCGAGGAGGTGGCGAAGAAGGGCTACGACCAGACCATCGGGCTCGGCTGCACCGACAGCCAGGCGCCAAGGGTGGAGACGGTCGACGAGACGAAGCGCCTGATCGCGTTCGCCGAGGCCAAGCTCGGGAAGGACAGGATCCAGTTCGTCCATCCCCACTGCGGCCAGAGGAACCTGAGCCGGGAGGTCGCCTACGAGAAGAACGTCGTCCTCACCCTCGCCAGGGACGACGCGTGCTTCGGCGAGGCCGAGGAGGCCTCCGCTTCCAGACTCTCCGCGAAGGAGTACGACCCTCGCGGCTACTTCCTTGTCTCGGTCAGCAGGGAGACCAAAGAGATAGTGGTGGCGTACTACACCTACGAGCACGTCGCCAGGAAACGGTTCAGGAGCAAGTCCGCCGAGAGGCTCTTCCAGACGCTCAACGACGAGGCGGACAGCCTAGGCTTGTCGAGGAGGCACCTCGCGTACCTGACCTTGGAGCTCGGACGCGCCGAAGCCTCCCTGGCCTCCGCGTCGCAGACATATCGCCAGAAAGTGATAGAGTAGTTGAGGCTGGCGGAGAGGCTTGAGAGGGGCATCTTCACAACGATAGTCGAGATCTTCCCTCCCAACTTCAGCTCCGAGACGGCCAAAGAGCCCCTCCTCGGATTGAGGCAGAAGACCCAAGACATAGTTGCCAGGGTCAAGAAGGTCGAGAACCTAGCGGACTGCGTCCTGGTGGCCGACATGAAGGACCTCGGCAGGATGAAGCTCTCTAGCATCTACACGGCGGCGATGCTCAAGCAGGAACTCGACACCGAGGTCATCCCTGTGATCGCTGCGAGGGACTCGAATCGGTCCGCGGTCAGGACGCTCTTCCTGAGCGCGCTCTCCTTCGGACTGGACTCGATCATGCTCGTCTGGGGTGACAAGTACAAGGAGGGCGAGGGCTCGAGCAACGTCTACGACTACCCTTCGCTCACCGCGGTCATCAGGGAGATGAGGGACCTCGCCGACCGTGCTGACGTCAAGGCAACCATCCTGGCTCCCGTGAACTTGGCCACGCTGGGGACGAAGAAGGGGGACGAGATGGCCACTTCCCGCTTGAAGGGCGGGGCGGACTGCCTCCTCGCGCAGCCCCCGACCTCCGACGGAGAAGAGACCCTTCCCAAGCACTTGAGGATCCTGGAGGAGAAGAAGCTGGAGAAGAGAGTCCTTCTCAACGTATTCCCGTTCCGAGACAGGGAGGACATAGAGTCCTGCAGGAGCAGGTTCAACTGGCACATCCCACCTGCGCTCGACAAGATGGCCGAAGAGGGCGGCGAGGCGAGGCTGCTCAAGGAATCCCGCTCGGTCGTGGACAAGATCAGGGCCCACAAGCTTCCAGGGGTCTACGTCTCCACGAGGGGCAGGCCTGAGCTGGCCCGCTTCATCCTGGACTAAGAGCTAAATATATTGCGAGGGCGGAAAGGCGAGTTGCCTTCTTCTGAACCCGACCAGTCCAGCAGCCCCCGGAGCGTCCTTTGAAGGCGCTCCTTCTTGCGGGCGGCCAGGGCCTTAGGCTTAGGCCTCTGACCGACGACAAGCCCAAGCCTCTCGTGGCGGTGGCAGGCAAGCCCATCGCCGAATGGCAGCTCGACTGGCTGCGAAAGACCGTCGACCTCGAAGAGGCGATCTTCCTGTGCGGCTGGAAGTGGCAGCGGCTCAAGGAGCACTTCGGGTCGGACTACCATGGCGTCAAGGTCGACTACAGCGTCGAGGACTCGCCGCTCGGGACAGGCGGCGCCTTCCGGAAGGCCATCGTCGACAAGGGCATCGGCGACGAGGTCGTTGCCATGCTCAACGGGGACATCGTGACCGACCTGGACCTCGGCGCGATGGCCGCAGCCCACGAGTCATCCAAGACCTCCCCGGTCATCACGATCCTCCTCGTGCCCTACAAGTCTAGGTTCGGGATAGTCCACATCGACAAGCAGAACCGGGTCGAATCGTTCGAGGAGAAGCCCGCCTTTCCGGACGTATGGATCAACGGCGGCATTTACGTCGGCAACGCAAAGAGGCTCTTGAAA
>Ga0187771_10001789_pt1 | contig 14677 bp, 9 predicted proteins | sample 0116_SJ02_MP15_1_FD_133139 | JGI IMG/M metagenome (GOLD analysis project Ga0187771, IMG submission 133139) | Tropical peat soil microbial communities from peatlands in Department of Meta, Colombia - 0116_SJ02_MP15_10_MG | ecosystem: Environmental > Terrestrial > Soil > Wetlands > Peat | place...
ATAGAGCAGGAAGAGGTAAACAGCGCTAGCAATAACGTATATTACGCCTACGCCGTTTGGGACAAGTGGTTTATCTGGCTTGTGCTGATCCACTGCCCTCGGGAACAAGGTTGCCTAGTCCCCGTAGTTTATGTCGTAAATCGCCACTATGGGATAAAGACCACCATAATTTGTTGATGTCGATGGGAAGATGTCAGCTAACGTAAAGTAATAAGAGGAAGTCCCAGGTATTTCCGTCATATTAACAGCTTCCGCTGCTTCTGTTGCGGTATCGCTTTCCAGAAGGTAATCACGGGCGTAGTACAGCAGTTTGTAGAACGTAGTGCTTTGCCCCACTTTATTCGTCACGAGACTTCCGCCCGAGGTTGATGATTGGTTGACAATGTCTTCGCCTATGCTATAGTTTCCGAATAAATTATCCTTGCCGTTAGCTGGCTGGCCGTTGGAAAGTAATGTATCGTTGCCGGAGATCTCTACAAACCATCGCCACTTCCCTTCATCTCCATACCCTGCCTCTGTATATGTTGTGCTGCCTGAAGAGGTGGAGGCCTCAAATGTGCCGAAAACGACTATGTAGCGTGGTGGCCCATAGGGGCCGTTGAAATGGTCTTTCAGTATTTTTATGGACTGTGTCTCGTTAGACATGAAGGCAGCTCCGACTAGTGCAATCGCCGTAGAGTTGGAGGTAGCGTTGTCTATGACGGATGTTTGGTTTCCTTCAATAGTGATATAGTATCCATAGTCCCACCAACTGACGAAGACTTGGTTTGGAGGAAGCTGAGTCCGCATCCACGTGCAGGCGTCGACCCACTCTGTCATCGCGCCAGTCGACGGCCCAACGCCCGTCGTGTCAGATAGTATAGTAACGGGTGTGTATGCGGAACTGAAAGCTCTTGGATTTGGCAGAGCGAGCGTCAGAGTTAGAAGCACGAAGATCATCAACACGACGACGGCGCTGAACTCTCTTCCCACACGGCTGAGCTGCTTTTTCCCAGCAGAGATCGCGTGTGAAGCCTCTTTCAAGACGTTCAAGAAGGGGTTGATCAGCCCCATCACACCAATCGCCCAGAGAATGCAGAACGCAGGCGCAAGAACTACTGTTAGGCGCACCATGGACATGGCAAAATAGAGCCCAGACAGGGCGTAAATAATTAAAAACAAGTTTCGATTCGTGAGGTTTCTGACCACAAGGAAAAATCCGAACAGGATGAAGAGCACTCCGACGCCATAGTCATAATAAATGGAGCCCCAAGCCGTGACGTGGTTCTCTTGGACAGACTGGATGATAGGCGAAGCGGCACGCAAGAAGGGTTGAATCAACGAATCGAACTTACCTGCAGGACTGTGAAGCCCACCAAAAACAGAAAATGCAGCAAAGCCAGCAATCAAAATGCCGAAGAAAATTGCAGTGTACGTGACTTTCATGCTTAGCGTCTTCACGTCGCGCAGGACTTCGCTGAGAAGCAAGAGTACAAAGACGCCTGCAATGGGCAATACGACCGAGCTTGAGAGGAAGGCTAATCCGACCTTGGGCACGTTTATTGCAATAAAGAGACCTAGGCCGAAAGTGACGCTATAGGACAAGAGGAGACGCCTACTGTATCGCCTCAGAAATAGTGTAAGGAACGCGAAAAGCGCTATCATATCGATTGGATACATCGAAGCTCCCCATTGGGCGCAAAGGTAGCCCACCGAAAGGCCGGCTGCTACCATATAGAAAAGCGCATATCTTCTTGGGCGCTCCATGTCCAAGCTTCTTAAGAAAAATAGCATGATCAAAAGAATAGCGAGTACTCCGATACTTTCGTTGTCAAAGAACCCAAGCGTTGTCCTCCCAATGTAAGAAGGGTTTAACGCAAGAAAGAGCGCCGCGAGGATTCCTACGGATCTTCCTGCGATATCCTTACCCAAGAAATATGCGACCAGACATGTCACGACTCCGAATATCGGTGGCAGGAGTATGAGGAAGTTCTTGAGAGAAATGCCTATCCCCAGCAGATTCACTATTTCGTAGAGGAAGGCACCCGCCATAGCTAACCCCGGGTAATACAAGTGACCTGGGGATATGCCAAAAGGATACCAGCTTTGAATGATGTGCCAATTAAACCATGATTTCGGGTCAGTGGGGTTGAACCATGACGCAACCCCCGATTGAACCAAATAGTTCGAAAGGCGATAGAAGGCGAAGGGGTCGAACTCGGACAGGTCCATGCCCCAGCGGATTGGAAGCATTCTCACGATATAAGCAATCGCAAGGACGAGTGAGACAGCGACACTAGTCAAGAGAGTGGAATGAGAAACTCTTGGTCGAAGATTTCCAATCTTCTTCAAAGCATCGGCAACTTTACCAAGTCTTTCCGTCGCACCCAACGCTCTGACCTTCTTTCCAAATAAGATGGCAGGACTCTTTTATTTCGCTTATGGTTTTCCTAACCCGAATCTGTGATGGTTATTCAGGTTCTCCTTCCATAACCATACTTCGTTGAGTCGTAAAAGGGGAATTTAACTATTTCTCCCTCGGCCAGCCTTCCGCGAATCTTCACCTTTACACGTTGACCAACACCAGCGTCCTCGCTCGCCACATACGCCATGGCTACTCCACGATCCAACAGAGGAGAGAACGTACCGCTAGTGACAGAGCCTATTTTCAACAGATCCTTGAACACTTCGAAATGCTGCCGAGGAATGCCTGGCTCCAGCATCCTAATACCAACACGCCTTCTCTTTACCCCTTCAGCCTTCTGGTTCATCAATGCATCTTTTCCGATGAAATCCCCTTTCTCAAGCTTGACGACGAAGCCTAACATTGCTTCGAACGGCGTCGTGCTTTCGTCGATGTCATTTCCGTAGAGACACATACCTGCCTCCAATCGTAGCGTGTCCCGTGCGCCCAGGCCACAAGGCTCTATGCCAAACTCACGACCCGCCTCCAGAATAGCATTCCACACTTTCACTGCGCTGTCCGGCTCTTCTACAAGCGAGTCCCAAACAAAAACTTCGAAACCATCCTCGCCAGTGTAGCCAGTCCTCGAAACAAAGGCCTCCACATCGGCAAGTTTTGTCCAACCACACTTGAACCTTCCAATTAGGCTCAAGTTCTCACTCGAGATTTTCTGCAGTGTCTTCTCTGTTCTTGGCCCCTGAACTGCAAAAAGAGCTATATTGTCGGACACGTCCTTGATCTCCACGTCAAATCGTTTGGCGTTGTTTATCAGCCACACGTAGTCTCTTTCACGGTTTGCCGCGTTGTAGACCATGAGGAACTCTTCTTGTTCAAGCCTTGAGATGACAAAGTCGTCCTTTATGCCGCCTCGTTCGTTACACATGACGGAATACTGTGCGCCTAATGGAGTAAGGCTGGCTGCATTGTTCGTTATTACGTAATTTAGGAATTTTTCCGCGTCTGGCCCTGAAATGAGACTTCTTCCCATGTGAGTTACATCGAAAACACCAACTTTATTGCGAACCGCCAAATGCTCGGGTATTATGCCCCTGTACCACAGCGGCATGTCGAAGTCTGCGAAAGACCCCATTTTGGCGCTTTGACGATGAAAATCGTACAAATGTGTTTTCTTGAGCAAGCTGGTTATCCCCTTTAACGCTGTTAGCGTTAATTGGTAGTGAGCGTGTGACTAAAATAGTTTATATGCGTTTCACAGATTTGACTTCAACATTTTGGGGAATGAGCGACAATTTTTTGCCACAGTTAGGGCACTTGCCATCGTGTTTTTGGATTATTTCATCTGGCGGTTTCAGTTCATCGCCCTCGTACAACACGTAATTGCATTCTTGACAAACAACCTTCTGAGGTATACTCCAACCCCCATATGGCACCAGATTTCAATCACCGCAACCTATTTATAACTATCGAAAAAGTTTGTGAAGAAAGGAGCTTCTATGGAAAAATACGCGTTAATAATCACCGAAAAACCAGACGCTGCTCAACGCATCGCGCAAGCACTTGACGCCGAGGGAAAGCCCAAAAAGGTTCAGGAAGGACAAGTTTCATACTTCGTCGTAGAAAGGGACAGAAAGATTATCGTGGCACCCGCAATCGGGCATTTGTACACAGTCACTCAAGCCACTCAGAGAAGCGACTATCCAGTTTTCAATTACAAATGGGTTCCACGTTACGTTGCCGAAAAAAAGGCGAATTTTACCCGCAGCTGGATAGACACGATTTCACATCTCGCAAAAAATGCTTCAGAGTTCATAGACGCCTGTGACTATGACGTAGAAGGCAGCCTCATTGGCTATTCTATACTGAAGTACGCCTGCGCGGGCAAAGAAAACGTGGCTAAGAGAATGAAATACTCAACCCTAACGGAGGCAGAACTGAAGGAAGCGTACAAAAACCTCCTAGCCAATCTAGACTTTGCCCTCATCGAAGCTGGTCTCACGAGGCACGAGGTAGACTGGCTGTATGGCATTAATCTCTCTAGGGCCTTGACTTTTGCCAGCAAACGTTGGAGCGGAGGATACACCAGTCTAAGCACCGGTAGGGTGCAAGGACCGACTCTAAGATTCCTAGTTACCAGGGAGCGAGAGATAGGATGCTACGTGCCAACGCCGTACTGGAGCATTCATGCAAAAGCGAAAGTTGATGACAGATTCTTCGTAGCTGAGTACGAAAAGAGGACTATCGACAGAAAAACCGAAGCAGACGCAGTTTTGCAGGCATGCAACGGGAAATTTGGAGTTATAGACCAGATCAACATGAGAAAAAGTCAGGTTTTGCCTCCAATTCCGTTCGATTTAGGCGCTCTGCAAGTGGAAGCTTACAGACTCTTTGGCTATACTCCACTATGCACGAGCGGCGTGGCTCAAAGACTTTACTTGGATGCATTGATTTCATACCCAAGAACGAGCAGCCAAAAACTGCCGCTAAGCATAGGCTACAGGCGGATTCTTAATGGCCTAAAGGCCGAATCAAGTTATGAGAAGCTCGTTTCGTGCCTGCTTTCCATGAAAGTGTTGAAGCCAAACGAGGGGAAGGGCGAAGACCCAGCCCATCCGGCAATTTATCCGACTGGCAACAGGCCTCAGAAAAAAATGGACTTGTCTGAGAGCAGAATCTGGGACTTGATTGTGCGTCGGTTCATGGCCGTCTTCGGCCAGCCAGCACTTAGGCAGAATGTGAAGATCTCTATCAAAGTGAACAGGCATCGGTTCTTCGCATACGGTATGCAAGTTTTGGTCGACGGTTGGATGCAGTTTTACAAGCCTTACGCTACTCTAAGAGGGACTTCGCTGCCGCCGGTTGAGAAGGGCGAAAGAGTCGATATCCTCGAGATGATTTGCGAAGACAAGTTTACCATGCCTCCGCTAAGGTATAATCCGAGCAGTTTATTGAGGAAGATGGAAGCTGAGGGAATCGGCACGAAGGCCACGCGCGCAGACGTGATTGAAACATTGTACCGGCGCAGATACGTTTCGGAGGAAAGAATAAAGGTCACCGATCTGGGCTTCGGTGTGACTGCGATACTTCACAAATACTGCCCAGACGTGGTCTCCGTTGCGCTGACAAAGGATCTAGAAGCGAAAATGGAGCGAGTCAAAAATGGAGGGAAACGAGAAGACGTCTTGGCCGAGGCAATTGCTCACTTGAAGCCGCTGCTTGGAGAGTTTAAAGAGAAAGAAGAGTTGATAGGAAAAGCGCTCAGCGAGGCTGTTAGGAATGCCAGACTGCAAGACAGAATAATCAGCGACTGCCCAACATGCAAAACTGGCAAACTTACCGTGCTGTATTCGCGCAAGACAGGCAAACGATTCATCGGATGTACCAACTATTTCAAGAATCAATGCATAACCAGTGCGCCGCTACCGCAACGTGGCATGATTAAGCCAAGTGGGAGGAAATGCAAAATCTGCGGCTGGCCCACTGTTATGGTGACGCCCGAGAAAGGCAGACCATGGAGGTTCTGCGTAAATCCTGCTTGCCCTAAGAAGGAGAGCCGAAGACTTGCCGAAATGCAAGGCGTGTAATAGGGAAGCTGAGGAAGAAGGGAATTACTGCGAGTTGCATTCGAAAGCTTTCAAGAGCTTACTACTCAATTATGATAAGTGGAAGAGAGCACTCGACATCTCATGGAAAGATTATCTTAACGAGATCATAAAGAACCCCTTCACCGGCGTCTGGGCCAAGGAAGTAGCAAAGCAAATACTTGTGGAAAAATGGGACCCCCAGCGCTAAAGTCGCTTTTTGTGCATTTTTCAAAATGGCAATCATGTAAAGTATAGCGCGCGCTCTGAAACTTCAATTATTCCCTGTTCTCTTGAGGATTCTTTCGAACACCGAACCAGAGGCGCCGCAGATTGGACAAGTATCTGACTGCTTGCCTTCAGAGGTGTGGCCACAAACTGGGTAGAGATATTGCTCAGTTGATATCTGGGCTATTAGGTGATCTGGAGCCTTCTTGTAAGCGCGCGCTTGGTGTGTTCACTTTCGACGTCACGGGCATATGAGAACACTGGTGCTGCTTCCTCGTCGTCCTCTTTTGCCATTCTTCATCTCAGGGTAATTGACCCATTGACTGTTGTCTCAGACTGGAACGCACGTTCAAGGTTTATCTGCGTATCAGCGACAGACTCAAGCAGCGCAGAGTGTCTCCGCGATTGAACGCCCCTTCACCACAGCAACTGCCCTGAACAAATGAGCTCTCTGAAGTAAATCATTCTGCTAGGCTTTTTTGGCGAACATAAGCCTCTGGCTAGCCTTCATTTAACCAACGAATGCAACAACACGTTCTCAGCCCTACCCTCCTCAAGTCAAACCAACGCTCCACGAATTACCCATGATCTCTTCTGCCAGGCATTCAGAATTTCCGCCTCCAAATCGTGCTCTCTCGATGCACTATGGCGCGCATCTATTCTTGGCCATGAATGGTTAGTTAACGCGTGCAAAATGGTGTTTTAAAGCAAAGATAACAACAAAACGACAAGCCTGTTAAGAAATTAAGCAAAATATAGACTAATTAAAATGGGATATAAAGGCTTAATTGAACTTAACAAGAAATCCCAACAATAGGAGAACACACAAGAGTCGCGTTGCAAGCTATAATGGACTTTCAAAGCAAAAACATGAAAACTGCAAAACTCGACATCACATACTCTAGTCAACAGGAACGTAAAGCACTGTACAACGCATTAAAGTCTCTGATCCGATGACGAAAAATAACTATGAGCAACAATGCAAAAGGACAAGGCAACGAACAAGCACGAAATTTACGTAATCAAAGAAAGCCCTTAGCGTTCGGTAAGCTCCGTTGCCCAAAGCCGGTCAGACTCCAAAGGTAAGGCCTCTTCTCGCCTTTCCTTTGAATCACCTTCTCCTCTGCTAGAAGCTTCAAGTGATATAGAACTACGGGATACCTGAGCCCGCTCGCCTGTCCTATATCCTTAACACTAGACGCTTGCTTCTTCACCGATTCAAGAATCTTGGTCCGTGCAACCAGTCCCAGTCGCACGTTTCTCTTTCGGACCAAGTACGCGTTCGGATCGTACGAAATCTTGAGCATAGATAATCACAGCTTAATTCTGTAGGTGGTTGTAGAAAAGTTTTCATTATGCAAAATCTGCGAGACTCACTTGCCGCGGCTTCTTTCCCTCAAATAAACTATCGATCTCGTCCTTGACCATGTCGAGCCTCTGAGCATAATAACTCGGCAACCCATACCTATCGATAAGATGCTGCGCGGCCTCAAGATATTTCTCAATTCCTCCGCGATAAACGGTGAGCGAAAGCTCGCCACCACACTCAGCACATTTACCCCTTAACGGCAATCGCCTGAATCGTCTACCGCAAGACTTGCACCTGAAGCCTTGAGTAGAAAAAGCACGAAGGTTGCCCGAAATGTCACGCATGAAATGCGTCGAAAGCACCTTGCGGGCTACGATCTTTGCGTCCACAGCTTGGATCTTCTCGGCCAACGCCAACTGACTATCTAATTTCTCCAGCATCTTACCCAATTTCTTATAGATACTCTCGGGGTTACCCAAATTCACATCGGAAACTGGTGTGGTAAAATGAAAACCCTGAAACTGCGCCGTCGTGTTCAACCTGCTACCAACAAGATCGATGAGATCACTGACAGACCGGACACTGGCTCTCTCCCATGTTTTCTCATAGAACTCCAACGGATATGAAGCCGCCACATCTACGTCATGGGCTTGACGTTGGACATCCATCGGATTCACAACAGGGATAACAAACAGTGGCGCATCCATTATGCCGCCAATCTGCGCTGGCAAATAAACCCGAGAAAAATTCAACAGAGTATCTAGGCCCAGCATTAATGCATCCTCATCGCCGTCGCAATCGCGACGTTTGGCTGAATGCCAAACAGGGTGCGCATAACACACGCTCAACCGGGTGAAGCCCACAATTCTGCCGAGGATGCCAACAGAGGTGTGTGGAGCCAGACCAATTATAATATGGCCGACTAGGTCCTCCAACGCTTTTGCGTTGTAGTAAGACCGTATTCCGTAAACCTTTTCCAATAGTTCATCCAGAAAGTGAGCCTCTCTTAAGAAGTACTCTCCGCACTTATAGGGGATAACAACGTCTTGTGTTCTTAGTTCACACAATTGTTCACGATCAGTTAACGGTCTGCCTTCGCAATCGGTCAGGTAGCCTATTTGCTTTAGCTTTTCGATCGAAACGCCAACCTCGCTGGGTTTAAAATGCGTCAACGGAGCATTTGTTGAATCGAATCGAATAGTGCCGTCCTTGAAGACGGAGAGGTCGTACTTTGCCCGCAATATGCCTTTTTCCAAGATTTCCGGAGTCTTGGTCTCGTTGGTCAACCCCTTCACTGCCTTCACTTTCTCTGGAGATGTAGCACCTAACCGCTTACAGGCAGAATCATAAATCTCCCTTAGATTCAAAGTCTGCGGCCCAAAGCTCTTGGTCTGTACCCTGCAGTTGGGACACATGGTTTGTTTCGAGAAAGAGCGACCGCATAAAGGGCATGATTGTTCGGTCAGGGTTTCCGTTTCACAAGTGGAACATTTCAATCCAGAAGCCCAGCGCTGACAAACAGGACATTTCCTTTTCACAATCTCGACTCTTACAACTCCTTTCTTGACGGCTTCAGTAAAGTTCCGTTGAGCTCCACCAGCCAGACCAATTGGAAACAAGGCATGCACTAAGGGTTTCATTTCACGTCTCTTGGCTTTCTCCGGTCGGCCCATACGCGCCCCAATGAAAGTCGGCGCCTTTTCACGTAATGGAAAACCTGCAAGCTCTGCGAGATTTTGAAGTACTGTCCTCTCATGTGAGAGCCTAGTTTTAGGTTTCTGAAATCCGAGGCACTGAGCGAAGACGTATGAATCTTCGCCTTCTATCTTAATGTTACCCCCAGCGATTTTGTGAGGAATACAAATGTTTTCAAGTAATTCTTTTGTCAAGTTGTCGTTTTTTCCGATGACCGTGAAAACGATGCTGCCTTCTTCCAAACATTGCGCTTCAAAGAACCAGTGCCGCAATTTTAGAAGCTCGTCGACAGAGATATTTGACCAGAAATAGGTGAAAAAAGGATGCAACGGCACAGTTAAGATGGTTGCTAATCGTACAGCTTCTTCTGCTGTGGGTCTATTTTCCAAGGGATTCTCCACAAAACTACTTAACGCCGATGATGGGACGCCAGCAGCAGTCGCTGCATAGTCGGTTTGGCCACTGAACTTCTCCTTGATACTACGACGAAGTTCCTCGCTCCACCATTCTTCAGTGTATCCGGAAGGCACGAGAGGTTTATTGTTGTAGAGAAAATCACCGAAGCACACTAGAATGTCGCCGATAAACAGAATTTTCTCAACATTATTTTTTATTCTTTCAAAATTTTCGAGTGTCACACGGAGTACCGACTTGTCTTTAAGGCGAACGATCGGAGGCTCGATCGTGTCGACCGGAAGAACGACCCCTCCCTTACCTGGCAATTCAATACGTAACTGCGTTCCTGCGGCTATGAACTGGTTAAGCGCGAGCATTGTAGCAGGATGCACACCGACAGCTGCAAGGCCTGTATTTCTAGCCCGTCCGTAACGTAGCCGAAAGCCACCTGTTCTCGAGGGGAATGAGAAAATAGGACGGCCTGCGATTACATCGTCCATAAACCCGCTGGTTTTCTTCTCTTCTTTGTCTGCCTCTGGCGCACCAATATTTCTTAGCCACTCCCAACCTTCTAAGCCCAAATTCTCGACTACGGTATAGACTTTTGTAGCGCGCCCTACTACTCCATCGTTTAGCACTCTCAACGCACCGCCACGAACGCGATTAGTCTCAACGCGTGGAAGGTTACGAAAAGAAGAAACCTCGACGGGATCAGTTTCAGTTCCAGTGACCTCGATGGGAAGAGATTCAAGCGCCAAGCGCAACTGCTTATCAGCGACGTGATACTGGAAACGCAGGACTGAACGTTCATAAAGGCGCAATTCTTCTATGAAACGGCTAATCTCTTCTTCTGTTGGCTTGTATCGATCAAGACCCAGAAGGCGCCGCACAAAATCACAGACAACAAGCGAAAGAGCCTGGTCTGTTCCACCGGCAGAACGAATAGGACCAGCAAAATAGATTGCAAGATAGCTCGTGCGGTCGAAATTCTGCTTGATAATAACTTTTGCAACACCTTGCAAAGGAGCGGCAGTGATGCCTTCAGTGAGAATCGCCAAAGCTGTTCGAACTGCCTGATCCGCCGCTTGCTGGGGACTCATGTGCCCATACTTTCCATAGACGATCTCCTCCGAGATCTTGAAAGCCAATTCTTCCCGGGGCAATTTTTCGCCTAGTTCGCGTATGCTACGCGCCACACTACGTGGACCGACCAAGCCCTCAACAAGCTCTGCTAGGTCCTTGGCGAGCTCAGTTTCCGGCCTCAGGGTTGGATCGAAGCCTTTTCCCTTAGCTTGCTCAGCGATTTGATAGAGAACCTCAAGTTGGGTCTCAAGCATAAGAACGTACCCTTTATAGTCTTCAGACATTAAAGTTGTTGCCAAGATAGAACCCGTTAAAGGGACGTCAGTCTTGCAGTATTTTGACTTTGCTAACACGAAAAGTTAAAAGCCAACGCTTCTAGCCTTGATGAGTTCTGCATAGAATGATCATAGACGAAGCATCTCTTGGTCGGCCGATAGCCTCTTGAAATGCATTTTTCGCAATGCAGCTACACTTCTCGACAAAGCTCTTGCACTGTACGTGCCTCCTGTCAGAAGGACCTTTTATTACCTTCAATTCAGAAGCAAATCTTAGTCAGACCAAGAATCGTCGTCAAAGCGTACTCGTACTCATCATATTGAGATTAAAATCTGGCCAGATGTCATAAAGGTTATTCTTACCTTGGACTTTTCCAAGTGCTTAAAAATGATGCTCAAAACTAGTTATTTAACCACCGTTAGGTTTGGCGTTATTTACGTTTCCTATCAACTCCTGAATTATACTCTGCCTCTTGTCCCGTTCAATTATAGTCCCAGTAACGACCAAGTCCGCGCCTGAAGTTACGACCTTTCTTGCTTGTTCGCCTGTTCGTATACCGCCGCCCACGATGAGGGGGATGCTCAATTGGCTTTTCACCATTTGAATCATTTCTGCAGGAACTGGTTTGCTTACGCCAGACCCTCCCTCTAAGTAAACAAATCGCATTCCCAAATACTGTGCTGCGAGAGCGTGCGCCACGACCAGCTCAGGTTTTTCGAACGGGATCGGCGCTGCTCTTCCGATAATACTGGCAGTTCCTCCCTCACCGACAATGATGTACCCAAGAGGAATCGCCTCAAGCCCATATTTTTTCACGATGGGCGCACTCAGAATTTGGGCACCAACCAAAAAGTAGGGGTCCAGACTGTTGATAAGACTCATAAACCATATCGCATCGGCGTATCTGCTAATTCCCGTAACGTTATTTGGAAACAAAACCACTGGAATCCTTACGGCCTTCTTGATAGCCTTCATAACGTTGTCCAAGTGTGCCGTTGACATGGACGTGGAACCACCAACCATTATCGCGGCAGTTTTACATTTCTCTGCCATAGCAGCTATGCCTGCGGCAGAAGCAGTCGTTACCTTTTCCGGATCAATAAGAGTCAGATGCGCCGCACCATTCTCGCGAATGTAGCTTAACAGGTACTTCTCCACTCTACCGACCATTAGTCTTCCTTCTACTGCTGGGTCGATGGAGCTTGAGTAGAGGGTTTAGCAGATCCTCGAGCAGCATAGTAGTTGTCAATAAACTTGCAGTAAACATCAATGTCCTTGAAGGCAGGGTTAGCGGGAAACTCACTAGTTAACCCACAACTTCCACATTTAATAGTACCTCTTTGTTCTTCAGTAAATATCGTGACGCGAATTGCTTCCTTGCCGCACTTTGGACAGAGGAATATTTTAGGTAGACGCTTCTTAGGGATGCGAACTACTTTGCGCCTTCTTCTACCCATGCCACAGCCTCGAATCAATATCAAACCTATACAATCATCCCTTAAAAGGCTGTCCATAGACACCATCAAAACTCATAAAGAACCTTGCATCAATAGATAAACTAGGCATATAGAATGCAACTAACACCTGACATTCTCAAAATAGACTTGGAAGAGACGAAGCAAAAAATAGCGAGATTCATTGAAGATTACGTGGCGAAAACCAAAGCAGAAGGCATAGTTTTAGGCATGAGCGGTGGAATCGACAGTAGCACTAATGCGGCATTGAATGCACTTGCAATAGGTGGAAACAAAACCTATGGGCTACTGATGCCGGAAAAGGAAACCGAAAATAAAATCGACATAAACCATGCGAAACAAGTTGCAAGGCAGTTCAAAATAAGAACCACGTTAATAGACATAACTAAGATACTGGATTCTCTCTATGAGACTATACCCGATTTTGAGCCATCCAATCTGAAAGCCAAGGGTAACCTAAAGGCTAGAACACGGATGGTGTTGCTTTACTATTATGCGAATAGCAGAGATCTCATCGTGGCCGGCAGCTCAGACAAGAGCGAATCGATGATAGGTTATTACACAAAATTCGGAGATATCGCCGCTGACATTACTCCTCAACAAGACCTTTACAAAACCCAGGTTCGCCAGCTCGCCAAGTACATAGGCATAGCGGAAGCTATCATCAGGAAACCATCAACACCGGCACTCTGGCCCGGCCAAACGGCAGAAGAAGAAATAGGCACCTCGTATGAGAAACTTGACCTAGTTCTCTATGGATTTGAACATTTTATGGAAACTTCGAGAATAGCAGAGCAACTATTACTGCCTATAAAAACAGTAGAGTCGATCAAGCGGCGCTGGCTAAACGCTGAGCATAAGAGACGAATGCCTCTTACTCCAAAGCTTGCCTTCAGAACAGTTGGCAAGGACTTTCGTCTACCGTATGATAATGTGTAGGGATTAGAAATGGCGGACCAAATCAAAGTAGCCCTCGCACAAATAAGTTGCAAAGTTGGAGATAAGGCGCATAACATTCATAAGATGGCCAGGTACATTGCCAAGGCAAGAAAAGAAAATGTTGAACTCATAATTTTTCCTGAACTCTCGCTGACCGGTTACACGATGAGGGATATGGCATATGAGCTCGCTGAATCAATACCGGGCCCATCAACAAAAAAGATGGAAAAGCTGGCTAGACAAAATAACATCTATGTCATATATGGTATGGTAGAGAAAACCCTTGGGACAGGAGCAGTACTACACAATACGGCTGTATTTACTTCTCCAAGGGGCACGATAGGGCGCTACCGAAAAACGTATTTACCAACGCACAGCATCTTTGAGGAAAAGCGTTATTTCAGGCAAGGACACGAGATCCCAGTATATTCTACGGACATCGGTAAAATAGGCATAGTAATTTGCTACGACATCTTCTTTCCAGAAACGGCACGTTTGCTAAGGCTTAAGGGAGCTGAGCTGATAGCCTGCATATCAGCATCTCCAGCTATACGCCGAAACTATTTTGAGACCCTAACAATCGCGAGAGCATTGGAAAACACAGTCTACTTAGCGTACGTGAACTTAGCAGGCATTGAAGATGGACTTCAGTTCTGGGGAGGCAGCCGTCTGACAACGCCTAACGGGAAGATTGCAGTTCAGGCAAAATATGACGACGAGGATTTGGCGTGTGCTCTTATAGATTATAAAGACCTAGAACGGATAGAAACATTCATCCCAACACTACGAGACCTTCGCCCGGAATTGTTCACAGAACTCGAAAAGCTAGCTAAAGAATTGTGATATCACATCAAATCACAAGGGACCCTTTAGCCGCTCCAAGGAAGTTCCTAGTTGCCCTTTCAATACGATTCATAGCCTCCTCAATTTTCTCATAAGCCGTTGCATAAGACAAACGCAGATAACCCTCACCACACTTCCCAAAAGCGGATCCAGAAATCGCAGCAACCTTCCCTTCTCTGATGAGATAATCTACAAAATTCGCAGACGATTCTTTAAACCTCTGTATGTTCACGAAAACATAAAAGGCGCCTTTTGGCAATGTACAGCTGAAACCCTTAGTTTCGTTTATTCGTTCATACATAAGCTTTCGGCGCTTGTCAAACTCTGCTACCATTGTTCCAACGCAATCTTGCGACCCCTCCAAAGCGGCAACAGCGGCGTACTGTGACGGCCCATCAACACAGGCCACTGAATACTGATGAACCTTCGCCATAGGGTCGATCAGATCCAT
>Ga0187771_10001790_pt1 | contig 14675 bp, 15 predicted proteins | sample 0116_SJ02_MP15_1_FD_133139 | JGI IMG/M metagenome (GOLD analysis project Ga0187771, IMG submission 133139) | Tropical peat soil microbial communities from peatlands in Department of Meta, Colombia - 0116_SJ02_MP15_10_MG | ecosystem: Environmental > Terrestrial > Soil > Wetlands > Peat | place...
CCTAGTTCCGGATCCATTATCTTGGCCATCGCCTCAACTATTGCCGACTCCTGAACTTCGGACAAACTTACGGCAAAAAGTGTCAACTGCTTATTTATCCGTTTGGCGCCCCGCGCGCCTTGAACATTTGTCACTGTTGTCTTCATTCTTTGCCTTCGACCCAGCCCTCTTCGCAGGAGCCTTCGCTCTCCTGTTTGCAGTAATTGACGCCGTTGGTACGGTCCCAATATTCCTGACCCTGACCGCTAGTTTTCCAAATGACAGGAGGAGAATCCTCAGGCATGCCGTCGTCATTTCCACGGCAGTCCTAATCGTCTTCGCGCTCTTCGGGTGGCTTATATTCGACATCTTCGGCATCACTCTTGACGACTTTCGCATCGCGGGCGGGATTATCCTGTTCGTGGTAGCCGTCGATCAACTCATGGGAGGGAACGTCAAGTCCAAGGGGCTACAGCCTTCTGATATCGCCGCATTCCCACTCGCGATTCCTCTTCTGGCCGGCCCGGGAGCGATTTCTACTGTCATAATAATCTCCGGGCCGCCGTACAGCCCTTTCCTCGCCCTAATCGTCATAGTCTGCAACGCGATCCTGGCTTACCTCATACTGACCGGCTCAAATGGAGTGAGAAAGTTTCTGGGAGCGAATGGGACGACCGCCCTTTCCAGGATCACGGCACTTCTGATCGCAGCCCTTGCAGTCTCATTCGTTGTCAGCGGTATTTCAAACATAGTCGTATCCCTTAGGTGAGACAGATGGTGACCGCAGTCCACGTCAGGATCAGGGGGCTTGTCCATGGTGTCTCCTTCCGGTCCAGCATGGCCCAGCTGGCGTCAGACGTCGGAGTCAGGGGCTGGGTCAGGAACCTGCCGGATGGGACGGTGGAGGCTTTCCTGGAGGGGGACGAGAGGAAAGTGAAGAGGATAATTGACTGGGCGAAGTTCGGTCCCCCCCGAGCACGCGTGGACAAGCTCGAGGTGGAGCCGGCGACGCCTAGGAACCATAGGGACTTCCGAATTCACGGTTGACCGCGCCACAGGGCAGCGTGTTCAGCCACTCTGATAGGAGTTCCAGCGGGGGGCAAGCTCTGGGTCAGATAGTGCTGCTACCACCTCGTCTCTGAACTGGCTCGCCGTCGCCCCGTCTTGACGACCGGTGATAACCGCCTTCCTGTCATAGATGGCGCAGATGTCAAGGGCCATCGCGAGTCTCCTGCTCTGCCCGACCATGCCCACATGTTCCAACATCATCGCCGCCGCCCTCATAAGGCTGAGCGGGTCCGCGTAGGCACCCCTCCCTTCGGTGATCATCCTGGGGGCCGAGCCATGTATGGCTTCGAACATTCCAAACCTGGCGCCTAGATTCGCGCTCCCCGCGGTCCCAACTCCTCCCTGGAGTTCCGCGGCTTCATCCGTCACGATGTCTCCGTACAGGTTGGGGAGAACCACCACTTCGAATTCCCTTCGCCTCTTGGGGTCGATGAGCTTCGCAGTGAAGACGTCGATGTACCATCCGTCCCACTTGATTTCGGGGAAGTCTCTGGCCACCCGTTTTGCAGTTTCCAGGAAGAGGCCGTCCGTCGTCTTCACTACATTTGCCTTGGTCACCACGGTCACTTTCTTTCTGCCCGTCTTCCTTGCGTGCTCGAACGCGAGGCGGATGATTCTTTCAGCCCCTGGCCGTGTTATTATCTTGAAATCAAGGGCCAAATCAGGGGTCACCATCATCCCCCTGCTCCCCAGCATGTATTCCCCCTCCGTGTTCTCCCTGAAGAAGACCCAGTCTATTCCCTCGGAGGGAACTCGGACCGGCCTGACGTTGGCGAACAGGTCGAAGGCCCTGCGGATCGCGATGTTGGCGCTTTCGATGTTGGGCATCCCGCTCCCCTCCTCAGGGGTGGTGGTCGGACCCTTCAGCAGCACGTGGCACTTCTTGATTTCGGCCAGAACCTCATCCGGCAAAGCCTTCATTTGCTTGATTCTGTTCTCTATGGTGAGCCCTTCGATCTGCCTTATCTCGACTCTGCCCGAGCCGGTTTCCTGCTTCAGCAAGACCTTCAGAACTCCTGTGGTTTCCTTCGCGATGATTGGGCCGATGCCGTCACCGCCTATGACCCCCATCACAAGCTTCGGGAGCTTCGAGTAGTCGATCCAATCGACCGGCTTGGAGATTCTCTCCACCCTCTCGACCTGCTCTCGCAGCATGCTGCGGATTCCGCTGACGGCGGCTTCGTAGGGTGCTTCCTTCTGAGACACTCCGGTGCGCCCCTTTCGCTACTCCATTAAAACGTGCTCTCCCCAGAGAACCATGTCCTAGTTTCCCGAGACAGCCGCCGGGGCGCCCTTTCTGCGGGATAGGGCACGGAGGACAGGAATCGCGACGAACGTCCCAAGTATGGTGAACGCGACGCGTTCTGGAGGGTATGCGTAGAAGATCAGGTTCCAATTGGCGTCGAGGGCGCCGGGGGCGAGAACCGCGTTTATCCTTCCGAGGACGTTTTCGTACACAATGCTCCCTGCGATGTGGCCGGCCATGGTGGACGCGAAGACCGTCGCCGCGACGAACGCGGGGTGCAACCTCCCGATCTTCTTCTGCGCTTCAAGGACAACGGCGACAGCCAGCGCGACGATGGAAAGCGCGTGCATCCAGAAGAACGGCACCGAAACGCCCCCCACCTGGACGAAGTCAAGCGAAAGAGGGTCAATTGCATACCAGAGCAGCAGCACGATGGGAAAAGCGATGGCCGCCTTCCTCCTCCCTGTGAAGACGAGCCCCGCCAGCAGGGCAGATGCGAGGTCGGGAACGAAGTCGAGGAAGTCGAATACAACAGGCTTCCCGAAGGCGAAGTCCACGAAGTTCCCCATCACCATCGAAAGCCCGCCTACAACCGGACCGAAGATCATGCCCGCAAGCGGGCTCACGACTTCCCTGAAGGTCAGAAAGCTGCTGACGCCGATGTACGCAGACAAGGGGAACAGCCCCAGGATCGCGTACACCACCGCGAAGAGGGCTGCGCTCGCCACGAAGTAGGAGCGCCGGCCGACGTGAAGCAAGCAGGCGTGCTCTTCCTAGAACGGACTTAACACTTTCACCTCCCCCCGTCTCCCGGGAGACTTAACCCACTAACGTTTTTAGCGCAACGCGGTCGGACGTGCCTCAATGGCGGTTCCCGACCAAAATACCAAGAGGACTGCGGAGCTGAAACTCTGGCTCGAGCAGAGGATCGCCGAACTCGAGGAGGAGTTGGAGCGCCTCAGGGAGACGCTCAGCTACGTCGACAACAACCTCAGAGCGTCCACATTCAAGCAGGCCTCCGACATGATGTCCGAGTCAAAGGAGGCCCCGGAAGTGAGAGAACTCAAGCGCGACAAGGGCGGTCAGGTGATCGCTGCGGCGTCCATCACCCCCGACGGCGTTGCCATCGAGCCGAACAGCGGGGTGGTGTTGAAAACCTCCACGCCTCCCTTCAAGTCGTTCCTGATGGGGAAAATACTCCAGGGGATGAAGACGAAGGACGAGGAGCTGGTTGGCTCGGGAAAGTTGGCAAAGGGGACGGAGCTCCGCTTCGACGTCGAGGAGGCCAACGGAGCAATAGTGAAGCTCGTAATAGAGAACTACAGGGACAAGGCAAGGCTCAACGAAATTCTGAGCACCGTCTCCTGGACATTCTCGCGCATGCTGGAGAAGTAGCTACGCACCGCGCTTTCTTCCCGCCGACGACCATCCTCGCGAACGCTCGGACGAATGCGGGAGCACCAGCACAAGTCGTGACAGTCGTGCATCACTGCGAGATTGAATTCGAGGCCAATTCTACTTCAGAATCTTAATGCTCTTCACGACCTTCAGGCCGTTCAGCTCCTCCATGGCCTGTCCCGTCAGCTGCCCCTCGACCACCAGGGTCATTTTCGCGTCGGGCACCATCTCGGGGTCCTCGGCCACAGCCTGCCTGACGACCATACCGTGACGCGAAAGGATCTCCGCCACCTCGGCCATGACGCCGGGGGACTTTGGATCCGCCTCTACAACCAACGCTGTGTATCCGAGCAAGGAGACGAGGTCGACCAAGCTCGTCCCGAGAGGCTTGGTCTTGGAAAAAATCGAGTACAGATACGGGCTCTTGCGGATTTGTTCAGCTGTCTGCTTCACTACCCTCCTGTCTACGCCCACCGCGCGAGAAACAGCCAGGTAGTCCACCTCGACGTCACCGACGTACAGCTTCAGGTCGTCAGATACCCTCATGCCACACTCGATCATCTTGCGGACGACCGCAGGCCTGACAACCTGCCTCTCGAACTCAGCCTTTATCCTGGGCCACACGATATCATGTACTGAAATGAGCTGTTTTGAGCGTTTCTCCTCACTTTGTTCGTAATCCCTGTGTTCAGAAGTGTTCACGATTGCATTTATCTGTCAAAAACTGAGCCTTCCTATGAGTAATACCCAGCTCAAATCGGTCCTATCACAGGACAAGCTGCCGAACAGCTACTACAACATCCAACACGACCTGCCCGAGCCGCTCCCCCCTCCCCTTGACCCAAGTACAATGCAGCCCATGGCACCTGAACCGCTGCTCCGCCTCTTCGCAAGGGAGTGCGTGATGCAGGAGGTCTCGACCCAGGAGTTCATCCCCATTCCAGAGGAAGTCAGGGAGGCGTACCTGCGCCTGGGCCGTCCGACGCCCCTCTACAGGGCGACCAGGCTCGAAGAGAAACTGAAGACTCCAGCCAAGATCTTTTACAAGAGAGAAGACCTCAACCCGGCTGGTAGCCACAAACCCAACACGGCCATCGCCCAGGCCTACTACCACAGGAAGGAAGGAACGGAGAGGCTGACGACCGAGACGGGCGCAGGGCAGTGGGGGAGCGCGCTAGCGCTCGCCGCAGCCCTCTTCGACATCGACCTGACGGTCTACATGACTAGGAGCAGCTTCAATCAGAAACCATACAGGAGGACTCTGATGGAGGTATACGGCGCAAAGGTCCATCCATCCCCCAGTTCAAGGACGAGCGTAGGCAAGAAGTTCCTCGACAAGAACTCTGACCACCCCGGGAGCCTTGGCATAGCCATCAGCGAAGCCATTGAAGACTGCGTCACCCACGACAACACGAAATACGCCCTGGGGAGCGTGCTCAACCACGTCCTCACCCATCAGTCAGTGATCGGCCAGGAGGCCACGCTCCAGATGGAGGAATTCGACGAACTCCCAGATTACATCGTCGGGTGCATTGGCGGAGGGAGCAACTACGCGGGCCTCGCATACCCATTCATGAGAGACAAACTCCGCGGAACAAGCGAATCGGAGTTCGTTGCTGTCGAGCCCAAGGCGGTCCCCTCAACCACGCGCGGTTCATACAGGTACGACTTCGCAGACACGGGGGAGACCACGCCACTCCTCAAGATGCACACAGTAGGCCACTCCTACCAATGCCCACCAATCCATGCCGGGGGTCTAAGGTACCACGGCAAGGCGCCGTCCATGTGCATGCTCATCGACAAGGGGTTCATGCGCAGCGTCGCCTACTCCCAGAACGAGATAATGGAGGCGGGCATCCTATTTGCGCAGACAGAGGGAGTAGTGGCGGCTCCCGAGTCCAACCACGCCATCAAGGCGGCCATCGACATCGCACTCCAGTGCAAACAGAGTAACGAGCCAAAGACTATCCTCTTCAATCTGAGCGGCCATGGGCTGCTCGACCTCAAGGCCTACGAGGACAAGCTCGGTGACAGACTTGAAGACTACGAGCCCGACGCTGCCTTCCTCAACCAGGCGCTGGAGACCGTGCCAGTAGTCCGCTAGGCGATGTCAGCAGGCTGCGCTCATGCGCAGTCCTTCCTCCTTTATCCGTACGCCCTCGTTATCGTTACGCCTTCTATCAGCATCCAGGGGCAGAACGTGGGAGTATCCACCTCCCACCACTGAATCCACTCCCTCTGCTTCGAAAGGAGGCTAACGGAAGAGAACATCCGTTCAAGATCGTCCCCCATCCTAATCCCTTTCAGCGGCTTTACGATCTTGCCCCCTTCCACAAGGTACGCCCCGTCCCTTGGGACCGTCGAGAATTCCCCTGTCCTGTAGTTCTTGAAGCGCGTGTACCAGTTGCTCGTCAGAATGATGCCCTTCTTCATCTCCTTCACCATCTCTTCATAGGTCGAGTCTCCGCCGTCTATCTCCAGGTTCCACGGATGAGGCGTGACGAAGCCTGCGTTTCCAGTATCCTCGACTTTCCACTTGCTCGCAGTGGTCAGGTTGTGCAGGTAGCCTTTCAAGACGCCGTCCTCAATGATCCTATTGGACTTCGTCCGAACACCCTCATCGTCGAATACCCTCCCCCCTAGTCCCCCTTTCGTTACCCCGTGATCCGTGAGGCTAAACGATTGAGCGGCCACCTTCTTCCCCAGCCTGTCCGCCAGATACGACGTCCCTGCGTCCACAGCGAAGGCAGAGGCGGCACCGGCCACCGTCTCCACTAGGTTCGAGGCGACCGTCGGGCTGAGAAGCACCTTATACTTTCCCGCCTCCGGTTCTGAAGCGTTTCGCATCTTCTTCGCCCCCTCCCCTGCTCTGGTTCCAGCCTCTTCCGCGTCGAAGCCCGACAGGGAGGACGAACAGGAGAGCCCGTGCCCACTTGCTTCCTTTTCAGCGAACGAACGGATGTTCAAAGTGATTGCAGTCCGGGAATCGATGCCGCTGGTGCCTGTGGACGTCAGTATGGCAACGGTAACCTTCCCTGCGTCTATGACGCCCGCAGATCTCTTCCCTCCCCCAGTCGTTGCCGCGTCAATGGCCGCCCCTGCCATTTCTGGGAGCTCGTCCTCTAGGGACTCCAGCCTCCTGTCGTAGCCCGCCTTGCTGGGCGTGTATCGAGCGGACTTATCGGGGAGCGGGACGTAGTTCGACTCTGGGAGCCCTCCCATCGATGAGAAGAGGTCGCGTACGAACACCTTCACGGCGGCCGGTTGGAGGTTCGACGTGGAAGCGAGTGCCCTCCGCTTGCTCTTGGCGAGATAGACCGTGAGTTGCGACTCCTCCACTCTGTTGGCGACGGTCACAGAGTTGTTGGCGAACCGGATCATGCTGTCCGCTCCTCTGGCGCTCAGGGCAACTGCGTCATCCGCTCCCAGTGCTTTGGCGGTTCCGATGGCGACATCGTTGAGCTCCTTGAGATCCAATGCGCTCACCGCGACCCCAACTTGATCCCTGAAAGCAGCGTCTCCGGGCCGCCGGTCCACACGGGGGCCCCCTGCTGAGGATCCCCCTTGCCGCAGGTGGCGGATTCGAACTCCATGTGTCTGCTTCGTGCTTTCACGCTCCCCCAGAGCTTCGGCGTAGTTATTTCAAGGACAGGAGACCTAACCAGTCCCTTCAGCTCTCCCCTCTCGATCAGGTAGGCTTCGAGGGCCACGTACCTCTGGTTGAGCCTCTTGTCGTCTATGTTCCACTCGGTGAACGTCTTGAAGAATACGCCGTGCTTCACCTCCTTGATAATCTCGTCCGTGGAGAGGGCCCCCGGCTCCACAAAGGTGTTCGACATGCGTATGATCGGCTCCCTGTCGAAGGCGACGCTTCTTGCCGCGCCGTTGCTCAGCAGACCGAACTCCCTCGCGGTTGTCCGGTTCTGGAGGAATTCGTTGATCATCCCGCCCTTTATGAGAAAACGCTTCTTTCCTTCGACTCCTTCGTCGTCTACGGGCACGAAGCCGTTTGAACGGGGCAGGTTCGGGTCGTCGCTGACATTCGCCTCACTGCTCCCTATCCTCCTCCCAAGGCTGTCGGCCTTCAGGTAGGATTCCCCCGCCTGGGCTCCCTCTCTGCCCAGCACCCTATCAGCTTCCTGCGGATGACCGACGGACTCATGGGCTGCTATGCCCGAAAGTTCGGGACTGAGAAGCACATCTACAGTGTCAGTGGGGGGCTTGGTAGCGCCCTTCAGGATTCTTCCCATCACCTTCGCTTCTTCTTCGACCTTCTCCACAAGCCCTAGGCGCTTGACAACCTCGAGGCCGCCAGTCTCCCCCTGTTGGATGAACCGCTGAGCCGTTGCGCTTCCTTCTACTGCCGTGAGGGATCCGAGGAATCCTAGCCTCGGGAGGCGCCCCTCCACCCTGGCTCCGTCGCTGTTTACGTAGTACTTTTCCTCAAGTTCCGCACCAAGGTACAGCAGCCGTCCCGGGAGTTTCACCCCAGCCTTTCCGTCCGCTATCCTGCCTTCTATGTCAAGGAGAACCTCGCGCAGCCATGCTGAATCGGCGTTCTCTACCCTTCGGGTCTCGGGCGCAGCCCACTTCCTCCGGACAGGCTTGGAGCCGTCAAGCTCCACCGGTCGCTTCAGCAGTCCTGAGGAAGCCTTGGCGAGCCTCACTGCCCTCCTTGCCAGCTCTCCGACCGACGTCGCCTTCAGGTCGTTGGTGGCCGCGAACCCGAGCGCTCCCCCCGAAATCACCCTTATCCCCACGCCATACCCTTCGGCGAAGAAAGAGGGCTGAGACTCCCCGTTCTTGAGCACAAACTGCCTCTCCCATGTTCTTTGCACCCTTGCCTCCGCATAACTCGCGCCTGCGGCCCGCGCTTTGGAGACCCCAGCTTCGGCGAGGTCCCCGGCCTCTTGGCTCTCCAATAGTGTTCGCCGCTATCCTACCTTATTTCTGCTTGTTGGCTCAGAGGTCTATCGGGATGGCTTTCCCTTTAACGGGGGGCTCAAGGACCCACCTCCTCCCCCTGTCGAAATCACCGAACAGTTCCGGGTGCTCCGTATGGATTGGCACCACCTTCTTCGCAGAGATGCTCTCGACGAGCTCCCCCACCTCGCTCCCGGGGGCGTGTCCGGAAGCGTGCAGCTGTGCGTAGTGGAACCCGACATGTTCCACCCAGTTCCTGATCAGTGTCTCCTCCTTCTCCCCCTCTTCGTTGAAAGCTTCCGTCGCTGCGTGGATGTATGTCCCTCCCCGGTCTGGCTTGATGTCTACGAGCTCCGGGAAGTTCCATGCCTCAAGGTGGAGAAAGACCTCCCCCTGCTTCTTCCTGATGTCTCCTGCGGTCAATCCCTTTGAAATGAAGGGCCTCTCCCAAGCGTAATAGTCGGAGTCGTCGAACTTCCCTGTCTTCTTCCTTCGGAGGTAGACGTCCACGTCCCTGCCGACGCGCGGGACCCTGAGTCCCCTGTCTGCCGTGAGTTTCTCTAGAAGCAGGGCGACCTTCATGGAGACCACCAGCCGCCTTCCGGTCTCCTGACAGGCATCGAAGAAGGTGTTCACCCTGTCGACGTCGTTCCCCCTGAAAGTGGAGAAGACCAAAGATCTGGTCCCCTTTACCATCCTTAGCGCCTCCTTCTTCACAGCCGTCTCGCTCATTTTCGCGGTATCGTTGCCGGGGCCTACCCTCGTCCCTTCCGTGAGGAGCAGCTTGGGCTTCGCCTTCCTGGCGGAGTCTACAAAATCCCGCGTCATGGTCCCGGCGGGCCCGTGAAACCGGAAGTCCCCTGTGTATGCCATCGTCCCGCCGCTGCTGTGGATTATGAACCCGTACGCGCCCGGGATCGAGTGGTCCACATGGACGGGGTGGAACTCCATGGGGCCAATGGTGAAGCGGTCCCCCGTCCTGAACTTCCTGATGGGGTGCCCGTGCAGTGGAGAACCCGTAGAGGAGTTGTATGCATCGTGAATCAGGGATGTGGTTTCGCCGCAGTAGACGGGGATCTTGGGGTCGATGAATTGGATCCTCCCAGTATGGTCCGAGTGATAGTGGCTCAGGACCACCGCGTCGAATTCTGGCTCGACGTACCTGACGCTTGTGTTCTGCAGGGCCTCTTCGGAATACAGCCCATCAACTTGAGGGAGCAGGTCGAATTCGAAGAGGTCTCCCGCCCCGTTGACCCCCCTGGGGAAGATGGACGAATCAAAGTAGTCCGACCCGTCCGAGAAGCCGGTTCCGAAGTCGAGGACCACCTTTACTCCCCCGTCCTCGAGAACGAACTTGTTCCCGCCGATTTCCCCTACTCCGCCGTAGCATGTTATCCTCGGCGGCACGTACGCAGAAAGGCAGGGAGCCTACTTAACGATTCTAATTATCAGCCGCCCTCAAGGGATAAATACGAAGTTGGGTGGACAGCGCGCAGGTTGTTTCCTCACCTGCCAGTCCTTCAGGCGGCGGGGTCGGACACTCTCACTGCCATTGCGATTCTAGTAATTGCCATTGGATTCGTTGGGCTTGCCATCCTGATTCTGTTCTCGAAAAAGAAGATCTAACCCGACATGGTCGTCGCAGCCATCTTCGACATAGATGGCACTCTCGTCTCGTTCAAGTTCGACGCTCAGGGGGTCAGGACTGCCCTGATCGGGGAACTGAAGGCAATGGGGGTCGACACGTCCGGCTTGGACCTCTCCAGTCCCACCCAGACGATTCTCGACGCCGCAAAGGCCAGGATGACTCCCGGAGATGGTGGGTATGCGGACTACAGGAAGAAGGCTTTCGACATCCTTGACGCCTTTGAACTAAGAGACATCGCCTCCACCAAGCCCTTTCCTCAAGTCCGAGGGGTCCTTGTCGGCCTGAAGGCAAAGGGCGTCAGGCTTGCTGTGGTAACAAACAGCGGGCGGAAGGCGGCGACCAGGTCCCTAACTGTCGGAGGGCTCCTCGGCCTCTTCGAGTTCGTGCTCACCCGAAACGACACCGAGACCATGAAACCCAGGCCTGAGGGGCTCCTCCAGGCGGTGTCTATGCTCTCCCTTCCCAAGGATGACGTGTACTACGTCGGAGACACTCCATACGACGTCATGGCGGCGAAGGGAGCCGGAGTGAAGAGCGTTTCGGTGGCGACCGGGTCCTACGCGCCTGACCGTCTTGCCTCGGAGGAGCCCGACTTCGTCATATCTTCGATTTCTGAACTTGGTAGCGTGCTGGGAGTCCAACCGAATGGGTAAAGTGGGTCCAGTCCACATGCAAGATCCATGCAGGCGCTGCCAACTTCAGCAGGCCTGCAGAACCCATAAAGACCGCCTCACTCGGCCTTTGACGGTTCTCATATGGCTCCCCAGAATACCAATCCTCCGTTCTACATCGTCGGCCTCCCAGACGAGCCCGTCGAGGCTGACGAGGCGAAGATGAAGTTCGAGAAACTCTCAGAGGAACTCTGTAAGGTCTACCCGCTGATTGAGGAAATCCGGGCGGTAGTGAAGTCCAAGAAGCCAGGGAAGACTCACGCGAGGTACGAGGTCTCAGTGGAGGTATACACGCCGAAGGAGAGGCACGCATTCTCCGAGACGGGGTATGACATCGCAGAAGTGTTCGACTCGATGGGACCAAAGATGAAGCGGCTCCTTTCTTCGAGGCAATCGAGGGTGACCTCGACCAGGGGTATCAGCCCGAGAAAACGCATCGGGTACCATACTTAGGCGGCAGACCCGGGCAGCTTCCTGTTCTCTTCCCGGAGCCCTTCAACCTCGGCCCTTAGCTCGGTGACTGCCATCGTCTGATTACCCTGTCTGGACAACTCGTAGAACACCTCCAGCGCCCCCCTCCTCACGCTGGAATTCCTGTCAACCTTCGAGACTTTCGCCAGGATTTCGGCGAACCTGCTGTCAGCCAGTTCACGCAAGAGACCTGATACCACGTATAGCCTCACCCTGTACTCCTTGTCTTGCAGAAGCACGTCCTTCAGCAGTGGGAACTCGTCGTCATCAATCCGTCCACGGGCCTTGATGGCCTTCAGTGCTCCAATCCTCACCCTCGTGGGCTTGCCATAGGCAAGGCTACCGTCGACAATCCGCTTTACCTCCTCGTCCTTGAGCTTCCCCATCGCTTCTAGGCATGCCTCTGCCAAGGTCTCGTTTGGTGAGTGAACTCCCATGGCCCTCTTGAGGTAGGTGAAAGCGCCTTCCGGCCACGACTTCCCCAATGACAAGGCTGCTTCGCACCTAACATAGGGACTCTCGTCCGCCTCCAAGAACCCGACCAGGAGCTTCCTTGTCTTTTCTCCCCTGAAGTTTCCTAGCGCCTTCGCAAGAGCACGTCTAACCCGCCTGTCGGAGGGGATGCCAACTTCCAGGAGCGCCTCTAGGGCAGCATCGCCCCCGATTTCGCCCAGCGCCCGCAGCGCGCACGCCCTTACGTCCCAGAACTGCTCCTTCTTCGCTGCAGACTTCAGGGCTGGAATGGCTCGATCCGACGCAGTTCTTCCAAGAGCCGCGGCGGCCTCCGCCCTGCTCCAGGCGTCCTGGCTCTGTGCTAGCTGGTTCTCGAGGAGGTCGAACGTCTTTTCGAACTTCAGCTTCTTCAGCAGCCACCTTTCGGGGTCGAACTCCACCACAGAGGGTTTGGTATCCAAGGAGAACACGAGCGACTGTTCAGCAGACGCCAGCATGGTCCTGAACCTCTTCCTGGCTCCCCCCACGTAGAACACGATGTCGCAGGGGAGCTTGAAGATTGGCGTTCCATCTGAAGTGTCCTGCTCCTGCTTCACTTGCAGAGTTGCCGTCTTGGCCGCTCCATCCCAGGCGTATTCAACCTGGAACTCCGGATAGCCGGGCTTTAGGAAGGCTTGCTCAAAGAATTCCTCAAGCTGGAGCCCGCTGACAGCTTCCATAGCCTTGCGCATGTCGTCGGTGTCTGCGCACGACTTCGCATGCCTCTTCAGGAACTCGGCAATTCCGCGGAAGAACGCGTCATCTCCCATGATGTACCTGAGCTCGTGAAGCATCGAAGCGCCTTTGCGATAGGTCGTGTGGTCGAAGACGTCATGGGGCCACACGTACTCCCTGTCCACTATCGGCCGCCTGTATTGGGTCGCGTCCTCTTCGAAGTACTCCGCCTCACGGGCACGCATTTCCCATCGCATCTGGTCAGCACCGAGACTCCTCTCTGTGTAAGAGACTCGAGGTAGGTCGCCCAAGCTTCGTTGATCCAAGCGTGGCACCAGTCGGAGCACGTGACCCAGTCTCCATACCACTGGTGAGCTGCTTCGTGGGCAACAAGGCTCGAGGCAGTCGAGAACGGGTTTGAGTACATCTGCTGAAAGTCCTCTTCGGTGCCCGCCTCAGGGTAGTAATTCATAGAGAGGGTTGTGGCGTTGAGATTCTCCTCGCCTCCTGAGATGAAGTCCTGGACGGTGGTCTGGTCATACTTCTCGTAGGGATACTTCATGCCAGTGAGCTCCTCAAGTACTCCGATGATCCGCGGCGTCTCCCCGAAGTACCTGAGGACGTCGGCTCGCTTCGACTCCGGGAAGTTGTAGTGAAGCTTGAGCCCGTGGACCTCCTGAGTTATCCGGTTGAACTTGCCAGCGACGAATGACGTCAGGTAGCTCGAGTGGGGCGTATCCTCCCTCCAATGGAAGACGACGCCGTCACCTTCTTCCCTCTCCGAGACAAGTCTCCCGTTAGATATCACCCTGAAACCCTTCGGCACTCGAATCACCATCTCGCTGGAGGACTTGTCTGACGGGTGGTCGTGGCAGGGGTACCAGAAGCGGGCAGACTCCGGCTCGTTGTGGGTCCAGGCCTGGACTTCCTTTTCCGGGTGCTCCGCGTCGGGCGCGCTGAAATACAGTCCCTCCTTGGGTGTGGCCGAGTACTCCACCCTGATTGATCTCACCCCGTTTTTCTGATTCAGGGGGACAGACAGGACGGCGTTGTCATACTCGAAGTCTGCTTTCGCTCCGTCGACGGCGCAAGACTTGACATCGAGTTCGCAGGCGTCGAGGTGGGCTTCCCTTAGGTCCTGCCGAATTGGCTCCACGTCCATGGTGCAAGAACCTGAAATGCTCATCCTCTGGAAATCCAGGGTGAGCTCTACCTTCCTGTGCAGGGTGCGGAACTCTCTTTCTGGAGGATAGTGTGGCTTCGATTCAGGGAGGTGGAACGATTTGTGGCTGCCTGCCGCCATGGAACCTTCCGGGGCCTGTCCACACTTCAAAAAAGTTTCGAGGCCGGCATACTTTGAAATAACGAAGTTGGGTCGGCGCTCCCGATGACATCAGCTGCGAAGGTGATTCAGGGGCTGATAATCTTCTCCGCCGTCCTGGGCGTGTTCTTCCTTTGGCAGGCTCAACCCCTTCTCCCTCCGGACGTTTTTGATGTCCTGACACTTGGATGGCTCCTCTTCGTGGTTGACAGTATCCTCACTTTCCTGCGCCCCAGGATTTCGTATTACCTCGGTCTGGTGCTCGCCATCGTAGCGCTCAGCGAGACGGTCACCCAACCAGAACACTACGCACTGATAGAGAATGGTAACGTCCCGGCGACAATAATCCTCGTACTGGGCTCCGTAGCTCAAGCACTGCTGATTGGTTCCGTAATCTGGTATGTCATATCAGAACGCAGGAAGGACCCGTGGGCATGGCCTGGTGCAGAGTCTCCAGCCTGACGGCAGCCGTATCGAGATCGCTCAAGGGAGCAGAGTTCCCCCTTCAGCGCTCGCGTATTCTTCTGATGTTGGAAGGAAAAAACCTGGAGGGGTGGGACTTGGGCTATTTCCTCGAGAAGGCCCTCAAGAGACGCAGCTATCATGACCTCAGAGAAGTGCTGTCAGATCTGGATGACTGGTTAGAAGCTCAGGGCTAGGCCTATGCTCTTTGGGATTGCGATGCGGGTAGGGCGCGTGCTAACTCATCACAATAGCAGCCTACTACGTATCTGGCTTTCTGGCCGTTCACATGGGTATGCGTATATCGCATCAAGTCATGCA
>Ga0187771_10001791_pt1 | contig 14671 bp, 10 predicted proteins | sample 0116_SJ02_MP15_1_FD_133139 | JGI IMG/M metagenome (GOLD analysis project Ga0187771, IMG submission 133139) | Tropical peat soil microbial communities from peatlands in Department of Meta, Colombia - 0116_SJ02_MP15_10_MG | ecosystem: Environmental > Terrestrial > Soil > Wetlands > Peat | place...
AAGCAGCTCCTATCGAACTGCTTTAGCTGGGAGGCTTCGATCGCCTTCCAGGGTACGCCGAAAAAATCGAGGACTCGGCTGAGCTGAACCTCTCTCGGTCCAGGGCTACCTTCGTGAATTATGATTGCTATTCTTGCCAAGAATGATTCCTCTTGATCCACTTACTCGTATTTTGAATTGCACGGGACCTAACCGGGCTTTCGCGACATGACGAGCGAACGCATAGCACGACTGGGTGCCGCTAGATTAAGTAAGGCGCTCATGAGACGGCAGCAGAAGGTGAGAACAGGTCCGGCCGAGTGTGGAATCCAGCAGAAATTCTTCTTTGCGATGATCTCGAATCCGGCAGCCTTGAACGGAGAGGCGTACTCTTCAAGAGAAGGCAGATAAGATTCAGATGGGTCGCCGGCTGCGTCCCGAAAACGACTTCGAAACGCCGGAAACCGATTATTCATGTCGATGTTGATGCATACTCCTCCGGGTCGCAACAAGCGATAGATATCTGCAGCACAGTCCTGTTCTTTTCCAAGTCTATGGCAATATCGAAATGTGTTGACTCCCACAATTAGGTCGAAGAAACCCACTAGGTCCTCGGCCGGTTTGCTGCGTGCCGCAGCTAGGTCTTCCGTCAGCCGTTCATTGCGGGCAACATAGAAGCTCAGTTTTTTCGCAAGAGCAGGTGCTAAAGACGCCTTGGCTTCCTGCGTTGCGGATTCCACCAGGCGAGGCGAGAAGTCTGTCCCGTAGGCACATTCCACAGGGACACCCTTCTCCTCCAGGAGCGACATCAGGCAGATGACGTTCATCCCTGCACCACAGCCAAACTCCAGCAGGCGAAGAGGGCGAGGCGACGAGATTCGCAAGTAGGAATCCACAGTGCTGAGATAAACCCTGGCATAGTCGTTGTGCAGCAGGTAATTAATCCCGTAGCCCGCTGTCCCCTTGGTGTATTTGCGTACCGCATCCTCTGAGCCGTATTCCTCCTGAAATTTCTCATTTATCAAGTCGGTATTCTTCATTGACTTCAATCGCCTCCTGTGAAATCCACGTGTCGGCTGCAGAGTTTTCTATCTCTGATGGTCAGTATCAGACGACGAACGTGGAAAACCCTGTCTGGGTGGCACACATGTTCGTCTCGTTTCCCATTGACCTGTCCGTTCACGGGTTTCCCGTCACACACTAACTTTGGAACACGATGTCCCTCTCGCTTCTACCGCTACAATTCGGCGCAACCTGCCGCTGATCTATAACTAAGTTCAGCTGAAAGGATGAGCTGATTCGCGCATCTGCGTCCTTGAAGCTGCTGGCTCGGCGGATGGGCAATAGGGGTCATCGGTCAGCAGGCTCGGCGGTTTGCCAGGACAGGCTGAATGCGCCCAACAAATCCCTGAACGACATGATCTCCTCTCGAACTGAAGGGATGAATACCGAGAGCGAATATGCCACTGCGAAACCCAGACCGGTCACTAGAAGCTGATAAAGGATTCGCTCTGGACGGATTAAGTGTAGGCCAAGGTTTGCAAGAAAAATGCCTACAAGGCACAGCGAAACCGGATACAGAAGGCCTCGCCCAAGACGCATTAAGGTCAAGTGCGTGCCGCGAAAGGTAAATTTGAGTATCCACGGGAGAATCGTAACCAGAACCAAGGATCCGGATAGGGCCACCCCCCTGATCCCGAAAGGCAAACCAATCGCAAAGCTGCAGAAAACTATCGGGGAAGTGGTTAGCAAAAGTTTGAGAAGCCGACCCGATTGCCCCCGGCTCACAAACAACCAGACGGTCGACTCAAGAAGTAGTTGCCCAAGCGCAGCGATAACAAGGATCTGGAAAACAGGCGCCGCTTCCCCCCATTTGGCACCGAGCACCAGCGTAATTACTGGCTTGGCGGAAACAAAAAGAAATCCGAAGATTGGAGCGGTAATCCAAATGATTAGGCCGATGGCGCGCAGATAGTATCGCGCAAAGCGCTCCGGATCGTCCTGAAGTCTGCTGAACGCAGGGATAGCGACGTTGCCAGTTGGCCTACTGAGCTGACGCACCGGTAACATTAGAAGATTGTAGGCTCTCGAATATAGACCTAGCGGAGCGGCTCCCCAATACCACCCTATTAGAACGCTATCGAAACTGCGATTCATATTAAAGATCAGGTAGGAAGCTGAAACCTTACCACCGAAGGCAACAATGGAACCAACTTTGACGTCGCGGCGAGGCAATCCTGGTCTCCAGTGGACCATCATCCAAGAAACCGCCATCTGAACAAAATTCAGCGTCAGCGGGAAAGCAACCAACGCCCAATAATCAGCTCCCCTCCAAGCCATCGTGATGGCGACTGGCACAGCTAGGGCATAGGATGCAACATCCCGAAATGCCATGGATGAAAACCGCATCTGGCGCTGGAGAAGGGCATTGGGCTGCACCCTCAAACCTCCGATGAGAAAGGTTAGAGATAGTAGCAGCGTGATGCCTATGAGTCGTGGTTCCCTGTAAAACATTGACAATACGGGGCCCAGCGCCGCTGTGAAGAGCGTGAGTCCCAGCCCAATAGCCACATTGATCCAAAATAGGGTGCTGACTTGCTCATGGGTGATCTCCTTACGCTGGATGGTCGCCTCGGAGAGACCAAAATCAGCAAACGCAGAGGCCAGTCCCGTAATAGCAGTAACCATCGCCACGATCCCAAAGTCAGCAGGGGTCAACAGTCGCGCCAGCACGATGGTTGCGACTGATTGCAATAGAAACTGGGCACCCTGCGAGGTGAGCGTTACCAATCCCCCGCGGACCGACCGGCCCTTCAGGTCGGCATGCAGGTGGTCAGTGTTGAGCGCTTCGGCAAATTGTTGTTGGACAGCCATCCTGGACCCTTTGGTAGTAGAACCGTTACAAAAACTCACTCGAGTAAACTACGCGGCAAAGGTGGGCACCGGCAGTTTCATAATGGATCCTTCACGTCCAGAGAGACCTTCGATGAACTGTGATCTGCCATTTTTCCGAGCGAGTGCAGACGAAGCAAGTCCGCATATACTTCCATGGTCACTTGGCCGACGACATCCCATGAATGCTTTCTTGCCGCGTAATCTTGTATGTGTTGCCGTCGCGTGCCTAAATCCCCGTATAAATCGCTTGCGAAGTACATTTCGATGGCCCTCGCCAAGTCAATCGGATCTTCTGGCCTAAATACAAACCCTGTCTCGCCCTCCACAATCTCATCTTTCAGGGGCCCCACGTCGGATGCCAGAACGGGCAGGCCGAAACTGTACCCTAGAAACAGGACCCCGCTTTGGTAGATGTAGCGGTAGGGCAACACGAGAACGTCCGCTGCTTTGAAATAGACCTCGGTCTCATCATCAGGAATGTAGTCCGCCCTGAGCAGTATTCGCTCCCTCTGAACGTCCTCACGGATCGCGTCCAGGATTGTGTCCCAATATCTCTCGCAATTCTTCGGCCAGCCGGCAATGATCAATCGATAATCGCCACCCCGGGTCCTGATGTGTTGAAACGCAGTGATGAGGTACTCCAGCCCTTTATAAGGTGCGATATTGCCGAAAAACAGAATCGTCCTTTCAGTGTCTGGGATGCCCAATCGTTGTCTTGCCTCACCTGAAGTGAGGCCGGTATTCGGAACAGCATTGTTGATCCCGAACGGGATGACGCTGACCCGGGCCACTTGCACGCTGAACTCTCGAACAAGTTCGCTCTTCATCTGTTCCGTATGAACGAAGAGATGGTCGGCAAGCCGATATTGGACTCGCAGCGTAAACCGATTGAAAAGCGTATCTTTTGAATCCCGCTTGCTTGCATTCACATTATGCACTGTGAGAACGATCCTTTTCCCCAGCACTTTGTAGTAAAGCATAAGCAGTGTTCGATCAAAGGATTGGAATTTGTTGTTCCACAGTATGTGAAAAATTCTCGGCTCAGCTGTTGCGGCATACCTGATTAGCCTGGCGTAGTACGTCAAGACCCTGAGAGCTTTTCTCACCAGGCCAACATTTGGCCGTTGATCACCTCGCAGATTAAGAAAGCGCACTCTGGGCTTGCCACGGAATTCCAGGCAGTCCAAATCATCACTGCCAATCAGTTCCAGGGCCGCTCCCTTTGAGATGAGCTCTGTTGCCAGGCCGAACACATAGGGCTTGTCACCACCACCAGTAAGCAGGGCCACTGCGAACTCATGAGCCACCCCACTGGACGCCGACTCTCGCAGCGCTTCGGTGCCCTGTAGGTCTCTATTAGAATTTTTCTCCATCTCTTTTACGTGTTGTTGTCCTTCTGCTTCCCGTGGTTCCTTTGAGGCGCCTACGAAGCCACCCGCGGGCGAACTTGCTCTACTCGATTCGCTGAAAGTGGTCGCAGGCCAGAGAACATCGGCAGTCTTGCACGATTGGTTGAGGCCCATCGGCTAGCAAGAAGTGGTGATCGTGCCTAAGGACCCACGTCTTGCCGCTGTTCCGCGCAGCACCAGTCCTTCACAAATTCTGTTTCATGCCTCTGCAAGTCTCTCTTCCAAAAGCTCGCAGATTGCGTGACCGATTGTAATGTGCATCTCCTGAATCCGCGCCGTCGATTTGGAGGAAACACACAGGCACAAATCGCATGTCGATCGCATCTGCCCACCCGATTCACCAGTCAGTCCAATGACGGTGACCTTGCACTGGCGAGCCGCCTCAATTGCGCAGAGAATATTCGCGCTGTTACCGCTGGTAGAGATCGCCAGTAGGACGTCGCCCGGCCGGGCATGGGCCGTGAGTTCGCGGGCAAAGACTTGTTCATACCCATAATCGTTTCCAATTGCGGTAAGGGCCGACGTGTTTGCGTGAAGGGCAATTGCTCGAATGGGTTGCCGCTCGCGCAAAAAACGGCCCGTAAGTTCCGCAGCGATGTGTTGCGCATCCGCCGCAGAACCCCCATTCCCTGCGATAAGCAGCTGACCGCCAGCAGCCAGTGAAGAATAGATCATGTCAACTCCACTGGAAACATCTGTCGCGAGCATCGGAAGGGTTCTGGCAATTTCCAAGTGTTCTTCCCAAATGGCCCTGATTCTATCGATCTGTTGGGTGGGGCTTGCCACGTTCGCACTCTCCTATTCTAATCGTAACGGATGACGCCCAGAGCATTTAACGGCTTGTTTCGCGAGTTTCGAATTCAAACATGGCTTTGTCCCAACGCTTTAGCAATGCAGCCTTTGTTTCCGGAAGGACTCTTTGAGCCCATTTCGCAGCTTTCCATCCAAACACCGGTACCATCCAGGCATATTTCCATCGTAAGTGGGGCACATCCAGATGACCCTGCAATTCTGCAGCTAGGCTCTGTAGTTCCACAACGATGTCCGGCCGATCGGGATAGAAATTCTCAAACCAAGCCTGCATGTAGTTCAGACAAGCTTTTCGAACGCGTTCGCTATCTTCAAGCGAGCGGATGTACTGGATGTGCAGATTCATCGAACGAATCAGGGAGTTTTTCTTCTTATCCGAATTGCCGATGAAGCTGATGCGGTTAGAGTCTGAAGCTCTGTAAAATACTCTGCCTTCGCGTACGAAACGGGTGCCTTCCGATGCTAAGAGCACGCGAGCAAAATATTCGCCGTCTTGATCATAATTGAGACGAGTGTCCCAGGGCCCTGCCTCCTCGGCCAGTTCCCGGCTCACTAGCCAGGTCGCGTTTTGCATGTGCAGGTTTTCGCTCATCTTCCTCAGAAGCCACTCGACAGGAGAAAGATCGTGCCAGAGCGAGTTTGGAACGAAGTGGGCGCGCCTGGTCCGGTAGTGGAACCAGGCCCAAGGCGAGGAAAGAAGTATTCGCTTGCTGTCACTTTCCCGTAGGGCTGCAAGCTGGCGCTCGATCTTGTCCGGCGCCAGAAGATCATCCGCGTCCAACTCCTGGATGTAATCACCTTGGCAGAGCCTGTAGGCATTGTTCACAGCCCCCGAAAGGCCCTGGTTGTCCGTGGACACGACTTTGACTTCTTTCGAGGCAAATCGCCGCGCCAACTCGGCCGTCCGATCCGTTGAACCATCGTCCACGACGATGATCTCCTTGCGTTGCCAGGTTTGCGCAATAGCGGATTGGATCGTGTACGCAATCCACTTTTGGGCGTTATAGGCGGGAATCAAAATCGAGACCAACGGTTTCATGGCAATAAGCTCCTCAATTCGTTTGGGTATGCAAGACCGTCTTCGAGTCCCCTGTCACGGACTCTTCCGGCTATACCCCGTGCGTGAGCGTGTACGTTGGGCCTTCCCACCGTACCACCAACCTCGCCACGCTCGCATCTCAAAGTCCCTAAGCAACCAACAGTGGGAAGGCCAAGCGACCAGCTCGGGAAGGGTAAGGTGGCCGCTGTTCCAAGCCTGTCCGCCGGTACAGTGGACTTTGTTGTTGTTCGCGCCCAATATTTATATGGGGGACTGGAAAATGCCGTATATCTCGAGGATATGGGACTGTGCCAATGACCAATATAAAATGGCTGTTATGCGTGCTTTTCTTGACTGCTTTGTTTGGTAGAGAAGCGAAGGCCAACACCTACACGGCTGCATCTTGCAACACGAGCGATGTCCAATCCGCCATCAACTCCGCCGCTGGAGGAGATACTGTAATCATTCCTGCGGGCACTTGCACGTGGACTTCCGGCGTATCCTTCTCTGGCATCAACGTGAAAGGTCAAGGTTCGGGACGAATCATCGCCTATGACAACGGCTCGGAATCACTTAACGTCGCCACAGGCACGCAAACCCTTACCATAGCCGGATACTCACCGGGATTCTCTGCTGCCTCAATCACGAACGGCGAAACATTGCAGGTTTTTCCAACCAATGCTGAGGCGTATTGGATGCAGGGTACGGTCACGAGTCTTGTCAGCGGCGTGCTGACCATGAACATCACGAGCATAGGCACGGCTGTCACTGGAGTACACCGTTGGAATATCGCCACGATTTCGAGCACGGTTATCGTTAATAATCAAGCAAGCGACCCCAACGCCGGGCCACCTTTGTTCAACATCACTGAAAGTACGACTGTCAATACCAGTCTAAGCGGCATCAGGGTTACCCAAAATACAGGCACGGGGCCAACGATATTTATGAACTATGTGAGTGCAAGCGGACAGGCCATTCTTATTCATGACAATTGGTTTGACCTAACGGGTAATGCATCAGTAATTGATGCTGCTACTAGTCGAGGCGTAATCTGGAACAATTCCTTTACAGGGAACACGGCCAACACCCAAATGGTGAACTCCGCGGCTCTTGGCTGCAAGATGGACAGTCCCGCAAGCGGGCAGAACGCATGGATACTTCCCTCCTATTGGGGGTCGCTGGACACGACGGGGCTGTACAATATCTATTTTGAAACAAATGATGTTCATGCTATCCAGAACGCAGCTAACAGCGACAGCAACTGCCGCATGGTGTGGCGCTACAACCTGATGGACCATGCGGAGCATGGGTCACACGGGGCGGACAGTTCAAACTATGGGCAGCGGTACTTCGAGTTTTACGACAACACGGGAGTTTTCTATGGATACAGCACCCCAGGAAGCTGTACGGACAACGAAACGGATATTCTTAACTGTACCCTCAACATGGCAAATGGCTGGTCTGGTGGTGTACGCGGGGGGACTTTCGTTTGGCACGACAATACGCTTCCGGCCATTTCTAGCGGTGATTATGGCACAAGGCCCGACATAGAACTGGAAGTGCAGAATTTGGCATACAACAGAGGTCCGAATCCGTGCTGGGGCGCTGGCTACACGACTCATGGACAGTACTATTATGCTCCGCGGCAAGTTGGCACTGGTCGTGTGACGGGGACGGGAACGGCGAATTACCCTCCCGACGGCGTGAACAATTCCTCAACTGATTCTATCACTTACGTTGGCGACAGCGAACCGATCTATATCTGGAACAACAGTCGTACCCAAACCCTTAACCTTTTAGACTCTACTCCAAGTGCATGCACGAATAACGATTTGATTGCCTATTACGCTGTTTCAGGACGTGACTACTTCAATGGCACCGCCAAGCCCAGTTACACGCCCTACACCTACCCGCACCCGCTCACCCTTGGCCAAACGTCTGGAAATCCTCCCGCTCCGCCGACGGGCTTAACGGCCTCGGTTCAATGATCTCTTTTCACGTCGGCGGATCGGCCATCTGGGGATTCCCAGGTGTACGCAAAGGTTACGTGCTCCCGGATTGTTAAGCGAGATGCGTTGCAAGTGCTCAGTCCTCATGATGGCACCCAACGCATCTATGAACTGAGAAGCGTGGAATAAATAAGTTCAACCGTCAGCATCTTATTGATTTCGTTGAGGTAATTGTGTGTTCCCGCTGTGTGGCGCTCGACGACCCTCGCGACGGATGCCTTGTCGAAAAAGTCAGTACAACGCACCCGGGGATTCAACAAGATGTCCCGAATGGACTCTGCGAAGTGGGTCTTAATCCAAATCCTGTAAGCCTCGAACTTCTGCCTGCCTGCCAGGATTCGTTCGAGCCGTAGCTTTTCCAGTTTCCGATCGACCCTGGTCAGCCAATGAGGCGTCGCGAACAAATAAATGTATTCTGCCTTGAACTGTGCCCGGAAGAGGCTATAAGTGACTTTGCCCATTGGCTGACTGTCGTTGGCCATTCTTCCCATATTAGTCGGCAAGTTCGCTAGTTCGCGACCTCTTTGCTTGATATACCTAACTTGTAGGTCGCGCGAAGATCGAAGTCCAGGTGGGGCCTGATACATTAATTTGACTAACCCGTTATCCATATAGGGTGTTCGCAGAATAACTTTCGACTGTTCAACCGCTACCCGGCCAAACTCGTGCCATGGAATCTCTTCCGATACTACCCGAGTGAGTGGGTGGGTCTTCTGACTGATCTGATCGAATAACGGCGCCTCCTCAATAAATGGCACAAGCCAGGGCTGCACCAGATGGTGTGGGAAATCTCCCGAAGAAATCATCCTTCGGGTCCTGACCACCTCACTACCAAACTTTCCCGTCAGGCGAATTGGGGAAATATTACGGGCGATCTGGTTGAAAAACACATCGTGTGCCCCAAATGCATCGTGAGTGCCGTCAGAGATGTAGACGCTCTTTTGGGCATAGCTTGGAAACTCTTGTAGAAATTGCTCACTTATTCTGATGACTTCATGGGATTGTTTACAGATCGCTGCAAGCTTTCGAGCCGTTTGAATATCGAAAGTCTCTCCCCAAAGTCCTCCGAACGTATAGCAAGGGAGAAACCCTGCTTTATCCCCGTCAGCTGCGAGTATTAATCGGGTATCCAGTCCGGAGGTCAGCGAAAGCCCAACTCGCGAAGAGCCTTCCATATATTGGGGGAAAACTCTTGAAACAGTTTCGTCAAATTTTTCGTAAAACTCTTCAGGTTTGACTGTCGGCTGTTTCTCCCAGTCCGCAAAATCAAAGTAGCTCCGTTTTTGGGGAACAACACCCTCGGCGAAGACCCACGATGACCCGGCCGGCAGCAAAGAAAGGCCCTTGAACAGGCTCTGGTTCCCCATAACACAGTTGAAGCGGAGGAATTGTGCTAAGGCCCCAGGTTCAATGGCTCGAAGACTAGGGCGAATCCGCAACAGAGATTTTGCTTCGGACGCAAAAATAAACTCCTTCTCCCCTTCGTGGAAATAGATGCGACTCATCGCGTACCTGTCATTAAATAGAGTGATCTTGCGAAGGGTGAGATCGATAGCCACGCCACAAAACCATCCGTTCAGGCTGTCAAGGAACTTATCTTCCGACTCTTCGTAGAGGCGCAGAAGATCTTGGCCATTGGCATTGAGAACTCCATTGCTTCCCGATGAGATAGACATGCAGTGATCGGGATAGTTTTCACCCACAATAATTAGGACAAATCGTTTGTCGAAGCTGATCAGCGGCAGGCACGCGCCAAGAGAACATGGATGAGACAACCAGCCTATATAGAGGCCAATGTCTTGGTTGACGTATTGATTGCCGACGTAATAGGCCTCGTGCCGCATTGACTCGACCATTAGATCCAGGTCTCGCCGCATCCCCTCGTATGGCTGCTTTCTGATTATTCCCGCGATTCCAGGCATGGGTTTAGCTCCAGTCACTTAAAAGCAAGAAAAGGAAAATCTCCGTGATCGGTTCTTCGTAATCACCGAGTTCAACGCCCATTGTGACAGGGCGACTCAAGGTGGCGTCCCGGGATCCTCACCTTAAGCAAGAGCTCGGCCCCATGGCGACGAAGCAAAGGACTCCGGAACAATGCGTCACCGTGATGCCTCAGCTCGAACCCGCGGACAAAAGAGATCAAGCTGGGGGACATCACATCGACGATGAATAGATTGGACGAGTAGTAGTCTAGAATTTCACACTTTAACAAAGTAAGCTCATTGACATACCAGTGAAATGTGCGAAAATGCTCTATCCGAGTGCGTCCACCTAGGAAGCTTTTCAGCGTTTTTGCTGCCCACAACGTTGACCAATAGATGGACGATAGGTTTTTCACGTGAAGAATTATGACACCGCCGGGAGCAACTACTCTAACGAACTCCCTGAGAGCATTCCGGGCTTCTTGGTCATCTAGGTATTGGAGCACACTCAGGCAAAGGACTTTGTCCACGGCGCCGTCAGGAAGTGGAATTCTTGTGACGCTCGCTGCGGAGAGCTGAGCATTCTCAACCTTCTGTGCCTCGATTCTTTTCTTGCAACGCTCCAGAGAACCCTCCGAATAATCGATGCCGATGATGTGTTTAACCCGTGAGTGGAACCGCGCAACATTAACACCTGTTCCACAGCCTGCATCGAGGACGGTCTCGAACTCCCTCGGTTCGACGAAGTTGATGAGCTCCTCTTCGGAAAGGTTTTCGCCCTCTTGGTCCGGGGGATGTCCGCGGTCAAGTTCGAAATCCGAGATACCCTGCGCTGACTTGTTTTCCCAGACTTCTCTCCAGTCTGTGCGGCTACTCATGTACAAGGTCTCCGTTTGTACCCTACAGGCATTGCGGACAATAACGATCGTAAAGTAGCTGAAGTGGCTGTCCCGGTGCTAGACATTGGAGCCGGCGGGAGGATTTGAACGCTCCGTCTGCCGAATACGATTCGGCTGCTCTGCGATTGAGCTACGCCGGCCCGGTAAGCCGCAAAGAGTATACCATTTCTCCCGGAGACTCAGGGCCATGGTGATGAGACTATTGGGAAGAACTCCAAGAATACCGCGATGAAGATTGAGCTTAAAGGAAAGCGAGCCCCTAACAGTCAAGGGGACATAGAATCGCGGCACGAGAAACTCCTCAAATCCATTTCGAATCTTGAATTCGAGAAGGGAGCTATTGCGCTTGTTCCCGTAGTTGTACAGGCCATAGATGATATGGGAGATTCCCCTGGCCTCACAAACCTCTGCCATCTTTGCGATCAGAGCGTTGGCAGGCCTCTTGTCCTCCTGACCCACCTTAGGAAGGAATTGGAGGATCGAAGCAATCTCACCACTGTAAATTATTTTTGCCATGCCTATTAATTCCTTGTCAGAGTATGCGCAGATGAAGTCGCAACGACCAAGAAAGGTGGACTGATCTTTCCTTACCTGCTCAAAAGTCTTGCCGTAGTGGACAAAGCGTTTACCCTGCCGTATGGGCGAATCCTTAGTCAGTTCGACAATATCTCTGACCAGATCATCATCAAACTCTCTTAGCTTGGCCACCACGCCGCGTTTTTCTGATCTACGCACGTTTTTACGAGTGACCTGAGGAAGCCTATCCCACCAGTCTTTGAAGCTAGTGAGGCGAATGGCAGCAACACTGTCTAACTCCATGGGGTACGAATACTTGGGGACAGTCGCAGGCAATTTCTGTGAGAAAGTGAAAAGATCGGCGCGCAAGGCACACGACCTATACTTCTTCAGCGCCTGAATGCACAACTCAGGATTTTCGAGCTCACATTCAGACCATTCCTCATCAAGGACGCTGGCAGTCCTTATCCATTCTCCGCTGACAATGATGGTCGCTCCATCAATCTGCAGGGCAGGGACTTTGATCCATTCTCCCTTGACACTAATTTCGACACTCGTTTCTTTCGGCGCAAGGGCTTCGTCGCGGGCTAGGACTGAAGAATTCATTAGTGATTTCCTACTGGACATGGCTGGTTTCTAACAGAGCTGACTTGACGTTGGCTGAATGCTGCGGCGAGCGTGCTCCGATCGTCTGTTTGCCAAACCTGATCGATCTCTCCGCGCTAAGTCCATTAATGGTCAACAGCGAACGAGATTACCGCCGCTGACTTGCCGCTCCTAACGGAGCCCCAGCGAATCGTTTTGTGGCGCCAGAGTTGTTGACGGCGGCCACACTTCGCACCGGATCCTCGGCGCGCTCCGAAACAGCAATTGCCCCCAGCAGAAACGTGAGCCACAACAAACCGCCCCGGAAGGCGGCTTCCGTCATGTTGTAGAAGAGCATGATGGTCCAGAGAGCGATATTGAAAGAGGCGAGACTCGAACAGTGCGAAAGCGTCCTACAGATATACCGGTAGCTAGTGATCAAGAACCCTACTAGGATGGAAAGCCCGATCAGGCCCAGATTGAGATAGACTTCGAGGTAGCCGTTGTGTGCCTCATTCACATGACCTGCCGCCGCCCAGACCCTCTCGAGCCGAGGGCCCAGCCAGAAGCTCTCGTAGCCCGTGCCAAGAATTGGATTGGTGTGTAGACTGAGGACGGTCATCCATATGAGGGTTCTGTCAGTGAGGGTTGCGTCCCGACCAACCTGGCTGGCCATCTGACCGTTGAGGTTTAAGCCGAATGCAAGAATCAGATACAAACAGAAAGACGCAGGAACCAGAATCTTGATAAACGGGGTATGACGCCTGCCCCAGTGGCTGTGAACTGCCCAGATCACCAGACAACCTAGTGCCAGGCAAACGCGCGAGGTCGCGCTATTTGCGAGATTCAGAAGCCAGAGCGTCATGGCGATAAAGGCGATGTTCAGTGCGATGATCCGTTTTGTGCGCCGTTCCTTGCGATCGGACCAGCGCGTCACCGTATCCCAGAAGATGAAGATACCGCTGACCAAACAGGCAACGCCGAGCATGTTCTTGCTGGTCGTGGCCCCGTCGAAAGAGGGGAGGCCGGTCCAGGCGTCGTAGTGTCTAGCGAATTCGGGGAAATACCTGATAAGCACAACGGAAAGCGGTATCAATAGGTAACAAAGGCGTCGAAGCAACGTCCGGACAGCTTCGAGCGGACGAGGATCGGAGAGCACCACAAGGATCATGAAGTAGTTGCCAAGGTCTCGAAACCACCGTTTGAAGGAGACGAGGGGAAAATCGGACCAAAGGACGCTCACCAGTGCAAACAACAGAAATGCTATCAAAAGCAAATTGCGCCTTAAGAAAGCGCGCCAGTTGAAAGACCGCGACACCAGAATGCCGATTGCCAGGAGAATGAGGAGGAACAAGAAAGTGCGGTCCAGCGGATTCCCTTCCTCCAGAGATCGTGCAGACTGGCTAGCCCGACTTCCGAGCCACTGGGAAGGCAGCCGTGTCGCGATGATGAACATCCACGTCAAAGGCACCCACAAAGCCCCTGAAGTGCCCGGGTCCCTGGCGGGGTCGAAACACAGCAGGGCCAAAAGAAGGACGAGCCAAAGAAGCAGCACTAAAAAGGGAGGCATCGTATCAATTCCCTCGCCGCTGGCCGGATACTTTTGGCGAGAGGTAATGCTCGCCCATGACTACCCCGAAGAGCCAGCCGCAGAAGATTGAGCATTCCCCGTCCCGAACCGGCGAAATGCTCTGGGAATGCAGCCCCTGCCAGCCTCTCGCCACGCCGACCCCGGCTCATTACGAGCTGATTCCAGGTGCAATCTTCCCGGACGGAACTCGAACCTCTTGAAAAGGCAAATGAGCGTGCGGCTGGCTGTTGAGTTGCTCAAAGATGGTATCCATAATTCTGGCGGTGAGTAGAATCTCCCTGTAAGAAATGGGCACGGGAGCATCCTCCTGGATCGAACGGTAGAAGGACTGGATGAGATACTTCATACCGGATTCCATGTGGAAATCCCTGCCGAGAAACAGCCGAACGTTGGTAACCAGATTTCCCAAATGTTGCTTCGCAAACAGCACGGGGGAAATGAAATGATCGGCGTAGCTCTTGAACTTCTGGCCGCGGAGTCGGATCAAGATTTCGTGGTCCTGATCAAGAATGAGGCCGTTCCTCGGACCATAGATCCGGAGCTGGTGGATTAAAGGCCTCATCTGAGATGAAAAAGTGAAGTAGGCAGTTCTTCCCTGATCCTCGCTAATGATGACCCGAAGTTCGTCCACAATCTCAGTTTCGTTTATTTGCTTCAGAAGCGAGCTCACAAAACCGTACGCAATCACGTGAGGCACATCGCTTTTCAGGAACTCTGAAATTCTAGCGATCCCGTGGCTGATTACGTTTTGAAGCAGCTTTCCTGGCAATCTTCGGACCCAATGGTGCTTGTCGCCCAGCAGGGCGCGTGCGTAACTGGGGTCTCCTAGATCGTAGGAGTAGTAACTTTCCATGTGCACAGGAGGCCCGCCCAAGTAACCGCTTTGAACCAGCGTTCTCATACGGCGCGCTACGTGGCTGAACTGGTCGTTGTGTCCGACGGTTAGTTTAACCCCTTTTCTCTCGGCCAACTCCACGAGTCGCTGAGCTTGGTCCGCATAGAGCGTAAATGGTTTCT
>Ga0187771_10001792_pt1 | contig 14669 bp, 27 predicted proteins | sample 0116_SJ02_MP15_1_FD_133139 | JGI IMG/M metagenome (GOLD analysis project Ga0187771, IMG submission 133139) | Tropical peat soil microbial communities from peatlands in Department of Meta, Colombia - 0116_SJ02_MP15_10_MG | ecosystem: Environmental > Terrestrial > Soil > Wetlands > Peat | place...
AAGGCACAGGTGAACAGTCCGGACCCTCCGCCCAAGGGCAAGGGATTTCCGCCCGGCTCCGGACCAGCGGATTCAATGATTTGCGGGCTGCGGGTGCTGCCGGTGGATGTGCAAAAGCTAGCTGATGGAGCCACATTGAAGTTCAGCCGAGTATCGGGCTTGTTTTACTTCGGGTAGCTGGTTATAGTACCCGCTAGAAGCATGATGATGGGTTAAGGAGAAGGTATGGCAAACACGGTGATGGTTAACCCGCATGGACCGATATGGCCCTTGGGACTGATTGTGGTCGCAGCGGCAGGAACTCCGGTCAGCATCATGTCGCTGGTTGATTCCGCAGGCACCAACGACCCGAATGCGGTGGTAAGCCCGACGAGTCCGGGAGCGGAGTATTCTCCGAGAGCCTACGAGATTATCTTCCAGGCGTGCAAGGCTGGAGCGAGCCACGGTACGCAGTTGAATACCGGGAATATCTACATCATCAAGCGCGGGAAAGTAGCGGGTAGTGGGAACCGCGACGACTTGGGCGTCATCATCGCCACCATTTCCCAAGGTTCCTCCGGCGTGTATCCTCCGGTGTTCCGGATAACTGCTGCGCCGATGGACCGGAATGTGTTCAGCCCGTACGACCTGTACATTGATGCGGATAACGCCAATGATGCATGCCAGGTGACTTTGCTGATTCAATGATTACCTATCGTACCATTACCGGACCGACGGCCACCGAAGAAGAGTGGGATGCTATCGAAACTATCCTTGCCCGGCGCGGCTGGATGAGTCTGTGCCGGTTGACTACACCTGCGATTGTACTGGCCGAGAACGATGGTCACATCATTGGATTCTTCGTCCTTCAGCTTGTGCCTCACCTTGAGCCAATGTACATTACGCCTAAGTACAGGGGTGAAGAGATTCCCGACGAATTAATCAGCCGGATGCATCAAGTCCTTCAAGCAGCCAACGCACGGGGATGGATTGTGGTTGCGGACAATCCCATCGTTGAGAAGATGTGCCGGGACCACGGAATGATTGAAGTCGATTCACCAGTATTTGCGTCGCTGCCGTCAACGGAGGTGAATTAATGTCAGGCTTATTCGGCGGTGGAAGCGCCAAGACAGACCGGGGCTGGCAGACGACAGCAGCACAGGGGCTGAAAAACACGTTCAACTGGGCGTTGCCGTTTGCGCAGTCGGTAGGTACGGCAGGACAGAACATCATTTCAACGGGACTATCAGACCTGAGCACTGCTGGTGGTTATTTCAAGAACATACTTTCCGGGAATCGCCCTGCTGTTCTCCAAGCAGTAGCACCGGAAGTCAGCATGGTACGCTCGCAATCCGATGCGCAGAAGCGGCAGCTTGCGGCTTCCGGTACCGCTCGTGGCGGTGGAGTTTCCGCCTCCAGCCAGCAGCGGGAATCAAATGTCATGAGTGAGGTGGACAAGTTGCTGTTCGGCGTGCGTCCCGAGGCAGCAAAAGGTGTTGCTGGTGTTGGTGAAGCAGAAGCAAAGATAGGATTGGGTGAGACAGCAACAGGATTGTCAGCAGGACAGTTGGCTTCGGGAACCGCTGCAGAGCTTGGCAGTCTTGGAACTGCAGCACGGCAGACTGATCTGCAGCAGCAGAATTTGCTGGGAGCTGGAGCAGCAGACTTGGCATTCGGACTACTGTTTAGCGGAATGTAGGAGGAATCATGGGTGGCTTCATGACCGGATTTACAGCGCAACTGGGCAGCAAGGTAATGGACCGTGTTCGCCAACAAGAAGATGCCGAGGCCGAGAACCGGAAGAATACTGCCACTGCATTGAATGCTGCCCTGCAACATGCGCTTGAGACCGAATATCCCGACGATGCCGACGGGAAGAAGAAACAGGCAGCGATTGACAATATCCTGCAAACGCAGGCGGGACTTTACAAGCACAGTAAGCCATTGCAGCAAGTGTTCCAGAAGTTCGGGCAGGTCCTACACATGGGACGAGCACTTCACAAAGCGCAACAGGGACAGGGACAAGGCCAGCCGATGAGCGAGACGACACCGATTGGCGGGTCGTCTACGCAGTTGCCTGCAACTCCCGGTGGTGCAACCACACCACAACCTACGAAACCGGATTTCTACGCTGGTGCGAATGCGCCGCCACGGGTTCCGACTCCCCCACCTGGGCCACCAACCCAGGCATCTGCAGCACCAGCCACGGCAAAGGGAGGCGGCCCAACCCCGCCTCCTTCTGCCACTGGGGCTAGCCCAAAAGATGGTGGGAAAGAGAAGAAGCCTAACGCTGGCGCTCCTCTTTCCCGGTCGCAGAAAGTAGCCAGCGCATTAGTAGGAGCATATCCGGCAGGACAAGCAGAACGGGAGGAACAGCAGAAGATTGATTTCATGCAGCGGGAAGCGAAGGAGATGTTCAACTTTCGCATCCAGCAGATGGAAGAAGCCGGTATCAAGAAAGGTTCGCCGGAATACTACCAGATTCTGTTCAATATGAAACCGCCGTCAGGGAAATGGACGCAGGCACGGACGGAACCTATTCCTGGTGAAACCATTGGGAAACCACCGGGAACTTTTTGGACCGAGTGGCGCAGTCCGGATGGACAGATTGACTATGCCCCGTCGGCTCCGCCGAAGAAGGTGATAGACCCTGTGGTTAAAAGTTTGGTCGGGAAAGGCATGATTCCGCAATTTGATGGGCAGGGCAACATAACAGGCGTTACGCCGCTTCCCGGTTACGAGGAGTTCCAAAAGCGCCTGAACGAAGCGAAGCAAACCGCTGGTAAGAACACCGGCTTCATGACCATGTACGCGGTATACCGCTTGATTGAAACGGGCTACCGGGAGAATCCCGCCCTGCTGCCGTACCTCGGGGAATTGGCAAAGAACGCTTTCGAGAAAGCCGGGCTGAAGGTTCCCGAAGGATTCATCGAAGCGATTGGCACCATGCCCCGGAACATGCCGGAGGATATCTTCGGCAATTACATCGGCACGCACATGCCAGGTTCTCCCTTAGCACAAGGGCAGATTAATTCCAGCGGCCTGTTCGCCCAGCGGTTCATCGCCACGGAGAAGGATATCCGTAAGTCTATCGAGGAGAACCGTGACCTGTTAGGCCCCATTTCCGGACGTGCCGTGATGCATTTCCTGGTTGGCGAAGTTGGTTCAACAGGCAACGAGGAATGGGACCGCAGGCTCGAAGGGTTGCGCACGGACATGACGCTTGTGGCTACAAATCTGGCCCGGCTGCACATCAACGCGGTGCGGCCCATTGAGAAGTTTGAGAGCATCGCCGATGAAGGGAAGATGTCACCGGAAGCGCTGCTTGGATATCTCGATGAAGTTCACAAGTGGGCATGGCACGCGGTCCAACAGGGACAGGGAAAAAGCATTCTGAAGGGGCGCATACCGGAGCCGCCGGGAACGCCGTCGAAGACTTCATCGCTTGACGATGAAATTATGCATGCGATAGCGCACTGATGCCAAACGATACTATTTCCGATGCCACGGTTGACTCTTTTCTTGCGCTCAAGGACAAGGGAAAACAGATGGAAGTGCTTGGGAAGTTGTCTGACCCAGCAAAACGGGCGCTACTGTCTGCGATTCAGTCACGGTCAAGCGAGACAAGGCAAGTTACCGCAGGATTGCCGCAGCCGAAAGCGGAACTTCCCCCAGGATTGCGAAAGACAGAGAGGGCGCTGCAGTTCGGCCCCGGCGGCCCGCAGTTCGTGGACGTACCTGCCGGTGAGAAGGAAAAGTTCGAGGCGGCAGGACGCAAGGGACTGGAAACTGGCGGAGCTATTGGCGCAACCGGGCTGATGTTGGCGGAAGGTGCAGCGAATCCGGCGGCACTGGCACGGACTGCGGCTGGCGGAGCGGCTGGTGGATACGCACTCAAGAAAGGCGCAGAGCTTATTGGATTGCCTCCTTGGGCGCAAACCAGCGCCGGAGTTATTGGAGGAGTTCTCGGCGGCGGGATAGGCGCAGGGATGACTTCGGAAAGTTGGGCCGAAGCACTGACCAGCGACCAGCCGATATCGAAGACCTTCCTGAAGGCTATTGCCCGTGGGATTCCCGGCGTGCGGGGAGCGATTGCGAAACGCGAGGCGGCTGCGGCAGGTGAAGAGGCGGCAGCAGCAGAACAGCAGCAGATGGAACGGTTGACCAAGGCGGGCCGCCGTCTGTTTCGTGAGCACGAAGCCGAAGAACGTGCAGGACAACGAGCGCTGAAGTCCCCGTCGGTGGCGTCAAAGAAACCGTATGGACCTGTGGAACCAGAGGAACTGGCTGCGGCTAGGACAAAGAAACCAACAGCGCCATCGGCAGAGAAGTCACGTATCGTCACACCGGAATCTGAAGCCCCGCATGTTCCGGTAACGTACCAATCGTATCCTCGGGAACAGTTGTATGAGATGGCCAAGAAGGGCGACATTCAGGCCGGGCTTGAACTTGTTCGCAATCCCAAGGGCTTTCCCCTGCCGCCGAATTTCAAGTTTCTCATCGAAGAGAGCGCGAAACGCATCCCATGGCGACCGCCACAGACGTAGACACCTTCACCATAGATGCTACGGTTATTGATACCTTCCAGCGTTGCAAACGGCAGGCGCTGTTGTCCCATGTGTGGCAGCCGATGAAATGGCGGCCCAAGCATCTGTTCCTTTCCGCTTTCCGCCGAGCTGTGTTCAATGTCAGTAACGGTGCCGATGCGCGAAAGGAAGCCGAGGAGGCCAAGGTCCTGTTCCTGTCTACCGCTGCATCTCCCGGCCTAGACCTGCCGCGTGGCGCGAAGCCGTACCCCATCGCCAAGGACTGGTGCGCCATGCTGGATACCACGATACGGGCGGTGGCACGGCTGACATTACTCACGCTCAGGGAACTGCCGCCAGTGGAGTTGACAGAGGGAATATCGTGGCAGCCGAGAGCATGGGCCGATGATTCGGGACAGCTCCATCGGTGGATAGCCGTGGACAGTTGGACAGAAGCGGACCTGTACCGTGAGTTGCACGGCTGGCCTGCGTTTGGCGACATCGCCGTAACCGAGTGTCCCATGATGCTGCATGTGGTGGAGATTGGACAGATGAGGAACGGACGCCGGGCATCATCGTGGGCACGGGGATTCCGCCATCCCACCATGGCCAATCTCAAGATGCACTTCCGGAAGCGCGATGGGTCGCCACTGTCCCCGGAGTGGCGTCCTTTGTATCTTGCCGATAACCGGGACTGGAAGCCCGAGGACTGGGTCGAACAGATGGCGGCGGAAGGTGAGTGCGACCGGCTGATGCGGCATGTGACCATCAACGTACCGTCCAAGGAAACTTGTCTCGATACCCGGCAGCAGATAGCAAGGGAGGCTGAGGCATTGGTGCAGCTCTTAGGCAAGCGTCCGCAAACCGTCCCGATGTCCCGCCATGCCTGTGACGGATGGAACAACCCCTGTGTCTACCAGTCGGTATGTTACTCCGAGAAAACGGTTGCTATTGAATCCCTTGGGTTGTATAAACACGTTAAGTCCTAGTACCAACAGGAGGAATAGCTATGCCGGTATGGATTCATGTCGTCCTTCAGGCCCTTGGATTCATCGTCAGCACTGGAACGGTGGTCACCAACATGGTTCCGCCAAAGTACCAACCCTATGTGGTTCTAGTGATTAGTGCTGCACAGGGAGCACTGGCTTGGTACAACCACTACTACAACCCTGATGGCAGCCATGCTTCTGTTCCTTGGGCGAAATGACCGGCGAATCTGGTCATATCGTCATTGCCTTCATTGTCTCGATTGTTGGAGGGCTACTCGTCCTCGTTATCTGGCAAACCTATCGCAACCACTCCCGTAAGATTGCCCGTATCGCCGAACGCCAGAAAGCCATTCTCCTCGTTCTTCACTTCATGGTCTACGGAGACCCGAAGATACCGGACCATATCAAGGCCAGGATTACGGATGCGATAGAGAACGGTGAAAGGGATGATTGAATGGAATTAGTGCTTCAGCGTAAGCTGCCGATTGGTCCCGCCCTTCCCGGCGAACTCTCGATTGACGGTACACATGCCTGCTATACCTTGGAACGGGTAGCGGCCGCTATTCCTTCTGGAAGATATCAAGTGGTGTTGTATCCCTCTCCACACTTCGGACGACCGATGCCCTTGCTCAAGGATGTGCCGGGACGCAACATGATTGAGATTCACTTCGGGAATTATCCGGAAGAGAGCGACGGCTGCATCCTGGTGGGGGAAGCGCAGGACCCCGCCAACGGCGATACCTTACTCAGCCGGGAAGCGTTCTTCAAACTGTTTCCGGCGATTGAGACAGCCATTGAAACAGAAGGTGCGTGGATTACGATATTGGATGCGCAGAGGACGGGTGGGAATCAAGTTCCATTTCTTGAAACCGAATAGAAAGGGCTTCCACCGAAAGCGATTGGGAAACAAGTGAAAGCCCTTCCTCAACGTGGCTTCACATCCTCCTTCCCCAACTGGAGAGGTTACCAGTTAAATTCTACCAATGGCCGAGATGCTGTATCCATGCATCCTGCAGCACATCCGGGTCAGCAGCGTCAGTGTAGCGCATCCAAAAGTTGCCACTGGCTCCCCAGTCAGCTCCCCAGGAGTTGCGAATCCCGAAGCTGCCGCCGTTCACACTGTCATCGTATGCGAACGCTAACACTTCGTGTCCACCCAAGACTTGTTCCGTGGCCTTGTTCGGCGTCCAAATCCCATTGGAGCCGATGTTCTCGAAGCTCTCGTACACGGTGAAGCCGACCATGAAGCAGTAGCCACTGGCGATACACGACTTCATATCGTCCACGGTCAGCAAGCGATGGTAGCTCCCAGCCTTCCAGGTCAGCGCGTCGGCAAGTTGCTGGTCCGTAGGTGGTGTCGAGAAGTCCGCATCGTTGTACGGCATCTCCGTTCGCAGGCAGGCTCCGTACTTGTTGGCTACGATGCAGCAGGTACGGCCCATGGAACCGACATCACCGGGGTCGGGAAGGAATGGTCCTCCGGTCCATCCGGCATCTACCTGGCGTTCGAGGAAGTAGAGGAAGGCTGGAGAATAGAGGCCGTCAGCTCCCGGTGCGTAAGGCTTACCTTGGTTTGCGTATTCCTTCCAATGCAAGAACTCGCGGTTAGCAGCATCGGCGTGAGCGGTGCAACTGCCCTGCTGGCCTTGGTTCAGCACCGGGCCGAGCAAGGGACCGTTTGTGGCTTGAGGCTCCACGGCACCGAGGAATGGAAAACGTCCCACGCCGAAGTCCCGGTGGTCCGGAGTATCCTTGACGTAGCCGTACCTTCTGCCTGCAGGAGAAAGTTTGAGTTCGGGCATGTTACCTCCATACACACTTATGTCTTTTGCTCCAAACTTCTACACGGCGATTCCATTCCTTATCGTCGATGCGCTTCGGACGGACAAGGCGCTTGCCACAACAGCTACATTGGGCTGCTACTGTCATTTCTTTTTCACCTTGGCGAACGGCGTCAACCAGACAATTACCTTGGTGAAGACGTTCTTGAACCAGTTCATGCTACTTTAATTGATGGTCGCCGAATCCGTGCACCTTCATGATTTCGTTGAACTGCGCCTTGAATGCGCTGGCACTGGGTATCGGCACTCGTGCTTTAGCAGTAGGCGTCGGCGTAGGCGTCGGCAGATTCGCTTCAATCGCTGCCAGGGTGGTGATAACCGACTGCAAAGCCAGTTGCGCGGTAACGATAGCGTTGTTCGAAGGATTCAGGCCTAAGTCCTTGATGACGGCGGCAAAGGCCGTTTGGCTGTTCTGCAACGCTTGGATGACCCTCGGTAACTGTGCTGGTTGTGAGGCTGATGGAGAAGCAAGATACGCGTTCACAGCAGCGAGACAGTCGCCCAAGGCGGCGTTGCCGTTGGTGAAGTCGGTTTGCACTTGGGTCTGGTTCGCCGGAGTAACGATACCGGCAGAGACGAGAATAGCGAGAACTTCCTCGGCAGCCTGCAAAGCTATGGGAAGGTACTTCTGGAGCTGCTGCATAGCTGAGGCGAAGGTACAGCCGGAGAGTAGCAGCATCACGGATAACGAGATGGCCAGAATGGCACTGGTTTTGGTATGTTTCATTACTTCCTCCTTTGACCGAGAGTTATATCAGAGTTTGTTGTATAGGGCTACAATTAACTTCTGCCGCTTCTCTCGTGGCTCCCTGCTAGCGGCGTCACAGGGCCTCACTCGTCTGAGCCGAAGTTGCCATCGTATATGCAAGGAATGCGAGTGTCGGTACTATTCCACATATTCGGAATGTGATACCCCGCTGGGCACTTCGCGGGCGTTCCCGGCGTCGCGTAGACAATCGGCGCAGGTGTAAACGTGTCAAGTGGCATCACCTCGCTTTCTGGGAAAGGTATTCCCATTTGCTTACACAACTATTAAATCTGCTCCGGCCATTTTGATGGAGAGAAGGAACGCTTATGTGTTTTGTCGTCTGGCAGAATTTCGCGGGGATTATCCAGAAGGCATCGTCCTCAACACCCCACAGTACAATGTGTGTCACTTTTGGCCCAATGGAATTGGGCACTTGAACCCTTCGGCCATCTCGTTTGGCCCAATGCCTAAAATTAAAATGATATCGCAACTCTTTGCTCCGCGAGGCGGCCTTGACTTGAATCGCATGCCCTTGCTCTGTAAATAAGTCAACTCCATCATCCACGGAAGGAAAAAATGGATGAATATCCCGCATTAAAAGTTCCGCTGCAACTCTGTATACTGCAGCTTGCCCTAACATAAAATGCTTTTGTGGCACTATTTCCTCCTTTCCCGTGTTCTTCCGCTCGCTTTCGCATCCTACCGGATGCTCAAAACGTGCTCGCACCCTTTATGACCGCCCGAATGCAAGTTCAAGGCCAAATCTACAGCGCCTACAGCGCCTACAGCGCCTACAGCGCCCTGGTATCCAAGTACCAGGCGATGAGAAACAGGATGGTTCGCGGTCCCTTAACGGCTCCGACGATAATCGGGTCCTTGCCGCGTCGAGCAGGCGCAATACCGATTTCGTCGAAGATTTTGAGCGCCATTGCTTGGGCCGTGGCGTTCATGAGCACGGGCTTAGCGGCGGTAACCGGAAACTCCACGTCGCGGAAGTCGGTTGCTACAGAAAAGTACTTTGTAATCTCTTTTCCGCTCTCATTTACCTTCGTGCTGTCTTCATACCCTTCGCTGGAACTGCTTACATACTTGCCCTCTCCGACCGGGGCAATATCACATGACTGGTCCGGAATAGCTGGCTGGTGATACTGCTGCGTTCCTGAGCTAATTCTACTTGCCTCTTTGCGTACAACACGAATCGCAAAAACGTCGTTCCACATCCATGGCAGCATCACGTAGCCTGCTTCTGTGGCAGCCAGCAGCTTCTCATAGTAGGTGACGCGAGCTTTGGCCCTGGAACGCGAGGACCGTAACGCGGATACCGCCCACTTATTTTTCTCCGCGTGTTCCACAGCCACGCTGAGTTCCTTGTATTCGCTCTTGCAGGCGGCAACTTTCATCTTCAGCCAGTCGGCGAGTTGCCGCTGGCAATTCTCCATTTCCGCTGAGTTCCGAGCGGCAAGGAAAACGTTCTCAGGCTGCTCTGCTTTTTGAATCGCTGTCGTTTCATCCATGGTATTCTCCTCTTAGTTAGGGGACCGCATTCGGTCGGTGGAGGGTTGTCAGGGTGAGACAGTGCCCTCGCTTGAACCAACGGTCCCCTTTTCCGCTGCGGATAACAGCGAAACTTAATCAGCTTTCGGAATTGTTTCTAGTACTTCCTCTCCACGCAAGAATTTCGTCAGCCAACCACAGCATGTTTCACAAAGTTCCCTATGAAACAGTTGCTCTGTGCCATTGGTTACCAAGAGCACATATAGTGGTGCATCTGTGATTTTCTTGCATCTATCGCACTGGTATTTCAATGCCATGCTTCACTTTCCTACCTTGGTATCCAGCGCCGCCACCCCGGTAATCTTGTTGAAGAACCGGGCCTTCTCTTCGTCGGTAGCACTCTTGAGTACATCCTGCGGCACGGTCTCGCTGTCTTTTGTGCCTTCCAGCATGCGATGCACGCCCAGCCGCCAGTCTGCCGCTTTCCCGAGCATCTTGTCAGTGTTGAAGCCGCCGTCCTCGGCATCCTCCAGTGGTATCCCGGCACGCTCCAGTTCGTGCAGGCGCGAGAGCGAAAGGTTGTCCCGCTGTGCCAGTTTGTCCGGCCATGCGCCGCGTATGTCCTTGTAGCGCTCCCGTGCGGCCTTCAGTTCCTCGATGCGCTCCGGCTCCAGCGCCTCGGGCCGGTAGTTCACCGTGTAGTTCAGGTTCAACGTTCCTTTACCGTTGACCACCGTCACGCACAGCTTCAAGTTGCGGCTGTCGCCGGTCTGCGTCGGCTTGTCCTGCGTCTTGTGTACCGCTGCAAACTGGCCGGTGGTTTCGTAACCGTCCATCACTGCACCGGCGTACCATTTCGGCTGCCAGGGTCCCCGTACTTCTTGTTCGAATCCAGCAAAGCGATTTCCCATTTCATTCTCCTTGTATTTGATTAGTTACTGCGAAACTTGTTTGCGCCTATAGCTCGCGTAAATTGCCTTGGGTCTACGTAACAGTTCCAACTTTCTTAACGTCTGTCTCTGGATTCGCCGCAGCACAGGCATATTCCCGGCATCGGGGAAAGGGTCGTCAACCAATGCTCGCAAGCGGTCAAACATTGCCAGTTCGATGTAATTCAATTCCACACCAGTTAGTTCAACCTTATACGTCTTTTCCTTCATGTCCCAAATCCCGTCGGTATCTTCTTTGGCTGAGTCGGCGTCGCTACCGGAGCGCTGTCCTTGCTTCCTGCTGCGTTGTCGTCGGCTATCTCTTCGCTGACTGCTATTCCCGTGCCAAGAGCGAGACAGCGTTTCTGTGCCGAGACCCGCAGCATCCAGTCCATGCGGTTAAACCAGTTGGGATTCGCAGGCATGAACCAGTTACTGAGCCAGGCGGTGTATTCCACCGGCTGGTCGTTCACGGTCATCTCGCAGCGAACACCGGGTTCCTTCTCCATAGAGAAGTCGATATCCCGGCCTCGTTCCTTGCGGCTCAAGACCAATCCCTTGGGCCAGTCGCGGCTGCAATCCGTGAACTTGGCCACTCCCAGCTTGTAGCCGTCGTTCTTGGCCTTCTTGAGCAGTCCCTGCAGCGACATGCCGATTTTCCCCGACGGTAGGATGAAGATATCGCCGATGAAGGGATTGAGGCCAAGGACGAACCAGTGGAGGGCTAGGGCCATGCACTGGGGCATGGGCAGATAGCTTCCCGATGCGCCCCACGGCATTTGCGAGATGAGCCGCGCCATGGACAGCGGCGTATTCTCGGTGAAGTTGTAACTTGTTATCTCCGCAAGGTCAGCGTCCTTGGACTGCTTCTGCACTGTGGTCGCTTGCTTCTGGAGTTCCAACAGGGCTTCGTTTCTAGCAGGAGTCGTACCCACTGGTTTAGCTTCTACATTTTCCTTGAAGTCCTTCAACAACTGTTCGGCGCTACTCATTGAACATTTCCTTTCTCCATTTTCTTACTTGGTCAGTTGCTTCTCGTATTCCTTTTGTCTCGCCAACCAAATTCAAACCATAACCCACGGCAATCACTGCTGTCGCTGGACAGATAAACCACATGTTATGCAACCACGCATTCCAACAGGCGAGTGCCAAGGACAGAATCAGTAGCACGTAGCCTATAGTTTTCATGTTTGCTCTTTCTTTGCTGGCTTAATCTGATACAAACTCGTATCCTGTGCCACTACTTTTGCTTTGCCAATTTCTGGTCTATTTCATCCTTGGACCGTGCCGTTTTTGTCTTGATGCGTTCAAGCCTACCTACAGCTAATGCTTTGTCTTCCTGCGAAACGCTGTCTTCACGAAGCTCACCGCGTAGCTCTGCCTTGTCAACGAAAATGTCAACAATCGCAAATACGCGTTCAACGATTTCTTTCGGTGTTTGCAATTCTATTTTGTGACGCCCTGCGCTGTCTTCCCCTTGTGTTTTCGCAGCAATGGAACCGAAGTGGTGAATCAAGTCCCATGCCAACTCACAACGAAGCTCAAGAAACACTCCTCTGACCGTAGTGCAATGCACAGGGTCTGCCCAATACTGCTTATGTTCGCTCATTGTTACTCTCCTTAGTTTTGATTTGATACAAACTCGTATCCTCCGCCGACGCTTTCCCGCTGCATATCGGCAAGTACTCGCAATCCCCGAACATTCCCACGCATGCGGTATGCGACATGGGCCACGGCTGGGCCTCCCGGCAGCAGGTGTAGTACTCGACTATCTCTCTTATGTGCCAGTCCATGACCGCATTGAACTGCGCTTCGGTGGCTAGGAATTCCTTGGTACAGTCGATAATCTCGACGTAGGGTTCCGAGCCGCGATACGGCTTGACGATGATTTCGTACTGTATCTTCTCAACGGGCTTGTGTTCGCTGACCAGGAACCGCTTGTAGAACGGCAGTTGCGGCTCGCGCAACAGGCGCTTCTTCAGGTCCGATTTCCAGTCCCGGCCTACGGCGCTGGCGGTTTTGGTGTCGGTAAGCACCCCTTGTTGGTAACGGTCAATGATTCCGTTCGCAATAACCGTCACATGATTCTTTACGATGTACAACCATTCGACCCAAGCCTCGTTGTAAGTTACCGAGGCTAATCGACTAGCCATCGCATCATGATACCCGTAATACACCGTGGTAATCGGCGCTATCGTGTCGCACATATCCACCCACTTTTTCCTGTCAGCGCCGTCGAGCTTTCGTGGGTCCAACTGCTGCGACAGTTCCAGTGCCGCTTGGAACGACTCCATGTACGGCTTGCCGTCCCAATATCCTTGGCACATCTTGTGAACCACTTTGCCGAAGTGATAGTGAATCTTGGGATACGCGGATTCGATGTTGCATAAGTATCCCAGCCTGTGGCTCTCCCGGCAGGTAGACCAGGCTTTCAGTTGCGAGGGGGAGATTCTAATCTCCATCAGAACCATCGCTTCCATAGTTGTCAAAGCATTGGTCATATGCTTCATGTTCAATCTGGTTGTTGCACTCATCGCAAACACCGGATTGAGACTCCCAGTGGAACAATTTCTTCGCGCAACGAGGACATACAACAATGGCCTGTTTGAGCATTTCGAGCGCTTCAAGTTGCTCCGGAGAGAGTTCTATATTCATGTTGACTTACTCCTTCTCCGGCGACCTGACTACCTGTACTTCCAAATCGAGTCCCGCTGGAAGGTCGAATCCCATGGACAATTCCTTTTTGATTTCGTCTTCGGTGAGATACGTCTCTCCCGGCTCCGGGGTGTCCGTTACGCGCACCACCACCGACCACTGGCGCGGGGGAAGGCAGTGCTTCACCCGGTTAAGCGTTCGTTTCTTTATTTCCACGTAGCCATCCTTTCGTTGCTGGACAACTCTATCTTGCACAATGATAGGATTCTCAACTGGTTTATTCATCGTGCGTTCTCACGCTTACATGAACGCCTTCCTGACCTTTCAAGCACCACATTTTAGCGGCTGCCAAATCAGTTACCGTGTTGTCGTCCGCGAAAAGAACGCGCTTAATTCCATCTTCAACGGCCTTCACAAGATTCGTAAGGTCAGGGTCCTGCATGTGCCAGTCATTATTCTCAAGTTCCTTGCGTGATGTAGGAATAGGAAAGTGGAATGTAAATTCTAGTGACACTCGCCTAATCGCCGGTTTCCATCCCGCTCCTGCTGCCGCCATGGCTGCCTGCGCTACGGTCTTTTCCCAAGTGTGGACCTTGCCCTTGGAGTAGATGATTCCCGACTTCGATTGCTTATACTGCTTGGCGACCGGGACGCCGGGCACAAAGAAGCTGAAGGTCATGCCACTTCCTTCTTTCTGTCGGCTATGGCTTGGGCTGATATTCGCCAAACAGTGCCGTCACTGTCCTTCCGTGCCTTGAGCTTCCCGCTCCAGATGAGCCGGTACACGCGGTCCACGCTGATACCTAATTCCTTTGCGGCTTGATGCACTGTCATAGGATTCCCTCTTCTACTACTACCACTATTCCGTGTCAAGTACCGATTTTGGTAGTACTGCCAATTCGTTCTACAGTGACACGCACTCTGTCGCCGTCTTTGAAACACCTGGGAACGGCGATGCACATTTGGATAATGCGCTCCGCTTCCTGCTTAACTAAATACAGCCGGTCTCCACCTCGGTCGATGCGAAAGTCACCTTTAAGCACTCGTTTCACTTCTTTTCCTCCTTCACCTTCACTGGCGGCGGTACAAACTGCTGCGTCTGGAAGTTGAAACCCACGTCGTCCCCCCAGCCGTTTTCCTTGCGGACCTTGGCCACCTCGTCATTCAGCGCCGTCATGGCCTTGTTCGCAGCTTCCTGTGCCTGCTGAAGCTGATACTGCGCTATCTGCGCATCTTTGTACGCCAGCTTGATACGCAGGGATTGCACTTCGGTGGGAACGTAACTTGTGGCAGAACCTTGTGGCACTGCCTGCGAAGCCACCAGCAACACGGCGGCAAGCACACAAATACTTATGGTAAGGATAACATACTTAGAGTAGCGGGTCAACATGAGTTAGTTCTCCTTTGTTTTATGCCAGTCATTACTACCTCTCCACTGACCTTGAACCTAATTGCTGTGCCGAAGGTCCGGGCGCGTATTTTACGCAAACAATCCACAAGAAATAGGA
>Ga0187771_10001793_pt1 | contig 14666 bp, 15 predicted proteins | sample 0116_SJ02_MP15_1_FD_133139 | JGI IMG/M metagenome (GOLD analysis project Ga0187771, IMG submission 133139) | Tropical peat soil microbial communities from peatlands in Department of Meta, Colombia - 0116_SJ02_MP15_10_MG | ecosystem: Environmental > Terrestrial > Soil > Wetlands > Peat | place...
CCGCGGTCCGACCGCAGCCTCAGCTCGAGGCCCTCTCGGACGAACTGCTGGACGATGTTGCGCCGGAGCGCCGACTCGAACTCCCTCCGGACCGGCGGCGACTTGAGGGCGAGCTCTCCGTACCGGATAAGGAGGAGCGCGGGCATCGTCAAAGCTAAAGACGGAACCTTCCGTAAAGCGCCTCCGAGCCGTGGCCGAGGTAGCGACGTCGGGCTCCGCGTCGTCCGAGCCGACCGACCCGTGGACGACATGGGTCGCCGCGGCGGTCGATGGGCTCCTCGCCTCCGGTCGCGCGCTCGGGTTGACGCTCGAGCCGGCGGCGCTCGAGGGCCAGCTCGAGGTGAAGGCGCTCGCCGGACGCGACCTCGCCTTCCCGGCCCACCGGGCGGCGGCCTCGGCCGGGCGGTCCCCGGAAGAGCTCGCCGCGGCGCTCGCGGCGGCGTTCCCCCGAGGGTCCTGCCTCCCGACGGTCGCGAGCGAGGGGGCCTACGTCAACCTCGGCGTCGACCCGCAGGAGCTCGTCCGGACGACGCTCGCGCTGGCCCTCGGCCGGGGCCCGCGCTACGGGCACGGCACGGCCGGTGGTCCGGCCGTCTGCGTCGAGCACACGAGCGCCAACCCGACCGGGCCGTTCCACATCGGGCGGGTCCGCAACGCGATCATCGGGGACACCCTCGCTCGCGCCGTGCGCGCTTCGGGCGCGGAGGTGACGACGCAGTACTACGTCGACGACATGGGCCGGCAGTCGGCGATGATCACCTGGCTGTGGAGCCGGCCGGTCTCGGCTTGGCCCGAGCCGGTCCAGGCGACCGTAGCAGCCCCCTCACCGCCAGGGATGAAGCCGGACCATCAGCGGGGCCGGCCGTACCCGGCGTTCAGCGCCTACCTGAAGCAGCACCCGGAGGCGGCCGAGCAGGTCGCCTCGCTCGTCCGTCAGATCGAGTCCGGCGACCCCCCGCCGGAGCACGCCGCCCTCGCGAGAGAGATCCTCGACGGGATGCTCGCCTCCCTCGGTCGCCTCGGGATCGCGTTCGACGAGTTCGTCTGGGAGTCGCAGTTCGTCCGCGACGGCTCGGTCGAGCGGGTGCTCCAGCGGCTGCGGGGCTCGCCCCACGCGGTCCAGGAGGAGAACGGCGCCTGGGCGATCGACGCGCGCGGCTACGGGCTCCCCAAGGAGTCGGACCGGGTCATCTTCCAGCGCGGCGACGGCACGAGCCTCTACGTCACGCGCGACGTCGCCTACCACCTGGCGAAGCTCGCCCGCTTCGGCCGGGTCGTCGACGTCCTGGGCCAGGACCACCGCCTGCACGCCCGGACCCTCGAGGCGTTCCTCACCGAGATCGGCGAGCCGCGGCGACCGTCGTTCGTCCTCTACCAGGACATCACGGCGCCGGAGGGGGGACGGATGTCCACGCGCGGCGGTTCGGCGGTCTGGCTCGACGACCTCCTGGACGAGGCCCGGGACCGGGCGCGCCGGGAGGTCCTTCAGCGGCGGTCCGACGTCGGGCCGGAGCAGGTCGAGGCGATCGCGGAGGCGGTCGCCACCGGCGCGGTCCGGTTCCACGTCCTTCGGGTGGCGCCGGATAAGCCGGTGAGGTTCCGGTGGGAGGAGGCGTTGTCGTTCGAGGGCCGGAGCGGCCCGTTCGTCCAGTACGCCTACGCGCGGGCGTCCAGCGTCCTCCGCAAGGGGGAGCGCGACCGCGGCCCGTACCCGTTCGAGGCGGAGCGCCTCCAGGACCCCGAGGAGCTCGCCCTGGTCCGCGTCGTCTCCCGGTGGCCGAGGACCGTCGCCTACGCCGCGCGCTCCGCGCACGTCCACACGCTCGCCGGCTACGCCCACGAGCTCGCGGACCAGTTCAACCGGTTCTACCACGCGGTGCCGGTCCTCTCCTCCGGACCGGAGCGCGCGAGCCGGATCGCGCTGGTCGCCGCCGTCCGCCAGACCCTGGGGAACGCCCTCGGTATGCTCGGGGTCGTCCCGCTCGAGACGATGTGAGCGGGCCGGCGGGCTCGGGCTGCCCTCTCGGCACCCTTGAGAGGGGGCCGTGGGAAGGTCGAAATAGGGCATCCGGCTTGCTCGCCGAGAGGGAAACGATGGCATCGATACGGGAGGACTTCAAGAAGTTCATCGAGCGGGGGAACCTCGTGCAGCTCGCGATCGCCTTCGTCATGGGCGCGGCGTTCTCCGCGCTGGTGACGGCGCTCGTCGCCGACCTCTTTACGCCGCTGATCGGCGTCGCGGGGCACTTCAACTTCTCCAGCTGGACCTACACCATTAACCACAGCACGTTCCAGCAGGGCGCGTTCCTCAACGCGGTGATCTCGTTCGTCACGATCGCGGTGGTCGTCTTCTTCGCGATCGCGCTCCCGTACCAGCGGTGGGTCGACCGGCAGGCGGCAAAGGCACCGAAGGGCCCGCCGACAACGAGGGAGTGCCCGGAGTGCCTCTCGACGATCCCGATCGCGGCGAAGCGCTGCTCGTCCTGTACGTCGACGGTGCCGCCGGTCACCCCGCCGGCGAGCTAGCGGGCCGGGCGCCCGGGTCGCGGACCCCCGCGGCGCGGAACCCCCGCGCCCGGAGCCGGCAGGCGTCGCACCGACCGCACGGGGCGGCGCCGCCGGCGTAGCAGCTCCAGGTGAGCTCCCACGGGACGCCGAGGCGGGCGCCGAGGCGCACGATCTCCGCCTTCGACCGCGACAAGAGCGGCGCGAGGACCCGGATCGTTCGCCCGCCCTCCCGGGGCGATCGGACGGCCCGTCGGGCGAGCGCGTTGAACGCCCGGACGAACACGGGCCGACAATCCGGGTAGCCGGAGTAGTCGACCGCGTTGGCCCCGAAGTAGATCCGGTCGAGGCCGTGGCTCTCGGCGTAGCCGAGGGCGAGCGCGAGGAGGACGGTGTTCCGGGCCGGGACGTAGGTGCTCGGGATCGTCCCGCGAGCGGCCGGCCGCCGGGGGAGCGGCGCGGCCCGCTCGGTCAGCGAGGAGCGGACGAGGCCCCCGAGGGGCAGGCGGACGATGCGGTGCGCGACCACGCCGTACCGGCGAGCGAGCGCTCGCGCCGAGCGGAGCTCCCGGGCGTGCCGCTGGCCGTAGGAGAACGTCAGCGCGTGGACCGGCGGGGCGTTCCGGCAGGCGAGCGCGAGGCACGTCGCGGAGTCCATCCCGCCGGAGAGCAGGACGACGCTGCCCCGGCCGCGCGAGCGGTTCATAGCGGCGCGCCGAGGAGCGCCGCGAGGCCGACCCCGGCCCCGACCGCGGAGAGCATCCCCAGGAAGTTCGTGCCGCCCTTTGTCACCAGCCCCCGGTTCTCCAAGGTCGCTCCGAGGACGGAGTCGACCTGGCAGGCGACGAAGCCAGCGACCCCCACGACGATCAGGAAGACGGGCGCCGGTCCGACCGGGTCGCCGAAGGCGGCGAACAGGCCGAGACCGACCAACGCCGTCCCGACCGATCCGACCACGGCGAACGCCTCCCCGACCGACGAGATCCCGCCGTTGGTCCCCGCGAGGACGGGCCGGAACGATAGGATGCTCACGGCCCGTCCCACGAGCACGCCGAGCTCGCTCGCCAAGGTGTCCGAGCTCGCGAAGGCGAGGGCGCAGGCGAACAGGACCGCCGCGGCCCGTATCGAGATCCAACCGAGGCCCGCGGCGAGGGCGACCGCGGTCGGCACGACGATGTGGGCGACCACGTTGGAGACGCCGCGCTCCCCGCGGCGACCCTCCTGGACGTGCCGGGCCGCCTTGTCGGCGAAGCGGTACCGGGTCGCGAGCGAGCTGACCGCCACGAAGACGACGACGAGGAGCAGGAAGCCGAACCCTACGACGACGACGATGACGATCCCGAACGCCGCGGCGACCGCGGACGCGAGCGGGGTCAGGGCCCGGCCGAGCGTCGCCGCGACGGCCAACGCGACGGTCACGGCAATCCCGACGGCCGACGCCCAGGCTCCGAGCACGCGGGACCCGCGGGGGCCGAGCCAGGGGTCGGGATAAGGCTTCTCGGGGGCCGGCGCCGTCAGCCGCGGGCCAGGAGCCGCACGACGGCGCCGCGGAACGAGTCGGCGGAGAGGTCGGCGACCGCGTGCGCCCGCTCCAGCTCTCGGTCGACCTCCGCCTCATGGCCCGGGGTCCGGACGAGGGCCGTGAACAGCCCCAGCCTCCGGCCGGCCTCGACATCGACCAGGCGGTCGCCGACGAACGCGGACGCCGCCAGGTCGATCCCAAGTTCGGCCGCCGCCCGCTCGAACAGCTCGGTACCGGGCTTGCGACACGCGCATCCTCGCTCGGGGGCGTGGGGGCAGTAGTAGAACGCGTCGACCGCGGCGCCCGAGCGCACTAGGAGCTCGTTGAGCCTCCGGTGGATCCGCTCGACGTCCTCGGGGGTGTAGAACCCCCGCTCGATCCCGGATTGGTTCGTGACGCAGACGACGAGCTCGCCGTGCTCCCGGGCGAGCCGCAGGGCCGAGCCGACGCCCCGGAACAGCTCGAGGCGGTCGGCGTCCTTCAGGTAGTGCAGGTCCGGGTTGAGCGTGCCGTCGCGATCCACGAACAACGCCCGGCGGAGCCCCGTCGGGGCTCGCGCTCGCCCGGGGGCAGGGACCATCGGTGTTAGGAGACGCGGTGACCCTTAACGCCGGCGTGCTCGGCCGGACCCGAGACGAGGAAGCGAACCCGCCCTCCGAGCCAGGGTGGGACCGGCTCGACCGGGCGATCGACGCCGCCCTGCGACCCGTCCGCGGCCAGCCGGTCCCGGCCGTTGTCCTCTTCTCCGGAGGAATCGACTCTGGGCTCCTGGCCTGGGAGCTGCGGCTCCGCCCGCACACCTCGCTGTTCACCGTCGGGGTCGCGGGTTCAGACGACCTGGACCGCGCGCGGGAGACCGCTCCGCTCGTCGGCCTCCCCTGGGAGGGTCGAACCTTGACGGACGCGGACCTCGCGGAGGTCGAGCGGGTGGCAGAGCCGGCGCTCCTCCACGTCCCCGGCCCTCGGCGCGGGATCTTGTCGCCTTCGCCGCCGCGGTGGCGCTCGCTCCCGCAGGGCTCCTCCTCTGCGGTCAAGGCGTCGACGAGCTGTTCCTGGGCTACGCCCACTTCCGGGGATTGTCGGCGGGGGATGCGGCTCGGCGCTCCGAGGCGGACCTGGCGACCCTCGTCCAGGACGACTGGCCTACGACGCTGAGGATCTCGGCCCTCTGGCGCCGCGATATCGTCGCCCCGTACCTCGACCCGCCGTTCGTCGACGCCGCCTCCGAGGTGCCGATCGACCAGCGGCTTCCGGGGTCGCTGACCAAGCCGTACTTCCGTCGATGGGCCGAACATCGCGGAGCGCCGCAGGCGATCACCGGTCGGCCAAAGCGGGCCCTCCAGTACGGTTCCGGCGTCGACCGCTGGATGCGCCGGCGCCGGCGGGGCACCGCCTAGCGGACGCGCGTGCCGGCCTCGCCTCGGAGCGCGCGGGGCAGCGACGGGACGTCGGTGATGAGGAACCGACGGCCGCCCGCGCGGAGGAACTCCAACCCTGCCTCGACCTTCGGGCCCATGCTTCCCTCCGCGAACTCGCCGTCCTTCAGGAGCCGGGCGAGCTCGTCCCGGCCGACGTCGCCAAGCCACCGCTCGCCGGTCCGGCCGAAGTTGACCGCGGCGCCAGGGACGTCGGTCACGACCGCGAGGCTGTCGAGCCCGAGCTCGTGGGCGACGAGCGCCGCCCCGAGGTCCTTATCGATCACGGCCTCGACCCCCTCGTAAGAGCCGTTCCTGCGCCGGACGACCGGGATCCCCCCACCCCCGGCGACGATCGGGATCCATCGAGCGCCAGCCTCGGCCTCGAGCACGTGCCGGACCGCGCTCCCTTCGAGCCAGCGGACGGGCCGGGGCGACGGCACCAGCCGGCGCCACCCTCCTCGGGCGACGTCGTCGACCATCACCCAACCGTAGCTCTTCTTCAGGATCCGGGCCTCGGCCTCGGTGTAGAACCGCCCGACCGGCTTGGTCGGGTGGCGGAACGCCGGGTCGTTGCCTCGGACCTCCGTGCGACTGATGACCGTCACGACGGCGCGAGGGAGCCGGGCAGCCTCGAGGGCTCGGGTCAGCTCCGTCTGGATCAGGTAACCGATCTGGCCCTGGGTCTCGGCGCCCAGGACGTCCAGCGGGCGCGACGGTACCTCGGCCGCGCCGAGCTCGTTCTGGCGCAGGAGGACGCCGACCTGCGGTCCGTTCCCGTGGCTCAGGACGAGGGGCGAGGTCGTCCGGGCGACCTCCACGAGGACCGGGGCGACCTTCGCCATCTGGAGACGGGCCTCCCGCCAGGAGCCGTCGCCACCGGCCCGCTGGAGGGCGTTCCCGCCGAGGGCGATGAGAAGCCCCGTCATCGACGGTCCCGCCATCGGACCGCTCCTTCAAGAAGGGGTCGGGGGAGGGGCAGCTCCGCCGTCACGCCGTGCTAGCGCCTCGCAACCTGCCCTTCTCGCGGGGTACCGGACGGGCCACGACCCGAATCCCCGTGGGAGGCCGACCCGCGGTTCCCCCGCGGGCGACCCAATAGGCCCGTGCGCCAGGAACGCACGAGGTCAAGGCGCGGCCCAGGGCAGGGATAAATAGACGCCCCCGGCTCCCCGGCCGTGACGGACGACGGTTCGTCGCTGTTCTGCCCCCTCGAGTTCCGGTACGGGCGCGACGAGGTGCGGGCGATCTTCTCGCGCAGCGCCCGCCTGCGGCGGGCGCTCCGCGTCGAGGCGGCGCTCGCTCTCGCCGAGGCCGAGGTCGGGATGATCCCGACCGAGGACGCCGAGGCGATCGACCGGGCGGCGAGCCTCGACTCGGTCCGCCTCGAGAAGGTCGACGAGATCGAGCGGGTGACAAGGCACGACGTCATGGCGATGACGCGGGCGCTCGCCGAGGCCGCCGGGCCGGCCGGCCGGTGGGTCCACTACGGCGCGACGAGCGCCGACATCACCGACACCGCGCTTGCGCTCGAGCTCAAGGAGTGCGTCACCGTCCTCGATGGCGATCTCGTCCGGCTCGGCCAGGTCCTCGCCGACCTCGCCCGCCGCCACCGGGCCACGCCGACCGTCGGGAGGACGCATGGCCAGCACGGGGTGCCCCTGTCGTTCGGCTACAAGATGGCGGTCGCGGCGGCGGAGGTCGGCCGCCACCGCCGCCGGCTCGCCGAGCTGCAGGTCCGGCTCCTGGTCGGCAAGCTCGCCGGGGCCGTCGGGACGGGGGCCGGGTTCGGGGAGAAGGCGGCCGAGGTCGAGGAGGCCGCGATGCGTCGCCTCGAGCTCACGCCGGACGAGGCGCCGACCCAGATCGTCGGCCGAGACCGGCTCGCCGAGCTGACGAACTTCCTTGCCCTGGTCGCCGGTACGGCCGAGCGGCTCGCGACGGAGGTGCGCAACCTGCAACGGACCGAGATCGCCGAGGTCGCGGAGCCGTTCGACGAGGAGCACCAGGTCGGCAGCTCCACGATGGCCCAGAAGCGCAACCCGATGCAGAGCGAGAACGTCACGAGCCTTGCCCGGCTCGTCCGCGCGCTCGCCGGGCCGCCGCTCGAGAACATGGTCCAGTGGCACGAACGGGACCTGTCGAACTCCGCGAACGAGCGGATCGTCATCCCCCACGCCGTGGTCCTCACGGACGACATCCTGCGGAAGCTCGCGGACGTCTTCGGCGGGCTCGAGGTCGATCCGGGCCAGATGGCGAGCGCGATCGCCGCCGGTGGAGGGATGGCGATGACGGAGAGCCTGATGCTCGCGCTCACCGCGAAGGGGCTGCCACGGGGGGAGGCCCACGAGCTCCTCCGCCGCCTCACGCGCGGCCACGCGGCCGATACCTCGCTCCTCGCAAGGGCGAAGGCCGACCCGACGATCACGAAGCTCCTCCCGGCCGCCGAGCTTGCCGCCGTCCTGGACCCGCAGAGCTACGTGCGCGCGGCGGCCGAGAAGACCGACCGGATCCTCGCGGTGGTCGACCGGGAGCTCGATCATTGAGCCGTCGACGTCCTCCGTGGACGGCGACCGTGAGGCTCGCGACCGGCCGCGCCGAGCTCGCCCGGTGGCTCGAGCAGGCGCTCTCCCCCGAGGCCGCCCGGGAGGTCCCTCGGGCCCGGACGACGGTCCGTAGGCGCGGCGCCGTCGTCGAGCTCCGCCTGGAGGCGTCGGACGCAGGGGCGATGCGGGCGGCGCTGAACACCTACCTCGGTTGGGTCGCGCTCTCGCTCGCGACGGTCGGGGCGGCGGAGGGGCCGCGGCGAGCGCCCGGGCCCGACGCCGCCGGCGAAGCGCTTATCTCCCGCACCCGGTGAGCGGCCTCGTGGCGCTTCCGGCGAAGCTGCAGAACGACCTCAAGCAGTTCCAGCGGCTCCAGCAGGAGCTCGGCGCGGTCCAGCAGCAGCGGCTTCAGCTCGAGCTGCGCCTGCGCGAGATCGCGCATACTCTCGAGGAGCTGAAGAAGGTCCCCGAGGAGGCGACGGTCTACCGCCCGATCGGGGGCCTCCTGGTGAAGGCGAAGTCCCGCAAGGAGGTGGAGGACCTTCTCGGGGAGGAGAAGGAGACGCTCGAGGTCCGCCAGAAGGCGGTCGAGCGCCAGGAGAACCACCTCAAGGAGCGCTACACGACGATGCAGCAGGACCTCTCCCAGCAGCTCCAGGCGGCGGGCGTCCAGCCCGAAGGCGCGGACGAGACCGACGGCTAGGCGCCTACGACGATCGGCGCGTCAGGCGGTCGGCGACCTCGACCAGGAGCGGCTTCCTCGCCGCGGGGATCTGGCGGCTGCGCCGGAGGCGGCCGAGCGCCCGGGCGGTAAGGGCGGCGATCCGCTGCTCCGAGTAGGCGAGCGAGCCGCTCGAGCGGAGCGCGGCCCGGGCGTCCTCGACCTCGGCGCCGGTCGCTCGGGGGTTGCCCAGGACCCGCTCGATCGCCGCGCGCTCGGCCGGCGAGCCGTCGCGCCACGCCCGGACGACCAGGAGGGTGCGCTTCCCCTCGACCAGGTCGTTCGCGCTCTTGCCGAGCTGCGCGGCGTCGAACCCCGCCCCGAGGACGTCGTCGCGGAGCTGGAAGGCGACGCCGAGGTCGGTCGCGATCGCCTCGAGGTCGGTCAGCGACGCTCCCTTCGCCCCCGCGAGGAACGCCCCGATCCGGAGCGGCGCGACGACGGTGTAGACCGCCGATTTCAGCCGGTGGACCTCGAGGACGTCGTCCTCCGCGACCTCCGACGGCCGCCGCGTCCCGTTGCGGAGGTCGAGGAGCTGCCCGTAGGCCGTCAGCTGCGTCATCCGGACGAGCTCGCCCAGCGCCGCCAGCTGCCTCGCGGCGGGGACGGGGGAGTCCAGGACGCTCCTCAGGACGAACGGCTCCTCGAGGTCGCCGAGGGTGATCGCCACGCCAACGCCGTAGTCGTCGCTCGACCCTACTCCCCCGTCCTGGGAGTGCAGTCGGGCGACCTCGCGATGGACCGTCGGCCCGCCCCGGCGTACCTCGGCATGGTCGATGATGTCGTCGTGCACGAGCATCCAGCTCTGGAAGTGCTCGAGCGCCGCCGCGGCCCGGATCGCCGGCGTCGGGGCCCGACCGGTGACGAGGTGATAGCCGGCGAGGACAAGGAGCGCCCGGAACCGTTTCCCTCCACGGAGCGAGAACTCGCGGCTGAGCGCGACGTACGGCCGGACGAGCAAGGGGGTCGAGCGCCGGGCGTCATCGTACGACCGTGCGAGGCACCGCTCGACGCGGGGGAGGTACCGAGAGAGCTCCGAAAGGTCCACGGCGGTCCGCCCGCAGACGGCTTCGGGAATTTAACCAAGCTCACGGTCCACGGCTCCGAGCCCCCTTTCGCCCCTCCGCTCCTCGCTCGCTCTCGGGCCGACCCGCCTCTCTCGACTCGCTCGAAGGACAGGGGTGAGGAGAGAGGCCGACCGCAGGGTCCTCGCAGGGTCGCCGAGGCACCCCGAGGTAGGCCCCGGGCGCGAGGGAACGTGGGGGCGAGGGCTCGCAAAGCACTTGGAGACTCAGCGTATTTAATCCACACCGCGTCGGCGGGTCGATGGCCAGTGCCCCGTTCGTCCAGCTCGCCTCAGTCCTCGTCGAGGCGATGGGTCAGCGCCTCGACGCCGCGAAGCCGACCGACGAGGGGGTCACCGTCCGCACGAGCGACGGCTTCCTCTACGCGTTCCTCGAGGACCCCTTGCGGGTATCGCTCGAGGCGATCCGCAAGCTCGCCGCTCCCGAGGCCGGAGGATCCACCCGCCTGGTGGTCTTCACACCGGGTCGTCTCCCACCGGTGCTCGCGCAAGAGATCGGCCGCGGAGGCGGGACCTTGGTCGAGGGCGCCCGCTTCTCGGAGCTCTGCCGGCAGCTCGGCCTCGGCAGCTGGGTCGGCGACGAACCCCGGGCGCGTCCACCGGACGGCCGGCGGCTCCTGCCGAGCGCGCTCCATCTCGACGATGTGATGCACCGGGCCCGGATCTGGCTCGACTGGGGCGTTCCGGCGCTCGCGTTGCGGTTCTACCGCCAAGCGATCGATCTGAAGCCCGAGTTCGCTCCCGCGCAGGCCGGGGTCGGGCGGGCGCTGCTGGCGCTCGGCCTCACCGACGACGCCGACCGCCAGTTCGACCAGATCCTCGAGGCGCACCCGCAGGACCTCGAGGCGAGGCTCGGCAAGGCGGCGGTCCTCGGGGCGCGCTCGCGCCCGAAGGAGGAGGTCGCGGTCTATCGCGAGCTCTTGGAGGAGGACGCCGCGCGCTCGGAGGTTCGCGCCCACCTGGTCGCGGCGCTGGTCGACCTCGGGGACTGGCGGAGCGCTCGGGTCGAGATCGAGGCGATGCTCGCCCGCACGCCGGAGGAGCCGCAGCTCCGGTTCCTTCACGGCGTCGCGCTGGAACGCACCGGATCGGCCGCCTTGGGCGCGGCGGACCGGGACGAGGCCCGCCGGCTTGGCCTCAGTTACGATCAGGAGGTCGCGCTCTGCCAGCACCTCGGGCTCGCGCCCCCTCCGCGACCGTCCGTCCCCTCGGCCCCGGGGTCGACCCCGACGTCCGGTGCGAGGCCGGCCGGCAAGGGCGCCGCGGGAGCGGCCCTAGCCGAGAAGGGGACGGCCGGGTCGCGGCGACCGTCCTCCACGCGACGGCGTGCCGCCCGCAAACGTAAGTAGGCGACCTCCGAGTCGACGCGCGCGAGGCGCGAGCGTGCGGGTCGTCTCGGTCCTGCCGAGCGCAACGGAGATCGTCTGCGCGCTCGGCGCCCGGGGCGAGCTGGTCGGCCGCAGCGCCGAGTGCGATTACCCGGCCGACGTCCGGGAGCTTCCCGTCGTGATGCGCGCCCGGACGCTGGACGGGGAGCGGCCGTCCGCCGAGATCGACGCGCGCGTCCGGACGGCACGGGCCCGCGGGGAGAGCCTCTATGCGGTCGACGTCGAGCGGCTGCGGGCCGCGCGGCCCGACGTGCTGTTCACCCAGGACCTTTGCGCGGTCTGCTCGGTGACGACCGAGGAGATCGCCCAAGCCTGCGCCGCGGCGGGGGTCCACCCGACGGTCGTCTCGCTCTCCCCGACGACGCTGGACGAGGTCTGGAGTTCCGTCGAGACGGTCGGGGACGCGATCGGACGACCGGACGAGGCCCGGCGGCTCGCGACCGAACTGCGACGCAGCAGCTCCGCCGTCCGAGCGCCGGTGCGGGGCCCGCGCGTCGCGGTCGTCGAGTGGCTCGACCCGCCGATCCTTGCCGGGCTTTGGGCCCCCGCCATGGTCCGCGCGGCCGGGGGATCCTCGCTCGGGCCGCGCGCGGGCGAGCCCGGCGCTCGGACGACCTGGCGCGACCTCGCCGCGCTCCGCCCCGATCTTCTCGTGCTCAGCCCGTGCAGTTTCTCGGTCTCCCGGTCGCTCACCGAGCTCCAGAACAGCGCGCTCCTCCGCGACGTCGTCCAGGCTGCGCCCAAGGAGCGGATCTTCGTGGCCGACGAGGCGTACTTCAGCCGCCCCGGCCCGAGGCTCGCGGACGGAGTAGCGCTCCTCCGGGCCCTCCTCGCCCGCCAGCCAGGTCCGTTCCCAATGCCCGTCGCCCGGCTCGACCGAGCAGCGGGGACGGTGGCCGCATGAGCGGCGGCTGGAACTACTACACGCCGGGCGCTCCCGGCCCTCGGCGGGGGGCGGTCTCCACGTCGCGCCGCGAGATCGCCCACATCGGCACGGCCTACGCGGTCCTGTCGTTCGACCTCCTCGTCATCTTCTCCGGAGCGACGTTCCTCTTCGGGAGCGGGGCGACCGGCCTCGTCTACGCGCTGACGCCGACGGTGCTCGCCGTCGCGCTTACGGCGGCGTTCACCGGCTTCGTCGCGCACGAGCTGGCCCACAAGATCGTCGCCCAACGGCGGGGGTACTGGGCGGAGTTCCGGATGTGGCCGGCGGGGCTGCTGCTCTCCGTGGTGACCGCGCTCGCCGGGTTCCTCTGGGGCGCGCCCGGCGCGACGGTCGTCAGCGGGATGAGCGAGTCCGATCGCGCCGACTGGGGGAAGACGAGCGTCGCCGGTCCTCTCGTCAACGTCACCTTCGGTCTCGTGTTCCTGGCCGCGGGGATCGTGTCGTATGACCTCGGCTCGAGCCTCGCGACCTGGCTCCTGTTGCTGGCGTGGATCAACGGCTGGTTCGGGACGTTCAACATGATCCCGGTCGGTCCGCTGGACGGGCGCAAGGTGCTGCGCTGGAACGCTTGGGTGTGGCTGGGAGCGATCCTGTTCACCGGGGCGGTCGCGGCGTTCAGCATCATGGCCGTCTACTCGATGGCGTACTACGGCACGCCGTTCCACTACTACCACGCGATCGCCGCCGGCCTGTAGAGAAGGTAGACGATGACGGGCCCCCGCGTCGTCGAGCTGGGTCGAGAACGGCGGATGGTCGACCTCGACTTCCGCGACACGGAGGGGCTCGTCGCCGCCTACCTCCTGCCGGAGCCCGACGGCTGGGCGCTGGTCGAGACCGGGCCGACCTCCTGTCGCACGGCGCTGCTCCGCGGCGTCGCCGCGGCGGGCGTCGACGCCCGGGAGGTCCGCGACGTCCTCGTCACGCACATCCATCTCGACCACGCGGGAGGGTTGGGCGCGGTCGCGGAGGCGTTCCCGACGGCACGCCTCCACGCCCACGAGCTCGGCGTACCGCACCTCGTCGATCCGAGTCGCCTCGTGGCGGGTGCCCGCAGGGTCTGGGGGGAGGCCTCCGACCGGCTCTGGGGCCCCGTCGCGCCGGCGCCTGCGTCCCGGCTCCACGCCCTTCGAGGAGGGGAGACGATCCCCCTTCGGGGGGGCGAGCTCCAGGTCCTCGCGACCCCCGGGCACGCGAAGCACCACGTCGCCTTCTTTGACACCGCCCTCAAGGCGGTCTTCGCCGGGGACGGCGCCGGCGTTCTGCTCGAAGGGTCGAAGCGGATCCGGCCGGCCGTCCCGCCTCCCGACCTCGACCTCGAGCAACTGTTCGCGAGCCTTGAGGCGATGCAGCGGACCGAGCCGCGGATGCTGCTCCTCAGCCACTTCGGTCCCACCCCCCACGGGGCGGCCGACCTGGGCCGGTACCGCACGGTGGTCGAGCGATGGCGGGACGCGGCGCTCGCGGCCGCGCGGGAGCGGGCGGAGCCGGGGTTCGTGGCGGAGCGCCTTCGCGAGCTCGACCGGGCCGAGCCTGAGTCGGGTCCGGGCGACCGAGAGTCCCTCCTGTCGGACTACGATGTGGCCGCCCAGGGGCTCCTGCGGTACTTCCAGACCCACGGGCTCCTCGGTGGGACACCGCCGTGACCGCCGTCGACCCGCGGTCGCGGGCCGTCGCCGCTTGGACGCTCCTGGTCGCCCGCGGGGTCTACGCCTTCAACTGGTACGATATCGGCGGGGTCCTCCCCCTCGTAGGGACCCATTTCGGGATCGGCACGGTCGACCGCGGGGTCGTGCTGGCGAGCTTCCTGCTGGGCGCCGCCCTCTTCCAGCTGCCCGCCGGCTACGCGGCGATGCGCTGGGGGAGCCGGGCGACCTCGATCCTGGCGCTCGTGACGATGGGCGTCTTCGGCCTTGCCTCGGCCGCGAGTCCGAACTGGGTCGTGCTGGCCGCGCTACGGTTCGGCGTCGGAGCGGGGGCAGCGTTCTTCTTCGCCCCCGCGCTCGGGCTCGTGACCGCCTACTACCCCAGCGGCCGCCGGGGGTTCATGGTCGGGGCGTACAACGCGGCGTTCAGCGTCGGCGCCGGCGTGGGCCTCTTCGCGAGCGCCTACCTCGGACCGGCGACCGGCTGGGGGTTCCCGCTCGCCCTCGGCGGGGGGCTCCTCCTCGCGACCGCCGTCGCGAGCCAGCTCGTGCTCCCGCCGACCCCCGGGGAGACGAGGACGCCGGCCCGGGAGCTCTGGGCGGCCTCCAGTCCGGTGCTCCGGTCGCCCGGCGTCTGGGGGGTCGCCGTGGGCGGAGGGGGGCTGTGGGGTGGGTTCTACATCGCGGCGCAGTACTTCGTCAACTTCGCGCACCAGGTCCACCCGGGGTGGAGCCTGACGTTCGCCGCGGCCGCCCCCACGATCATGATCGCCGTCGAGGTCGCCGGGGGACCGATCGGAGGCTCGCTCGGCGAGCGCTCTCGGGACATGCGACGCGGCCTGGTCGGCTGGGGGATCGCCGCCGGGGTGATCCTCGCCGCCGTCCCGTTCTTGACG
>Ga0187771_10001794_pt1 | contig 14665 bp, 18 predicted proteins | sample 0116_SJ02_MP15_1_FD_133139 | JGI IMG/M metagenome (GOLD analysis project Ga0187771, IMG submission 133139) | Tropical peat soil microbial communities from peatlands in Department of Meta, Colombia - 0116_SJ02_MP15_10_MG | ecosystem: Environmental > Terrestrial > Soil > Wetlands > Peat | place...
ATGGACATCAGAATAATGAATATGTTGCGGCGGCTCAAGACGCCTACGACGCCGATCGAGAACAGTGCTGCGCTCAAAAAGACATACCAAGACAGAGGAATCATCGTAAAACCTCCAAAATGCGGTAGAGAGCGGGCGGGAGACGGGAAACCTGCAGGCCCTGGCTACCGTCTACAGTTTCCCATCTACTCGTTACTCCTTTTTTTCGCCAGCATGACAGCGCCCACCAGACCTACGAGCAGGATAATGGACGCTGCCTCAAAGGGTACCAGATAATTCCGGTACAGCAGTCCTCCCAGTTCCCTGACGCCGCTTCCGGAAAGCTGCATGGTCTGCCCCGCCTCTGCAGAGAAGGTGCCGCGCGAGACAAGCAGGATGATCTCCGTGGCGATCACCACTCCAAAGCCGACCATCCATCCCCAGTAACGGTTTGCACGTGCAGCGGAACTCTCTCGATCCACATTCAGGAGCATCACCACAAAGAGGTAGAGGATCAGGATGGCCCCGGCATACACAATGAGTTGCACTGCAGCCAGGAATTCAGCGTTCAGGAGCACGAACACTCCCGCAATGTGAAAGAATAACAGCAGCATGAACATCACACTGTGAATAGGGTTCCTTCGGGTTATCATCATGACCGCCGACAGCAGAATGACGGTCGCAAAGTATATGAATATAAGCTTGTGCATCATTTTTTGTTTACCGCCTTCCCGCCCATGAAGCGATCACCTACGTCAATCAGACGGTCCTTGGTATAGAACGCGTCTTTTCTCGCATAACAGGCCAATTCGAACTCGGGCGTCATCAGGATTGCCGATACGGGGCAGGCGTCGATGCAAAACCCGCAGAACACACACCGAAGGAGGTCAAGCTCATATGAGTTCACAAGTTTTTCGTGCTCAGGCCCCTCGGAGGTCACCACGGTAATGGCTTTCGATGGACAGACCGCCTCGCACAAACCGCAGCCGATGCATGCCCCTTTTCCCGTTTCATCACGCCGCATGGCATGGAGGCCGCGCGAACCGGGAATCGGTTTTCGCTTGAACGTGGGATACTGACGGGTGACGGCCGGCGTCAGCATCGTCTTGAGCGTCAAGGCCATGCCCTGGGCTATTTCGATCAGAAAGATCGTTTTGAGTAGCTGTTTCACTTTTTTCATCGTCGTAGACCCCTTACTCCCTACCCCGACTCTTCACTCCTGACGTTTCACTGCTTCCCTCACAGCCATCCCATCTGTTTCATGCCTGCTGCAACGAGTAAGGTAACAAGCGACAACGGGAGTAATATTTTCCAGGAAATGGCCATGAGTTGGTCGTATCGGTACCGAGGGAGCGTGGCGCGAAGCCACATATAGAAGAAGATAAAGAAGTACAGTTTGCCGAGCAGCCAGATCGTCGGGGGAATAGCTGCCAAGAGCTTATTGAGAAACGCGATGGGGGCTATATGGCCGAGCGTATGCGGCAATATCTGCACCGGAAGCCAGCCGCCCAGGAACATGATGGAGACGAGGAGAGATACTACGATCATATTCATGTACTCAGCCATGTAGAAAATGCCGAAGCGAATGCCGCTGTATTCGGTGAAGTACCCTGCTACGAGTTCACTTTCTGCTTCCGGCAGGTCGAAAGGCACGCGGTTCGTCTCGGCAATGCCTGCCATGAGGTAAAGAAAGAACGCCACGGGACCGACGGGCAGCGCCACGATAAACCACTTATGCGCCTGGGCATTCACGATATCGGACAGGTTCAGCGATCCCGCCATGAGCACGACCGTGATGATCGCAAAGGCCATCGGAATCTCGTAGCTGATCATCTGCGCAGCCGAACGGAAGCCTCCCATGAGGGAATATTTATTGTTGGACGCCCACCCCGCCATTATTACGCCGTAGGTGCCTACGCTTGAGAAGGCAAGAATATAGAGCACACCAACATTCAGGTTCGCCACCCAGAGGGGAACCTTATTCTGTAAAAGACCGAAGAAGTCTGTGGGCGGACCGAACGGAATCACAACCATCGCCCCGAACGCCATGACGAGCAAGATCAAGGGCGCTATCCTGAACACCCACTTATCGGCCCGCTCGGGAATGATGTCTTCTTTCATCATGAACTTGACTGCATCTGCGATCGGCTGAAGTATCCCGTGCCAGCCGGTCCGCATCGGACCGAGCCGTCCCTGCATGTGGGCCAGCACTTTGCGCTCCATAAGCTGCAAGTACATAGCGTTTGCCAGGATGAACGCAAGGAGAACGGCAACGGGTATCCCAAGCGTGAATACGTAATGAAGTATTTGGTTCACATCGGGCATGTTCTGCTCCTATACTTCTGTCTTGTAGTGTCGAATCGTACTGATTTCTTGAGAACGTGTTATCATCCCGCCTGACGAGAACAGGAGGCGCTCCCCGGTGATCACTTCCTGTTTCATGATCAACTCCGATGAAAGCGAAAGATCGTCGGTTGTTCCGACAAGTGGCGATTTCTCACGGGCCCAGCATGCTCCTACACTGAGGTCTTTGTAGAAGGGAACAACGGACCGTATCTCTGAGAGGATGTCCATGGCCGAGCCGTAGTTCATGGAACCGCCCATCCTTTTCGCAAGGTCTTGGATGATTTCCCAGTCTGGCCGAGACTCCCCAAAAGGTTCCTCGGCCCTGTTGATTTGCTGGAGCCGGCGTTCGAGGTTCGTAAACGTCCCACTCTTTTCCGCAGAGCTTGCGGCGGGAAGCACGACATGAGCGAGCTTTGCCGTGTCAGTCAAGAAAATGTCCTGCACCACGAGAAATTCGAGCTTCTGAAGAAGTGGGCCAAGAGATGAGTCGCTCCCCACGGGATCGTCGCCCATGATGTAGAGTGCAGACAGCATGCCCGAGGCGATCAAGTTGATCATCTCGACGGCGTTCATGCCGGACCGTTGGACTTTGCGATAACCCGGCAGGTAGCCCGAAATCACTCCCATATCGAGCGAGCCCTGGAAGTTGCTTCTCCGGACGAGCGGATAGTAGGTAACGCTCGGGAGTTTCCCTGCAAGGTCCTTGATGAGGGAAAACTCGTTGTCCGTCAGCCGCGCGGGAACAACGATTGCGACTTTCTTCGCTGTTTTCAATAACTCGGCCGCCATATTGGCCTCGTTGGTCCCTCTTGTGGAGGTGTATGCTTTGACCAGATTCTCCAGCGCACGTTCCGTACTGGTCGGCAATACCACCCTCGCAATTCTGTTGAACTTGTTGAACCCGTCGTTCACCAGAATCACCTTCCGATCCTTTTTATTGAATGCACGGACAATTTCGATGCCGGTGAGCGGGTTGATTTCGCCAACATTTTTATCAAGCACAAGAATGACATCGTGCTCGGCCATCTGGTTCAGTTCTCCGGAAAAAAACGATGTGTTCAGTCCCTGGGGAATCTTGAGCCGGGCGAGCGAATCGACATTGTCGGTTTCGACAACGGTGCGCAGGAATTTCTGGAACACATAGCTGTCCTCGTTCGTGGTTCTTACTGACCCGAGGCCACCGATCTTCCCGGCGCCGTTCTTACGCTTGATCACATTGAGGTTGGTCGCGATGACCGAGAGCGCCTCTTCCCAGGTACAATCGACCAGCTCGCCCCCTATCCGCATCTTGGGATTCGCCAGGCGCTCGCTGCTGTGAACGGCGTCCCACCCGAACCGACCTTTTGCGCAGAGGTAATTGTTCCGAGCAGGACCAACCCTCATGATCATCCCTTCACGTGTTTCATAGTTGATCCCGCAGCCGCAACCGCAATAGTTGCAGACGGAGGACGTTGCTTCCAGGTTCCATGACCGGGCCTTATATTTGAACTGACGTGTCGTGAGTGCACCGACAGGGCAGATCTCAACACACTCGCCGCAGAATTCACAGTCAAGCGGCATGTCGAAACAGGTGCTGATGCGCGCCCTTGTTCCCCGGCGCGTGAAGGCCCACTCGCCCACTGCGTTCTGCTCATCGCAGATTCTGACACACTTGCCGCACAGGATGCAGCGGCTGATGTTGCGCTCGATGACCGCGCTTGCGTAATCTGGCGGAAGATATCCCTTCTGAGCATCGAACCTGCTCTGACCTAGCCCGTACTCATGTACGAGGTCCTGGAGGCTGCACTCGCCAGCTTTGTCACAAACCGGGCAGTCGAGGGGATGCTTGATGAGGAGCAGTTCGAGGACCATCCGACGTGCCTCCGTGATCGCCGGCGTCGACGTTCTAACGACCATATTGTCCGTAATCGGCGTGGTGCACGAAGGCGTGAACTTGCGCGGCGTTCCTTCAACCTCAACGAGGCAAATGCGACATGCTCCGTAAGGATGGAGTTTGTTGTCATGGCACAGGGTAGGAATCCGGGACCCCGCGGCAACCGCCGCCTCGTAGATAGTGGAGCCCGCCGAGACCTCCACTTTTTTTCCATCAACCGTTACCGTCATTTTCTGCATATGTGGTTACCTTCGCGTTTGTATCGCAAATATAGATTTTACGAATCATTAATCAATTGCCCAGAAGCGGCAGTTCTTGATGCAGGTTTTGCATTTGGTACACTTCTCCTGATCAATATAGGCGACCTGGCCCTTTTCCCACTTGATCGCGTTTACAGGACAGTTCCGGAAGCAGAGGCCGCATTTTTTGCACTTCTCTTCATTTACCTTAAACTCAATCAGTGGCGTACAGACCCGGGCGGGACACTTATGATCCTTAATATGCGCTTCATATTCGTCACGGAAGTACTTGATCGTCGTGAGCACCGGGTTCGGCGATGTCTGGCCGAGACCGCAGAGCGACGTGTCCTTGATCTGCTGTGAGAGATCAAGCAGCAGTTCGATGTCGCCTTCGCGGCCCTCGCCGTTCGTGATGCGGGTGAGGATCGAGAGCAGCGTGTTGTTTCCGATCCTGCAGGGCACGCACTTGCCGCAGGATTCGTCTTCGGTGAACTCGAGGAAGAATTTGGCCATGGCCGGCATGCAGGTCGTCTCGTCCATTACAACCATACCGCCGGACCCCATGATCGCACCGGTCTTGTTGATGTTCTCAAAATCCACGGGCGTATCGATGAGCGAGGAGGGAATGCAGCCGCCCGACGGCCCGCCCATCTGCACGGCCTTAAACTTCCGGTTTCCCTTGATGCCGCCGCCGATGTCGAAGATCACGGTCTTGAGTGGGATGCCCATGGGCACTTCGACGAGCCCGATGTTGTTCAGCGCTCCCGAGAGCGCGAACACTTTCGTGCCTTTGCTCTTTTCGGTCCCGAGGCTCGCAAACCAGTCCGCCCCGTTCAGAATAATGGGTGGAACGTTGGCAAAGGTTTCGACGTTGTTCAGGACCGACGGCCGCTGCCAGAGTCCCTTGACCGCGGGAAACGGAGGTTTGGCCTTCGGCATACCGCGTTTACCTTCGATGGATGCCATGAGGGCGGTCTCTTCACCGCAGACGAATGCCCCGGCTCCCTGATAAATCTCTATATCCAGATCGAATCCGGTGCCGAGAATATCATTGCCGAGAAGACCCCGTTCTTTGGCCTGTTCGATCGCCAGCTGCAGCCGCTGCACGGCAAGGGGATATTCGGCCCGGACATAGATATACCCATGATGGGCATTGATAGCTTTTGCGGCAATGATCATGCCCTCGAGCACGGAATGTGGGTCTGCCTCCATGACACTGCGATCCATAAACGCGCCCGGGTCGCCCTCGTCTCCGTTGCACAGGATATACTTGATTTCGCCCTGGACCCGCGCACAGAGTTCCCACTTGAGTCCGGTCAGAAATCCCGCTCCCCCCCGGCCGCGAAGGCCAGACTTCTTCACCTCGCCCACGATTTGTTCGGGCGTCATATCGGTGAGCGCTTTGGCCGCCGCCATATAGCCGTCGCGAGCAATGTACTCCTCAATCTTCTCGGCATCGATAAGGCTCCGGTTCCGAAGCGCACGCAACACCTGGTGCTTGAAGAAGGGGATCTCGTTCATCACCGGGATCGTCTTCTTTTCCGTCGGAGGGGTATACAAGAACTTCTGAACCGGCCGTCCCTTGATGAAGTGCTCCTCAACCAGGTGAGGAACATCCTCGGGCTTAACTTGCTGGTAGAAGATATCCTCGGGGTAGACGACCATGACCGGCCCCTTGGCGCAGAACCCATTGCAGCCGGTCAGTATGATCTTGACCTCATTTTGAAGGTTTCGCTTGATAAGCTCGGTTTCGAGTGCGTCTCTGACCTTCAGCGAACCGTTTGCCACGCAGCCCGTGCCTGCGCAAATCATTATGTTTGAGCGGTATGTCGTTTCCACGTTACCTTACCCCATTGAACAGTTTAAGCGGTCTAGCAGTTCAAACCGTTATTTTAATACGTCGTCTCATGACCGACGACCAGTGCATATTCTTGAACCGGCTTGCCTCCCACCACGTGTTCGGCAAATATCTTCCGCATCTTCTCATCCGTCAGCGAGATATACTTCACCGGCGGCTCGCCGGCAAGTTCTATCGAGGCCATAGGCTCTTTGCTACAGAGCCCCGCACAGCCTGAAGTGGTTACCGCAACATCCTTGAGGTTTGACTTCGCGAGTTCATCCATGAGCACATTCATGATGCCTCGAGCACCCGCTGCGATGCCGCAGGTTCCCATATGCACCGTTATCTTGACCCGGAAACCACCCTCGCGCAGTCCCTGATGATACTCTTGCTTAATCTTTTTCAAATCCGCTATTGTCAACTTTGCCATAAGCCCCCCCACTGGGGAAATCCTCAATTCGAAGATCGGCGTCCGGAGCGTTTCCGTATACCGATCTTATCTGGAATTTCGGATTTCGTGCATCGAATCATCCCTTAATCGTATTTCTTTACGATTTCCATCACCTTGGTAGCCGCTACGTCCCCGTACGTATCCTGTCCAATCACGACGACCGGCGCGAGTCCGCATGCGCCGAGGCACCGCACGGCCTCGATGGAGTACTTTTTGTCTCGAGTGATCTCTCCAACCTCGATGTCCAACTCTTCCTTCAGCTTCTCGAGGATCTCCTCGCTCCGCTTTACATAGCAGGCCGTACCGAGGCAGACGCGTATGACGTACTTACCCCGCGGCACGAGGGTGAAGAACGAATAGAACGTAGCAACACCGAACACAACGCTTGGCGACATCCTCATCCCTTTTGCGATATACCGCTGCACCGCATGAGGCAGATAGCCGCACACCTCCTGCGCCTGTTGGAGCACCGGGATGAGTGAGCCTGGTTTGTCTCTATACCGTTCGATGATCGCATCGATCTTCCGGTACTTCGCCGGATCGATGACATCGACATCGTCGTTTGCCGCGGCGCTGTTACCGCCGCCTGCAGGTTGTTGGGCTACCGCTTCATTGCTCATCTTCAACCTCTTTAATCAGATGTAGTGTTACTGTTTAAGTTTTATTTCGTCCTGCAACTGGCCCCTGATCGCGGCGAGTACCGCAGGCGCATTGATCGGAACACCTTCAAGCTCGGCCTTGAGCTCCCTGGTATCGAATCGGAAGGTGTGATCTCCCTCCCGTTCTTCATATATATAGTCCCTGTCTGCGTGGCCGGCGATCAAGGTAATCAGCGTTTCTGCCATGTTCCCTATCGCCGGACGGTCGATATGACTCAGGCCGAACGTGACCTGCACCCTCGTCCCTGCGCCCGGAACCGATTCAATGACCAGCGTTCCTCCGGTCTGCTCGGCTGCCTGGGTCAACAGGGGAATCCCCAAGCCTGTTTTCTTGTGTTTCGTCGTAAAGAACGGGTCCCGCACTCTGGCAAGCGTCTCTGCATCCATTCCCTTGCCGTCATCAATCACTTCAATCCGGAGCAGGTCGTTCTTCCCGTCCCGTACCACGATTATTGAGATGCATTTCGCATCGGCCCGGATCGAATTCTCGGCGATATCGAGGATATGGAGCGAAATATCTTCCATGGCCTCAGCACTCCGACTTCCTGCCATCCCTGCCGATCAGTGCTTTTTTGATTTCAGGTACCGTTCCGTCTTTGACAGTAAACCAGGTGAACCGTTTTCCGATATCCGCCGGGTTGTGTGCATCAGACCCGGTTATAATCGGATACTTCCTGCAGTCCGGGAACCGCTCCCTCGCGACCGATGCGGTCGTCTGCGCCGAGACTTCCACCGCGTCCAGAACGAGCGTGGAAGGGATAAACCCGAGCTGCCCGATAAGGCTGAAGGATTCCCGATCCACGTGCGCGGCCACGACGAGACTTTCGTTTTTTGCTCGCCTGGCTGCTGCTACAATCGCTTCTGCCGGAAGCGACGTCGCTGTAATCAAAAGCCGGTCACAGAAACCGCTCACTCCATCTTCATCGTCAGCGATCACCTGCATGCCGAAGGCATGTTCATCATTCGTGCCTTCCAAATGCCGGTAAATGAATTCCTGAAAGCCCAGCAAATCATCGTCGTCATCAAAGAAAACCAGGATGTGAGCTTCTTCGGAAGAGGTTACTTCCATCCCGCCGAGCACCATCAGCCCGTTTCGGCTGCCTGCCTTCTTCACGGCCAGCGCGTTTTCGGCCGAATTATGGTCGCACACGCCGATCAAATCAAGGCCCATCGCAAGGGCCGCATTCACGACTTCACGCGGCGACATATCCAGTCCGGAACAAGGCGATAAACACGTATGCACGTGCAAATCGGCTTTAATCCGCCTCAGCGCCACGGATCCCCGCCTTATACAATCTGCCGACCAGTTCGAAGGCTGAAAGGTCGCTAACGAGAATCGGGATATTCTCTTCTTCAGCCTTGGCTATGGTATCTTGTTCCGGCTGCCTGCCATGGACCAGAACGATCCCCGAGAGCCCCTTGTGCGATGCCACTGCTACGATATTCTGATGAATATGGAGCGTGACCCAGAGGATCCCTTCGTCAGCATGCGCCATGACGTCCGACAATAAGTCGCTCACGTAACCGCCGGTCACTTCTCGATCGAGATGCGTGGAACCGGTTTTTACTTCGAGGTTAAATTCTCTTACAATGTCTTTCAGGTTCATGGCAAGCTTCCGTGTCAGCTCGTGTAAAAGAACTGCATAGTTAGGTGCGTTCCTTTAGGCACCGACGATTTGAGATCCATTTCGTCGGCGCATTTTTTCATATTGACGAGCCCCATGCCGGCACCAAACCCCATTTCCCGGACCCAGTCTGGCGCCGTTGAGTACCCCGGCTGCATGGCTTTTTCGATGTCTGGGATGCCGGGGCCTGCATCGATCGCTTCGACGGTGATCCCCCACTTCTCTATCTGGGCCCGGATCTCGCCGCCGTTGGTGTATGAGGCGAGGTTGATCTCAGCTTCATACGTTGCCACTCCGATCCTTCTGAGGAGCGGCGGACAGACGCCTAATTTTTTGAGCGCGTTCTTCAACTCGCTCGCTGCCTTTCCCGCATCCTTTAAGGTTTGTCCGGCAACTTGATATTTGAAAGAAAAGCTGATCTCGTCTGCCGATATGTCTTCAAAAAACTTCTGCACCGTCGGCCGAAGACGAACCACCGTTGCTTTTGTCTCGGACTGTTCGTATTCGACCTCAAGTTTCCTGAGCAGGCCCTCGACGATACTCCCCTTGGTAATGATTCCCACCAGCTCATCATCCCGGTTCAGGACAGGATATCGACGGTACCCGAATTTTGAGAACTTGGCGATGCAGTGGACGAGAAGTTCGTCGCTGTACAGGCATTCAACCTTCCGTGTCATGCGCTCCCGAACAGGGGCATTAATAGCATTATCAGTAAATGCGGTGATCAGGTCTTCAATGCTGATCATGCCGACGAGCTTTCCATTCTCCACCACCGGTGTACCGGAAATGCGGTTGTCCCGCAGAACGAGCCTGAAACCCGACATGGGGAGGCCCGGCCCGACAGTGACCATTTTGGTGGCCATGACCTCGCCGACGGTGAGTTCATAGACCATCTCCTGGGTTTTTGTTACGCGGTCTGTCGTCTCCAGCTCTTTACCCCGTAGTGCCATCGTCTTATTGCCGCTCGGCTACCCCTTTGAGACCGTTCGTATATAAAATCCCGCAGGCTTCAAACATCGTCAGTTTTGTAACGAAGAGGGGGATCTCTTTTTGTTTCGCCAGTGCCACCATGCCCTCATCGGGCTTTTTGCCGCGAACCACGCAGACTGCTCTGATCTCGGCTATATCGGCTGTCCGCACCGCCTGGGGATTCGTGATGCCCGTGATCAAAATACCGTTTGCATACGAACGGCCAAGAACATCGCTCATCAGGTCGGCACTGAAGCACCGGTCGACTTCAATCTCATCGAGGAACCCGTCACCAACGAGGACCTCTGCTTGAAGCAGCTTGATAATGTCTCTCAGTTTCATAGTGCGATTCCCGTCCGCTATCGATCGCACTCGCCGAGCACGATGTCAATCGTTCCGATACACGCAATAACGTCCGCCACCATATGCCCGGTCACCATCTTCGGGAGGGCGCTCACGTGAACATACGATGGAGCGCGGATCTTGATACGATACGGCCGTCCGCTCCCGTCGCTTACGATATAGAATCCGAGCTCGCCTTTCGGCGCCTCAGTGGCAACGTACACCTCGCCCTTGGGCATGGGCACCCACTTGCTCATCAGCACAAACTGATGTGCAAGCGACGCCATGTTCTGCATCACCTGGGTCTTCTCGGGTACGGCGTAGCGCCTGTCGTCGGTGTTGATCGGACCGGGCTGCATCATGTCCAGGCACTGTTTGATGATCCGGTTGCTCTGACGCATCTCGTTGAGTCGCACGATATATCGATCGTACACGTCGCCGTTCTTCCCGAGCGGCACATCGAACTCCACCTTGTCATAGGCAGCGTACGGCTCGACCTTGCGCAAATCATAGTTCACGCCCGAGCCGCGCAGCGTACCGCCGGTCAGGCCATAGTTCACCGCGTCCTCTGCGGAGAACACGCCGATGCCAACGGTGCGCTGAAGCCAGATACGGTTCTCACGTATCATCGTGTCATATTCTTCAAGCCGCTTGGGAAAGGTCTCGGTGAACTCGCGGCATTTATCAATGAATTGGCGTGGCACATCGTTGCGCAGTCCGCCGATGCGGACATAGCTTACCGTCTGTCGTGCGCCCGTCACCATCTCCGCAAGGTCCAGAACCAGTTCGCGTTCCCGAAGTGTGTACATGCAGACCGTCATGGCGCCGATATCGAGGGCGTGAGTGCCGAGCCAGATCAGGTGCCCGGAAAGACGCGTAAGCTCGGCCATCAGCGTTCTGATGAACTGCGCCCGTTCCGGGACCGTAATGCCGGCGAGTTTTTCCACAGCTACCACGTACCCCAGATTGTTGTTCATGCACGTGATGTATTCCAGCCTGTCCGTCACAGGAATATTCTGATGGTAGGTCTTGCTCTCCATCAGTTTCTCGATCCCGCGGTGTAGATAGCCGGGACGCGGGTCGCACCCCACGATGGTCTCGCCCTGCAGGTCGAGCACCAGGCGCAACACGCCATGCGTGGCCGGATGCTGTGGCCCCATGTTGAGGGAAATTTCTTTTTGAACAATCTCTTTCTGTGCTGCTTCTGTCGAGGACATAAGTTTCACCATAGAATAAGGGACCGGAATCCAGCGTCGGGGTCCAGGAAACGATTCCTTGTTTTTCCTGACCCCGGCCCCAGTTATTTATCAATAGCCTTTCAGCGGATATTCCTTCCTCAGCGGGTGCCCTACCCAGTCCTCTGGCAGCAGTATCCTGCGGAGGTCCGGATGGCCGTCGAACTTTATGCCCATGAGGTCATAGGTCTCCCGCTCATGCCAGTTCGCCGTATGCCAGATCGAAGAGACCGAATCTATCCTTGGGTCTTCTTCCGGCACCCTCACCTTCAAACGAATGCGGTGACGGTATACCGTCGATATCAGATTATACACAACTTCAAAGCGGGGCCCGGTGTCACCAGGATACCGGGAAAAATCAACGGCAGTCAGATCGGCCAGGTGGTCCATCTTGAGAGAGGGCTCATCACGGAGGAACAGGCAAACGTCCCTGATCTTGTCCTTCGTAAGCATGACACCGACCTGCCCGGCATGCGTCTCCGTACCGAGCACGTTGCCCGCAAATTTTTCTTCCATCATTTTAGCGATTTGTAAAGGATCCATACGACCTCGTCCCGAGCCGAACGCGCCGAACGCTCTTGGTGCGCGGTTCTACCTTCGACTATTCGTGATAACAGCGTAATAACGGTTTGTGGAGACTTGTTACTTCCGGATGTAGTGCTCTTTCTTAATCTTTTCCTGAAGCTTCATGATGCCGTTCATCAATGCCTCGGGCCTGGGAGGGCAACCCGGGATATAGACGTCCACAGGAACAATGTTGTCTACACCCTGTACAACGCTATAGGTGTTGAATATGCCGCCGGATCCCGCGCAGCTCCCCATTGCGATCACGTACCGCGGCTCGGGCATCTGATCATAGACGCGCCTCACGATTGGGGCCATCTTTTTTGTCAGCGTACCGGCAACGAGCAGGAGGTCGGATTGTCTTGGAGAGGGACGCGGCACGGTCCCGAAGCGGTCGAAATCATGCTGGGGTGCGGAATAGTATTGGATCATCTCGATCGCGCAACATGCAAGCCCGAATGTCATGGGCCAGATCGAACAGGACCGGCAATAGTTCAGGAACCCGTCAATTGTTGTCGTGAGATACCCTTCTTCAAAAATGTTCTGGATCATTCCCATTCCAGGGCCCCCTTCTTCCACGCATAGAGATATCCCACAACCAGTATGGCGACAAAAATCACCATTTCCACAAAACCGTACATACCGATATGGTTGTAGGCTACGGCCCAGGGATACATGAACACGGCTTCGATGTCGAAAATGAGGAACAGCATTGCAATGATGTAATACCGGATGGAGAACTTCTGGTGAGCGTCCATGAAGGGCGTGATGCCTGATTCGTAGGTGAGCAGTTTTTCCGAATAGGGGTTCCGGGGCCGAAGAATCCAGCTAAAAACCAGCATGCCGACGCCAACAGCGATGCCCACCAGCAGAAAAACTGCGACTGGCAGAAAGTGTTCCGGAAGGTAGGTACTTGGAGTCATACGCTACTCCCTGCAAATGAATTTTTGTTCAGTTTTACATCGGACCGGTTTTGAAAACCTGTGTATGTTATGATAACTTGCGTCGTTTGTCAATAAAAAAGACATTACGCAATAATAATCCCGGTTCATATTGGCGGACAAAGGTATGATGATTGACACAAGTACCATAGTATTGATTTTTGTATTTACCTCGAGCACTTGTATTCGCAATTCCGATAAAGTACAATAGCGTGTTGGACGGAGGAGGACATGGATCCCTATTCTAAGGAGCAGTTGCTGTCGTTCTACAACTTGCATTTCAAAAAATTCGGCGAGCGGCCGGAAGCACTCCGCTGGACGCCGCAGGGGCAGCTCAAACGATACCATACGTTTCTCGACATCGCTCCGGACCTCAACGACCAGACGATACTTGACTACGGCTGCGGAATGGCTGATTTTTATAAATTCTTGAAGCGGCGTGGCATCAACGTGAAGTATACCGGAGTGGATATCAATTCGAACTTCATTAACGTGGCGAAAAAAAAGTATCCAGAATGCACCTTCCGCGTGATGAACGTGGACGAGGATTCCCTCGAAGGCTTCTATGACTACATTTTCATCTGCGGAGTCTTCAACCTGCAAGTTCCCGGCGTAGACGACGATCTGAAGAATGCTCTGGTGACGCTCTTTAAGCACTGTAACAAAGGCCTGGCCTTGAGCGCGTTGTCAACTCACACAACCGTCAAGGACTATGAGCTTCACTTCACTTCGCCTGAGGATATAGTCAAGTTCTCCATCGAGAACCTTTCGCCTTCGGTCGTATTGCGTCATGACCGGCTCCCGAACGACTTTACTCTCTTTGTCTATACGTCATTTAATGAAATAAAACTCTAAGAATAATGACGGATGGTCCGTCATTCAACATTGACGCTGCCGCGCTTCATGCACCGTTCGAAAGAAACGGCCCGTACCGCAACGTCCCCCGGACCATCAGCGTCACCTCGGTCGCGACCTTCCCTTTCCCATGATGATGTACTCTCCGAATCAATAAGGATACGCATGCCGCAATTCTATTACGCGACCCATCTTCGTTTTCCATAATCCCGCGGTCCCTCAGAGAGCTTTTCCCTCTCCTCGATTGTTGTCGCCGTGGGAATGGTAAAATTAACGTTGTCGGCATCAATCTTCGCGAGCGCCCGGCGATGGTGTGTGGCATGATCCAGCACTTTTTTCCGCACTTCAGCGCGCTGCACCCCGTTGGCACGGGGCAAAGTGGCTTTTCTGGATGCCACGTTTTAGGGCACTTCCGCGGACAATTCGAACTCCTCGTCCGTCTTCCTGCCGTTACAGATCAAACCGCTGCATGGCACATCTTCGAGCGCGTCGGAAGACACAGAATCCCTATCGTCGCCGTAAGCACTGTTCTTTTTCAAAATCTTGATGACCATGGTCACTCTGCGGCCTGCGCAGCCCATCCCGAGCTCTGGTCCGCCGGATTCGGCGCACTGGTAATTTTTTAAGCCGTGCAGGAGTTCTTCTGCGAGTTCCAGGTCATCCTCGTTCCCCCTCTCATACACCATGCACATAACCTTGCCGTGCGTTTTTCGGTTCAGAATCATCCGTGTGAAAGCCGCCTTGAGG
>Ga0187771_10001795_pt1 | contig 14662 bp, 9 predicted proteins | sample 0116_SJ02_MP15_1_FD_133139 | JGI IMG/M metagenome (GOLD analysis project Ga0187771, IMG submission 133139) | Tropical peat soil microbial communities from peatlands in Department of Meta, Colombia - 0116_SJ02_MP15_10_MG | ecosystem: Environmental > Terrestrial > Soil > Wetlands > Peat | place...
CCGTCCACCTGCAAGCGCACGCGGCCGCGCAGGTCGTTCATCACCAAAACCTGCTGTGTCTCGGAGAGGCCGAGTTCCCAAGGAATGCCGGCATGGCGGATCGAGCTGATGGGTGAAGCGCCGGTTCCGCCGTCGTAGCCGCTGATGAGGATCACGTCGGAATGCGCCTTGGAAACGCCGGCCGCCACCGTGCCCACACCGACTTCCGCAACCAGCTTCACCGAAATACGCGCTCGGGGATTCGCGTTCTTCAGGTCGTAAATGAGCTGCGCCAAGTCTTCAATGGAATAGATATCGTGATGGGGAGGAGGCGAAATCAGCCCCACTCCGGGAATGGAGTGGCGCACGCGGGCGATGATTTCGTCCACTTTATGGCCGGGCAGTTGGCCACCCTCACCCGGCTTGGCGCCCTGGGCGATCTTGATCTGCAAATCGTCGGAATTCGTCAGATAGTTGATGGTCACGCCGAAGCGTCCTGAAGCCACCTGCTTGATCGCGCTGCGCCGCAGTTTTCCGTCGGGATCGGGTGTGAAGCGTTCCTCGTCTTCGCCGCCCTCGCCGGTGTTGGACTTTCCGCCGATGCGGTTCATGGCAATGGCCATGGTTTCGTGCGCTTCCTTGCTGATGGACCCGAAGGACATGGCTCCGGTGGTGAAGCGCTTGACGATTTCGGAAGCAGGCTCGACCTCTTCCAGGGGAACCGGCGGTCCGGCGGGTTTGAAGTCAAACATGCCGCGCAACATCTGCAGGTCGCGATTCTGCTGGTTGACGATGTCCGCGAATTCCCGGAAGGTCTCGAACCGTCCCTGGCGCACCGCGTGCTGCAGCTTGCTCACCGTGAGCGGGTTCAGGAGATGGCGCTCTCCGCGAACGCGGTACTGATACTCACCGCCGACGCGCAGTTCCGTATCCGCCTCGCTAGGGGCTTGCATGGCGAAGCGGTGTTTCATCAGCGCTTCGCGGGCCAGCACCTCGAGGCCCACTCCCTCGATGCGCGAGGCCGTGCCCGTGAAATAGCGCTCCACGAGTGACTTCTTCAGGCCGACAATCTCAAAAATCTGGGCGCCCTGGTAGCTTTGCAGCGTGGAGATGCCCATCTTGGAAAAGGTTTTCAGAAGGCCCTTGTCTATGGCTTTCATGTAGCTTTTGAACACCCTGTCCCAAGTGTAGTCGAGGGGGAACAAGCCGTCCCGGAACATGTCCTCGAGGGTCTCGATGGCCAGGTAGGGGTTCACTGCGCTCGCGCCGTAGCCCAGGAGCAGCGCGAAATGATGCACCTCCCGCGGCTCGCCGGACTCCACAATCAGAGCCACTTGGTTGCGCGTTTCCTCGCGGATCAGGTGGTTGTGGACCGCGGAGAGCGCCAGCATGCTGGGGATGGGCGCGAATTCACGGTCCACACCGCGGTCGGAAAGAATCAGCAGCGTGTACCCGGCCTTGATCGCCAAAGATGCCCGGCGGCACAGCGTTTCCAGCGCCTTCTCTAGTTGCTCCTCGCCTCCGTCCACGGGAAAGAGCATGGGCAGCGTGCTGGCCAGGAAATCGCCCCAGCTCACCCGGCGCAGCTTCTCCAGTCTCCAATTGGAGATGATGGGGTGGCGAAGCTTCAGCGTGTGGCAGTTCTTGGGGTCCTCCGCGAGCAGGTCTCCCTCGCTGCCGATGTACGTATTCAAGGACATCACCAGACTCTCCCGGATGGAATCAATCGCCGGGTTGGTGACCTGCGCGAACATCTGCTTGAAATAACTGAACAACAGTTGCGGCTGGTCGGACAAGCAAGCGAGCGGAGTATCAATGCCCATGGAACCCACGGGTTCCTCGCCTTGCTGCGCTGATGGATAGAGCACCGTTTTCAGGTCTTCGTCGGTATAGCCGAAGGCGCGCTGGCGCATGAGGATGGTCTCGTGGTCGGTGGACTGCACATGCGCGGGACTGGGCAGATGATCGAGGGTAATCTGGTTTTCCCTCAGCCATTGTGCATAGGGCTGGCGCGAGGCCAATTGTTTCTTGATTTCCTCATCGGGAATCAGGCGCCTCTGCTCCGTATCCACCAGGAACATGCGCCCGGGAGCAAGGCGTCCTTTCATGCACACATCTTCCGCCTTGACCGGAAGAACACCGGCCTCCGAGGCCAGCACTGCCAGCCCATCCGTAGTCACCATGTATCGTCCGGGGCGGAGGCCGTTGCGGTCCAGCTTGGCGCCGATCACCCGGCCATCGGTGAAGGCCACGGCGGCGGGGCCGTCCCAGGGCTCCATCAAGGAGGCATGGTATTCGTAGAAGGCTTTCACATCCTCGGGCATAGTGGAATCGTGGTCCCAGGCCTCCGGAATGACCATGGACATCACATGCGGGATGCTGCGGCCGGCGAGCGTCAGTAACTCGACGATATTGTCCAGCATGGCCGAGTCGCTTCCGCCGGGCGTGATGATCGGCAGCAGCTTCTTGATGTCTTCGCCGAACAGCGGAGAAGCCAGCAAGGACTGCCGGGCGTGCATCCAGTTGATATTCCCGCGCAGGGTGTTGATTTCCCCATTGTGGCAGAGATAGCGGTAGGGATGAGCCAATTGCCAGCTCGGAAAAGTATTCGTGGAAAACCGCTGATGCACCAGACACAGCGCACTGATAACCTCCGGATCAGACAACTCCTTGTAGAAGTTGGTAATCTGAGGGGCCAGCAGCAATCCCTTGTAAACGATGGTGCGCGAGGAGAGAGAGGGAAGGTAGAAGAAATCTTTCTCCCGCAGGTCGGACTCGGCCACCGCGCGTTCCGAGCGCTTGCGCACCACATACAGCTTGCGTTCCAGCGCTTCCTGGTCCATGCCCGCTGCGCCGCGGATGAAGATCTGCTCGATGTACGGCTGTGTGCTGCGCGCCACGCGCCCGATGGTGTTTCCGTTGACGGGCGTGTCCCGCCATCCCAGCACGGTCAAGCCTTCTTCGGCGGCGACCTTTTCCAGCATGCCTTCGCAAAGAATCCGCTCATGAGGATCCACCGGGAGGAACGTCATTCCCACACCGTACTCACCTGGGGCCGGCAAGGAGAAGCCTAGATGTCCGCATTCGCGTGCGAAAAACGCATGCGGAATCTGGATCAGCACGCCCGCGCCGTCGCCCGTCTCCGGGTCGCAGCCGCAGGCCCCGCGATGCGTCAAGTTAATGAGGATTTGGATGCCTTTCAGGACGATATCGTGCGACTTGCGGCCCTCCACGCTGGCCACGAACCCGATTCCGCAACTATCGTGTTCGTGCTCGGGGCGGTAAAGGCCCTGTGCCAGCGGCAAACCGCGGTGTAACTGGCGTTCTCTCATGCGTCCGTCCTGACCGCCCCAAAAACAAAACCGCTCTCCCTTCGAGCGGTCTCTTATACACGTCTCCCTCACGTTCCGTCGCGGGAATGTATTATTTTAGCGGTTTCTCCACGCTTCCGGCAACGGGAATCGTTGCCCTCCGGCCGCCCTAGCTGGGGCTAGACATGGAGGCCAGGAACTCGGCATTGGTCTTTGCTTTCGATAACCGGCCAAGCAACAACTCCATAGCCTCCACCGGGGAAAGCGGGTTGAGCACCTTGCGCAACACCCACACGCGGTTCAACTCCTCCGAGGGAAGCAGCAGCTCTTCTTTGCGCGTTCCGGAGCGGTTGATGTCAATGGCCGGGAAGATGCGCTTGTCCACCAAGCGCCGGTCCAGGTTGATTTCCATGTTGCCGGTGCCCTTGAATTCCTCGAAGATGACGTCGTCCATGCGGCTTCCGGTGTCAATCAGGGCCGTGGCGATAATGGTCAGCGAGCCGCCTTCCTCGATGTTTCGCGCGGCGGCGAAGAAGCGCCGGGGGCGCTGCAGAGCGTTGGCGTCAATGCCTCCGGAGAGTACCTTGCCGGATGGGGGGGTTACGGCGTTATAAGCGCGCGCCAAGCGCGTGATGGAGTCCAGCAGGATCACCACATCGCGTTTGTGTTCCACAAGCCGCTTGGCTTTTTCCAGGACCATTTCGGCCACTTGAATGTGCCGCTGGGGCGGTTCATCGAAGGTCGAACTGATCACCTCGCCTTTCACCGTACGCTGCATGTCCGTGACTTCTTCCGGCCGCTCGTCAATCAGCAGAACGATCAGAGCCACCTCCGGGTGATTGCTGGTGATGGAGTTGGCGATGGATTGCAGCATCATGGTCTTGCCGGTGCGCGGCGGTGCCACGATCAGGCCGCGCTGGCCCTTTCCCACGGGACAAAGCAGGTCCAGCACACGGCCAGTCAAGCCCTCTTTAGAGGTCTCCATTTTGAGGCGCCCCTGTGGATACAGGGGTGTCAGGTTATCGAAGAAAATCTTGTTTCGCGCGACCTCCGGGTCCTCGAAATTGACTGCTTCCACTTTGATCAGCGCGAAGTAGCGTTCTCCGTCTTTTGGCGGGCGCACCTGGCCGGAAACCGTGTCGCCCGTCCGCAGGTCGAATTTGCGAATCTGGGAGGGCGAAACGTAGATATCGTCCGGTCCAGGCAGGTAGTTATACTCCGGCGCGCGCAGGAAGCCGAACCCATCGGGCAGGCACTCGAGCACGCCTTCGGAGAAGATCAGGCCGTTCTTTTCCGTTTGCGCGCGCAGGATCTGGAAAATGAGTTCCTGTTTGCGCATGCCGCTGGCCCCAGGGATATTGAGCTCCTTGGCGATCTTGGCCAAGTCGGTAATATTCTTCTCTTTCAACTCTGCTAAGCTAACGCTCATCTGCTTGTGTCCTTTAACTGGTTGATTCACCTGAACCTCAGGCTTGTCTGGAGTCGCGCCCCGTCCGCAATACCGGACCGGGCAAACCTGCCAGGATGGGCAAACCCGAAAGAACCCTTGCACCGCCCGGAGAACCGCACTCCCCTGTGCTTCCACCGCCGGACGCCAGATATCAGTTGGTCAGGCCTTTGTCCTTTTCAGGGCCAGCCTCGAACCCTGCCGCCACCCGCGGCACGCCTTCCGGCGTCTCCGCGTCAATGGGCCGTTCGAGTGCAATCCGCAGCACCTCATCCATGGTCTCGACAAACTGAATCGTGATGCAGGAGAGAATCTCGTGCGGGATATCCGCGAGGTCTTTCTCATTTTCCTTCGGAAGCACCACCGCGCGCAAGCCCATTCGGTGGGCGGCCAGGAGTTTCTCCTTGACCCCGCCGATGGGCAGGACTTTTCCGCGCAAGGTGATTTCTCCGGTCATGGCCAGGTCACACCGCACCGGGATTCTCGTCAATGCGCTGGCGATGGAAGTGGCAATGGTGATGCCGGCCGAGGGGCCGTCCTTGGGAATGGCTCCCTCCGGGACGTGCACGTGAATGTCCAGATGGCGATAGAAATCCTTGGTGAGTCCGAATCTCCCCGCCCGCGAGCGGATGTAACTCATGGCCGCCTGCGCCGATTCCTGCATCACGTCGCCCAGCTTCCCGGTCAGCGTCAGACGGCCCTTGCCTTCCATGGTAGTCGTTTCCGTCGCCAGGATCTGCCCGCCGACCTCAGTCCAGGCCAGTCCGGTCGCCAGTCCGATCTCGTTGTGCTTCTCTGCCCACAGCTCGCGGAATTTCATGACCCCCAGGTAGTCGCTCACGTTGGCGGCGGTGATCTCGACGCGGACCTCCTTGCCTCTCTTCACGACTTCCCGGGCCACCTTTCTGGTGATGTTCTGGATTTCCCGCTCCAGGTTGCGCACCCCGGCTTCGTGCGTGTAGTGGCGGATGATATGTGTCAGGCCGGCGTCGGTGAAGGTCAGGTTCTTTTCCGAGACGCCGCAGGCTTTCCGCGTCTTGCGGATCAGAAAGCGCTTGGCGATTTCCAGCTTTTCCTGCTCCGTATAACCGGGCAGACGCAGCACTTCCATGCGGTCCTGCAAGGGCTGCGGGATGGTGTGCAGCACGTTGGCCGTGCAAATGAACATCACCTTGGAGAGATCGTATTCCACGTCCAGGTAGTGGTCCACGAAGGAGTGGTTCAACTCCGGGTCGAGCACTTCCATCAGCGCCGCCGAAGGGTCGCCGCGAAAATCCATGGACATCTTGTCCACTTCGTCGAGAACAAAGACAGGATTCACCGCGCCGGCCTTCTTCATCATCTGGATGATCTGGCCGGGCAGCGCACCAATGTAGGTTCGCCGGTGGCCTCGCACTTCGGCTTCGTCACGCACGCCGCCGAGAGAAACACGGACAAAGCGGCGTCCCGTGGCGTGTCCGATGGACATAGCCAGCGACGTCTTGCCCACGCCTGGGGGGCCCACGAAACAAAGGATCGAGCCCTTGGCGTTCTTCACCAACTGGCGCACGGCGAGGAATTCCAGGATGCGTTCCTTGATTTTTTCCAGCCCGTAGTGCTCTTCGTTCAGGGTCTTCTCCGCCAGGGCGATATCGCGAATCTCTTTGGACCTTTTCTTCCACGGCACTGCCAGCAGCCAATCCAAGTAGTTGCGGCTGACGGTAGACTCGGCGGACATCGGGGGCATCAACTCCAGGCGCTTCAGTTCCTGGATAGCCTTCTCCTGCACCCCCTTGGGCATGCCCGCGGCGTCAATCTTCTTTTTCAGTTCGTCAATTTCGCTCTTTTCTCCGTGCCCCAGTTCTTTCTGAATGGCCTTGAGCTTCTCGTTGAGGTAATACTCCTTTTGCGCACGTTCCATCTGCCGCTTCACGCGCGTATTGATATTGCGGTCCACGTTCAGTTTTTCCAGCTCCGTCTCCAGGATTTCGGCGATGCGCTGCAGGCGTTCCAGAGCCTCCACCGTTTCGAGCAGCTCCTGTTTTTCCTCCACCGGGATTTGCAGGTTCGCGGCGATAGCGTCGGAGAGCCGCGCGGGGTCGTCCACGCGCGCCGCGGCTACCATGGTGTCGTAATTCATGCTCTGCGAGAGCTTCACGTACTGCTCGTAAAGCGAGGTGACCTTGTGCACGGCCTGCTCGAGTTGGGGGCCCGCCTCTGCGCGGCTGGCGAGGATGCGCACCGTGGCCCGGAAGAAGCCATCTTCCAAGACGATCTGCACGCTCTTCGCTCGCTCCGCGCCTTCCACCAGCACCTTGATGTTGCCATCGGGCATCTTCACGCTCTGTACGATGTTCGCGAGCGTGCCCACCGGGTAGATCTCCTCGGACTTGGGGTCGTCTACCGAAGCGTCGTGCTGGGTAGCCAGAAAAATCTTCTTGTCTCCCGCCAGGGCCGCCTCCAGCGCCCGCACGGAAGCTTCCCGACCGACGAAGAAAGGCGTCATCTGCTGCGGGAAGATAACCATGTCCCGCACCGGCATCATGGGCACGCGCTTTAGTTCCTGTTTCTCCCGGTTGAACATAACCCCTGCGTCTCGATACTCTTGTTGTTCAGCCCGCCTTCTCCAGCAAGCTCCAGTTGATCTCGTGGGTGCGGACCATCTCTGCGGTCACCAGGAATTCGCGTATCTTTCGCTGCATGGGGAGGTGGTACATCAGTTCGAGCATCAGATCTTCCAGGATCATGCGCAGGCCGCGGGCGCCGACTTTTCTTTGCAAAGCCAGTTCGGCCACTGTGGCAATGGCCTCGTCGGTGAAGCGCAGCCGCACGTTCTCGAACTCGAACAGCCGCTGGTACTGCTTCAACAGTGCGTTCTTCGGCTCTTTCAAGATGCGCACCAGCGCTTCCAGGTCCAGGTCGTTCATCACCCCCACCACGGGGAGGCGCCCGACGAACTCCGGGATCAGGCCGTAGCGGATCAGGTCCATGGGCTGCACCTGCTCGAGCAACTCGAGATTTCGCTTCTGCGCCGTCACCACGGCGCTGTCGGTATGGAAGCCGAGCGAACGGTGCCCCACGCGCTTCTCAATGGCTTTCTCCAAACCCACAAACGCCCCGCCGCAAAGGAACAGGATATTCGTGGTGTCCACCGGAGTGAATTCCTGGTGCGGGTGCTTGCGTCCTCCCTGTGGAGGCACGTTCGCCACCGTGCCCTCGAGAATCTTCAACAGGGCTTGCTGCACGCCTTCCCCGGAAACATCGCGGGTAATGGAGGGGTTCTCATCCTTCTTCGAGATCTTGTCGATTTCGTCTATGTAAATAATCCCTTGCTGAGCCTTTTGCACATCGCCTTCCGCGTTCTGCAGCAGCTTCAAAATGATGTTTTCGACGTCCTCGCCGACATAGCCCGCCTCCGTCAGCGTGGTGGCATCTACGATGGCGAAAGGCACCTCGAGCATGCGCGAAAGAGTCTGCGCCAGCAGCGTCTTGCCCGTGCCCGTCGGCCCGATCAGCAAGATGTTCGATTTTGTAAGCTCGACTTCGCCCGGCTGCTTGTTCAGAAAAATGCGCTTGTAGTGGTTGTACACGGCCACGGCGAGTTTTTTCTTGGTATGCTCCTGCCCGATGACGTAGCTGTCCAGAAACGACTTGATCTCCGGAGGTCTCGGCAAGCGCCGCGCCGGGGCGGCAGCCTGCTCACGCTTCTCATCTTCCAAGATCGTTTGGCAAACGCTCACGCACTCGTTGCAGATGTACGCCCGGGGATAGTCGGAGGGCGAACTGATGAGCTTTTCCACCTGCTCCTGCGTCTTGTGGCAGAAGGAGCAGCGCAAAGGTTCCTCTGAGTTGAACTTCTTCATCTTTTCCGCCCTCGTGAGAGCGTCCGCGCAGACGGTCCCTGGCTCATCCTGATTCTAGACTGAATCCCCTTGGTCCGTCAGCCGAAACCCGAATTCAATACTAACTGTTTGGAACACCCCTTCTTCGAGGCTCCTCAAGCCCGCTGGCGCCCAGACTTCCCAGCTCCCTGCAGGAAAGCAGCCGGGAAACCTCTAGCGGTGCTTGTAAATAATCTCGTCAATCAAGCCGTAGTCCTTGGCTTGCTCCGCCGTCATAATGAAATCGCGCTCCACGTCCTTCTCGATCTTGTCCATCTGCTGCCCGCTGTGCTTGGCCAAGAGTTTGTTGATGTTTGTGCGCATGCGCAGGATTTCCTTCGCGTGGATGTCAATGTCTGTGGCCTGCCCGCCCAGACCGGAAAGCCATGGCTGGTGAATCATGATCCGCGCGTTCGGCAGCGAAAAACGCTTTTTCGAGGCGCCTCCGGCGAGCAGCACCGCGGCAATGGAGGCGGCTTGCCCGATGCAGGTGGTCACCACGTCGGGCTTGACGAATTGCATGGTGTCGTAAATAGCCAGTCCCGAAGTGATCGAACCCCCGGGAGAATTGATGTACAGCTGGATGTCCCGCTCGGGGTCTTCGGCCTGGAGGAACAGCATCTGCGCTGTGGCCAAGTTGGCGACGTGGTCGTCAATGGGCGTGCCGATAAAGACAATGTGCTCCTTGAGCAGACGCGAATAGATGTCGTAGGCCCGCTCGCCTCGGCTGGTTTGTTCGACGACCATGGGAATGAGCGTCGTCGCATGCGGCCCTGGGTAGTCAGGATGTTTCATCGGAAAAGTCAGATCGCCTTGAGGGGCGCAATTCACCGGCTCGCTATTTTCGAGCCACGACCGAATGAACCCGGGAATTCTGCAAGAGCCAGTCCAAAGCCTTGCCGCTTCGGACCTTCGACCTCATCGTATCGAGCGCGCCTTCCTTTGTCAACCGAGCACGCAAGGCTGCCGCGGAATCCCCAGTCTGCTCCGCCAGGCGGCCCAGCTCCCGGCTGAGCTCTTCCTCGGACACTTCTATGGATTCCGCCGCCGCGATGCGATCAAGCAGAATCTCCGCTTTGACGTCCTCGATGGCCCGTTGGCGTTGCCGCTGACGCAGCGACACCCAGTCTACGTTCACCGCCCGGGGGTCTACTCCTTGCGCCGCAAGCGACCTCACGACGCGCTCCAGCCGCGCATCCATCTGCCGTTCCACCAGGGCCTCGGGCACCGGGAATTCGTGCGCTTTGACGATCTCCGCCAGCACTTTGTCCCGGCTGAGCTGCTTCTGCTGCGCTTCTCGGGCCGCCTCCAGGTTCTTGCGCACCCGCGCGCGCAACTCCTCGAGCGTGGGCGCTTCGCTCACGTCCTTGGCGAATTCATCGTTCAATTCCGGCAGCTTCTTCGTCTTGATTCCCAGGACTTCCACGGAGTAGTGGAAGGTCTTTCCCGCCAGCTTGGCGTCGGGGTAATCGGTGGGATACTGGACATCGAATCTCTTGCGCTCTCCCATGCTTACACCCCGCAGATTCTCGCTGAACGCTTCTATGGTTTCCTCGGAGCCTAGGTGGCACAAAACGCTGCTTGCCTGCAAGACATCACCGCCACCCGCCGGTGTCCCCGCCAGCTTGATTTGCACATAGTCCCCATTCTCCGCCGCGCGACCCTCCACCGGGGCGAAGGCTGCCGCTCGCTCGCGCATTTCCTCCACGGCCTTGTCCACGTCGGCGTCGCTGATGTCGCGGGCCTCCACTTCAACTTCCAGGTCCCTGTACTGCTGGAGATCGAATTCCGGCAGCACCTCGAACACGGCGTGAAATTTCAGCGGCCCGTTCTCCGCGAAATCCACGTGCTCCACGCGCGGCTGGGTCACCGGAGACAACTTGTTCTCCGCCAGGGCCCTCTCAATCCGCTCGGGCACCAGCGACTGGGCCACCTCGCTCTTAATCTCTTCCCCGAAGCGCCGACGGATCAGTTGCACGGGAGCTTTTCCCGGGCGGAAACCCGGCACCCGCGCCACCCGCGCAAACTCCTTGGCCACTCGCTCGGTGGCCTTCTGCACTTCTTCGGCGGGAATCTCCAGATCCAACTCCCGCCGGCACGTTGCTTCAGCCACTCCGGGTCCTTTCGTTTGCTGCTGAGAAGGTCTGCCAGTCCGATTGTAGCGAGGCTGCCCTTCTCGTTAGTCCCGACTTCACTTACATTCTCCGAAAGTCGGGCAGCACCCAATGCCTAGATGGCGACGATCACGGGTAGCGGACACGCCTCCCGGTTGACGTCACCACGTAGTCTACGAGGCGATGTCTAGCTAAATCTTTGCATGCGAGAGCAAGGGCCTCTTCAAGAGTTCTTCTTTGGTCCCCAAACTTATCCAGGGCCATAGTGAGCGCAGTGTGCAGGACAACCCGGGTTTTGCGCGAAACCCTACCGTTCCAGACTACTTTTGCAACAAAACGCACGGGTGGTACGCCTTCCATAATCACAGAGGACGTTTTGCTGCTAAGAAGTCCATCTTTCGCAGTGCTCACGAAACAACTGAAGCGGCTCGTAATGACGTCAGCGCCGACAGAGCCAAAGATCAACGATTGTGGGAGTTCATTTGTAATCACGACGCCTCTCCAACACCAAGGGGCCAATTTCCTGTCCGCTTTTGCTGCGTAAAGAATAGTGCGGAAGGGGGGAGTTGAACCCCCACGGCCTTGCGGCCATAGGATCCTAAGTCCTATGCGTCTGCCAGTTCCGCCACTTCCGCGCGGCATGGACCCTTTAATTGTACGCTAAGCAATCCCTAGTCCAGTGATTCCCTTCAAGACGCTCCAAGCATGCATCCACGTAGACTCCCGCATCGCCTCGACAGCTTCCGTGATTTCTTCGACCGGCATTTTGTCAATGTCACGGCTCTGGCCTTCCGGCATATTGCTCACTCCGATAGTCAAAAAGATAGCATGCAGCACATGTACGAACAATCTCCCCGAGAGTCGGCATCTGCCAGGCCAGCGGGAATGGCCCTTTGATTTCGCCGAGAGAGGAGAACACAGGAACACACACAGTGTGGTGGCCGAAGGATTTGAACTCCAGACGTCCTGCGCGAAGGGCCGGAGGGCGGAAGGTGATTCAGCCGTTTCCGGCAGATTGCTGCCCGCGCCTCCGGCCCAGTTTCGCGAGGCGAGCCTCAGCGCTTGGGGCCGAAGTAGGCCACCACGCCCAGGGCGACCGTGGTCTGGTCTTTCGAGCTGGCCAGCGCCGTGCCCACGTTGAAAAAGGGTACGTCCGACCAGTCAAAGCGGTACTCGAGCCGGGCCAGCAGCCCTTCGAGCATCTTGTACTCGCCGGTGAGGGTAACTTCCTTGACGTGCTGCTTCACGTTGGTTCCCGTGGCAAACCCGTTGTGGTCGTTGAACCACTCCACCCGCGGCGAAACCGACCACTTGCTCGTGAGCTGGTAATGGGCCGCGCCGGCCACCCCCGTCCAGATGCTCAGAGGCGCCGAGTCCGGACTGCTCGTGGTAGCGCAGGTCGTGGATTCCGGCAAGGGGTAGCACCGGTTCTGGCCATAGTCGTAATTGATGTACGCGCTCAGTTTGCTGGTTGGCGTCAGCGTCAAGGTCGTATCCATGAGGTGGCGCCAGCCCCGGTTCGTGCCGGGGTTCTCCGGGCCGAAGTGGTAGTTGCCCGTCCAGGAGAACAGCTTCCTGGTGTAGGTCCCCGTGAACATCACCGTCTTTCCGGTATTGTTGTCTTCCACGTTGTTCCAGCCGTTCACCAGCATCACTCCGGCGGTCCAGTGCTTGCCCACCGGGAAGGACGTGCGCAGCCCGAAGTGATAGTACGGGATGGCCCAGGAGAAGAGCAGGGAGCGCGAATAGTTCCAGTCATTCATGGTCTCGATCACCTCCGCGCCATCGCTGGTGACGAACTTGCCGAAGTCAATCTCGAAGCCGTGCCACTTGGCCGGCTTCAGGCTGACGTAAGCCTGCTCGATGTTGCGGAAAATGGAGGGGCCCTGATTGCCCGGCTCGCTGGCGGCAACGATATCGAAGGCCCTGCCGAAGCCGAAGTCCACCTGGAAACCCACTGGGTCTGGCGAATGCGCCGCGCTCAGCTTCAGCATGTTCAAACTGAACGAGTTTGGCTGCACATCGAAGTTGTAGAGCTGGTTGCCGCAGGTCGCCGGAAAGCTCGTGTTGCAACCACCCGTGCCGCCCACATTGGCCGGATGATTGGCGTTCCAGGAGTAGTAGACGTCTACCAATCCGCTGAAGTCTATCGGCCCCGCTGACCATGTCGGCGCCGAAGCGGGCGCTGGCGCGGGAGTGGGCGCCGGCGCCGGAGTGGGTGTCGGCGTCGTTGGTGGCTGCTGCGCCGGCGCACCGGCCCCCCCGCCCTGCCCCGCGGCGGTGGCAGGCGCATCCTGTGGCGTGGGAGCCGATTGCCCGAAAGCAGGCAGCGATAATGCCATTGCGGTTAGGCACAAACGTATACACCTCGAGCGTGTGCACAATTCCCCCTCCTCCTCAAATGTAGACTTTGCCTACAGTGGTCCCACGATCGTTTCGCCAGCGACTCTACATGGTGTGCTTTGCAGAAGGCCAACTCAAAAATCCGATTACGGGCATAAATATTCCATAGCGTATTCCTAAACAATTTGTATCGAGAAAACAGGCTCCGCCCCCAGCAGAGGCAGCGCGCTCTTTGCCCGGCGCATATTTCCGGGGCGCGGGCCGCCGATCACAGACAAATGCGGCGCCCGGCCCGCTGAACACTTGCTCATTGCAGGCCGCGGGAGTATACATCGAGGAGGGGACTGCCCCGGCAGTTGCTGCGGAATCCCGGCGTTTCCGCTCCAGGAGCAGCAGGCCAACGCGCCGATCCAGCCGGGCGCGAGGCCGCTGGCGCCGGTATTGACAGCCAGGGCACGCAGAACCGGCTTCCCCGCTGGCTGGCCGCGGTTCCGCAGTATGTTGGCCTTGGAAAGGCCGGGCTTGGGCCGGAAAAGCGCGGGCACATGAACAAATCGCTGAACTTCCTGCTCTCTTTGATAACCGACGACAACGATTATCAGATTGAGCAGGCTGCCGCCGCGCAGGATAGCGCGCGGCGCCTCGGGGTCAATATCGAAATCGTTTATGCGCAGGGCGATTCGGTAACGCAAAGCCAGCAGTTGCTGAAGGCCATCCAAGGACCGGCGGGGGGGCGCCCAGACGCCATTCTGTTTGAGCCCGCGGGCGGCACGGGGCTTCCGCAAGCGGCTACTGCTGCCGTGGCCGCAGGGATTGGCTGGTGCATCCTGAACCGCGATGTCGCCTACACGGCGGACCTGCGGCGGACGGCCAAGGTTCCCGTATTCTCCGTTTGCACGGACAATCGGGAGGTTGGCCGGATCCAGGCCCGGCAGCTTGCGGCCTTGCTTCCCTCCGGCGGCGCGGTTCTGTACATCCAAGGCCCCACGGAGAACTTCGCCGCACAACAGCGCACCTCCGGAATACAGGAGGCCAAGGCCGCTTCGCTCCAATTCACCCTGCTCCGCGGGCAGTGGACGGAGGCCAGCGCCTTCCGCAGCGTTTCCTCCTGGCTGCGCCTGACTACCTCGCAGAAGGCGCACCTGGATGTGGTCATGGCGCAAAACGACACCATGGCCGTCGGCGCACGCAAGGCCATCGAAGCCCACGTCGGCGACGTCGAGCGCGACAAGTGGCTGCGCTTGCCATTTCTCGGCGTGGACGGCTTGCCCAAAACAGGTCAGGCTTGGGTGCGCAGCGGCTTGCTCACCGCCACAATTGTTTGCCCTCCCAACACGGTTCCGGCTATCGAGGTCATGGTCCATGCCCTGCAAAGCGGCACACAGCCCCCGGAACGCAAGTACATGACTCCCCGGTCGTTCCCCGAAATTGAAGAGCTGCTCGCCTCGCGCCCGAAGCCTTAAAGGGGCGGGTTGCGCATGGAGTCCTTCCGTTTGTGATCTGGCAAGCTCGGTCGCAGGACGCATCACTGGCACTTTAACGCCGAGCTTCACGAACGTACTTTTGGCCCGCTTGCTTTCCAACAGCGGGAAGGCCTGAGCTACAGCG
>Ga0187771_10001796_pt1 | contig 14660 bp, 12 predicted proteins | sample 0116_SJ02_MP15_1_FD_133139 | JGI IMG/M metagenome (GOLD analysis project Ga0187771, IMG submission 133139) | Tropical peat soil microbial communities from peatlands in Department of Meta, Colombia - 0116_SJ02_MP15_10_MG | ecosystem: Environmental > Terrestrial > Soil > Wetlands > Peat | place...
CCGGCCGATGCTGCCGGCGCGAACCGTCCAGGCCCCCGGGCCCCGAAAAAAATGGGGGAGAAGAGAGAGGAGCCCGTCCGTTTACGAAAAGGGAACAACTCCCTTGTTCAGAATGGGTGAATGTCCCTTGCCCCGCCCATGCTCAAAAGGAAAAAACTGGGGTAGGCAAGGCGGGCTAATCTCATTGACAGGTAGCCGCATTTGTACTATCAAAGGATAAAAAGCCAGGTCACCGTCCTATAAAGATTACATTAGGCTCAAGATGGTAATATGGCGCAGAAAAATGCTTGAAAGGTAATCCGAAGCGTTTTCGGCTGCCAGGGAAAGAAGAATATGGAGTACATTGCTCGAAACGCGGCACTCTGTTATGGTTGTAAAATTTGTCAGTTGGTCTGCTCCCTTCACCATACCGGGAGTTTCTGGCCGGAACGAAGCAGTATTCGTGTATCCCGCAATCCCCAAACAGGGATCGTCCGCTGGAGCATCGACAAAACTTGTGACCTTTGCAGGCGTGAGGAGGAGCCCCTGTGCGTGAGATCCTGTTCCTACGAGGCCCTCAAGAATGTTGCTGACGGGAGTGGAGAGGAGCGCAAAGGTGAGTAAAGAGGGAAAGATCAGAGGCTCCCTGGCGGGGAAAATTCTGTGGGTCGAATTGAACACCGGGAGGGTCTGGACCGAAAACAGCGAACCGTATGCGGCCCGAACGCTGGGGGGAAGGGGTACCAATTCTCTCATCCTGATAAATGAGATTGAGGACGGGATAAAATGGGATGATCCGCAAAACCTTCTCTGCTTTGGCGTGGGTTCCCTGGTCGGGACCGCTGCTCCCGGGGCTTGTCGCACGGACATCTCGACCATCAACGTTTTCAGCGGAGGAAAAGGCTCCGCCAATGTAGGCGGTTCCTGGGGTGCCGAGCTGAAATACGCCGGGTTCGACCATATCGTCATCCGCGGGAAAGCGGAAAGGCCAGTCTACCTTTATATTAATGACGATCGGGTCGAAATCCGCAATGCCGAATGGCTTTGGGGAAAAACGACCTATGAGACCGAAAACCTGTTACGGCAGGAACTGGGGGACGAGGGGATCGAAATCGCGGCCATCGGTCCTGCCGGGGAGAACCGGGTCCGGGGTTCCGCCGTTTTGATCGACACGGCCAAGGCTGCGGGAGGATCCGGTGTCGGCTGCGTCATGGGCGATAAAAAGCTCAAAGCCGTCGTTGTTCGGGGGCACGGGAAGATTGATGTCTACGACCCTCACGGGTTCATGGAAGCGGTGGCGAAAGCCAACCGTCAGTGCAAAGCCAACCTGGTGAAAGTTCACTCCATGCGCCAATCGGGGGCGGCCCGTTTCGAGAATCTTGATTTCGAAGGGTGGGAGACCTGCATGGTGGTCCGCAACGGGCAGGACGACTATTGGGCAAGGGAAAAGAGAGCCCAATTGATGAACCCGGAAGCGGGAATCCCGAGCATGCGGCGGAAAGTTCGAGCCTGTTTCTCCTGCCCGACGGGCTGTATGCCTTTTATGGAGAAGGCCCGGGGAAAATATCGGGAAATGAGAGGAGAGGGGTTCTGGATCAATGCCCTGTGGAGCATAGCCCGGTTCGATATTTCCGACCCCGAAACCGCCGTGACTTTCTGGCTCCTGGCCAATGAGCTGGGTTTGGACACGGATTACGTGGCCGCCGGCCTGGCCTGGGTTTTCGAGGCTTACGAAAGGGGTTTCATCAACCAAAGGGACACCGACGGGCTACAACTTACCTGGGGAAACGGCGAAGCCCTCATCCAGATGATGCGCAAACTCGCTTATCGGGAAGGGATCGGGGATCTGCTAGCTGACGGGATGGTGGAAGCCGCGAAAAAGATCGGAAAAGGATCCGATTATTATCTCATTCAGGTGAAAGGTCAGCCATCCATCGAACCCTTTCGGATTCCCAAAGGATGGGGATTAGGGGTCGCTACTTCCCCGGTGGCCGGGAGGCACCTGCGAGGAACGGTTCGGGGACCGGCCCACTCGGGGCCGGGAGGAACTGACTACGATATAACCCATTACCCTAACCAAGCCAAAGCGGTTGTATGGCAAGGCAAAACCAAAGAGCTGGAAGACAATCTCGGGATCTGCAATTATGTAGGGACATGGTCCGGGGCCCATTTTCTGACCCCGCAGGACTATGCCGAGATGGTTCGCACGGCCATGGGGCTTGCGGTTACCGAAAAGGATCTGATGGAACATTATGCCGTGATCGGCAGAAACCTGGAGAAGGCTTTCAACACCCTACACACCAATCTTGGCCGCGAGGATGATCTTCCCCCTCCAAGGTTCCGGCAGGAGGAGATTAAGACAGGTCCCTATAAGGGTTTCAAGGCCGATGAAGACCAGTACAATACCATGCTCGATGAGTTCTACGACCTCTGGGGCTGGGACAAAAAGACCGGAATGCAAACCCGCGAGCATTTAGAAAAAATCGGTTTGAAGGATGTGGCTGACAAACTTGCCGGAAAGGGACGATTGAAAAAGGAAGTCTAAAAGGAAAAAAGGGCTAGGTCACAACCTTTGACAATCTATTCCGCCGCTGATTCGCCGCCGCAAAGTTCTCCTTCGGGAGAAGTCTAATATCCCGGATTCTTCGAATTTAGCTACCAGGTACATACCAGCAAATAGTCATCAGAAGGGGATTTTTTCCCGATTGGGCTGCCTGGAGGGAGAGGTGAAGAGTAACCAAGAACACCTGATTCTGGGACCAAGGCCCGAGAAGCGGGCCGGGTAGACCTGCGGGTTGAGGCGCAAGCGGGCGCAGAGGTAGGCCTTGCTCCTGAACGCATTTTACGGTAGAAGATATAGAGTACTCAGGCAAGTTGTTCGGCTGGCAAGGTGAGGAGGCCTGGTAATTATGGATCTGCGAAAAATGGACCGCCGACAATTCCTGCAATATACTTCCGCTACGGGAATTTCCTGTGTTCTGGGGGGCATGGTCTCATCCTGCGCTGAGTCCCAGGTGAAACCGGACTTTGATCGCTTGACCCCCGAGGGATTGCGGATTATCGACCCCCATGCTCACCCGGATCAGTTCCACACCCTTCGGCCGAGCCGGATCGATGATACCTCCACTCTGAAAAAGATCAGGGCTGTAGGGATGGTGGCCAGCGCCTTTGCCGCGGTTGGGGACCTGCAATTTTTCATCCGGAGCTCCTCAGTCTCGTATTATCAGAGTACCGGCGCTCAGTTGCAGAGAGTTCACGATCTGGCGAAGGCCGGCAAAGTGAAGCTTATCCTGAAGGCTTCGGATGTTCCGGCGGTTGTGAATCAGGAAATCCCTCCGGGAGCCATTCTGGCGATTGAGGGAGGGGACCCTCTGGAGGGGAAACTGGATCGGGTGAATGAATTCTACCGTATGGGAGTCAGAATCATTACGGTGGTCCATTACCGCAACAATGAACTGGGCGACGTCATGGCCCCTTATGGAAGTCTGGACCCCGGCCCATACCAGAATGGTCTGACTCAAGCGGGGCGAAGGGTTATCGAGCGGATGCAAGAGCTGGGGATAGTCGTGGATGTTGCCCATGCATCCTCCAGGACTTTGAGGGATATCGCGGGAATGAATCTGCGGCCCCTGCTGGATTCCCACACCAGTCTCTGTCCCGTCGAAGAAGCACGGCAATGCGGGCGGCAACGCCCATGGCAGGATATGGAATTGATCGTCAAAACCGGGGGGGTCGTCTGCACCTGGCCTTTTGCCTTCAGCCGGCCCGGTCAGACCCGCAGGACGTTTTCGGATTGGGCCCGGGAAATTGTGGAGATGAAAAAGAGGCTGGGAATGGACCACGTTGGATTGGGAACGGACGGAGGGGGAAATATTCCCAGGCTTATCGAGGGATACCGGGACGTTCGCGATTTACCTAAACTGGCCGCGGCCATGGAAGAATCCGGCCTTTCGCGGGAGGAGGTCAACGCCTACATGGGAGGTAACGTCTACCGCGTGCTCCAGACCTGTGTCGGTTAGAATGGCCGAGAGGGGATGATGTTGTAATCGGCACGGGACCTGAGAGGCCTCTGCGCGCATCGCTTGGAGAGGGGATTGATCTCCTGGCGCAAGCATCAACAGGACAGTCATGGCTGAAGTAGAAACCATTGGGAGGAAAAGATGAAAGCATGCAGAGAATGCCGCCACGAAATAAGTGAACAGGCTTTTTCTTGTCCCCCTTGCGGAGCGCCGTATCCGGCCAAGGAGAAATGGGACGGCTGGGGTTATGAGTACAAATCCGAGGCCACCCTGTTTGGCTTGCCCCTTGTCCACATTTCCTTCAAGTTCCGGCCGAATCGCAGGCCCGTTCCCGCGAAGGGAATCATTTCCATTGGACAGTTTGGAATGGGAATCATAAATTTCTCCCAATTCGGCATCGGTTTGATCAGCGTCAGCCAGTTTACCATTGCGGGTTTTGCCCTGGCTCAATTTGGGATCGCGTATTCGCTGATCGCCCAGATGGGCCTTTATTTTGACAAGGGGTATGGGCAGATGGTGAGGAACCTTTTTGACCTCTTAAGCATCTTCTAACCAGGGTTTCACCATAACCATCAATGCCGAGGCCCATGACTCGGCATCAAAAGGAGGCAAAATGCCTAAATCCGTTCGATTTCACAAAGCTGGTGGCCCCGAAGTGCTGCAGTTGGAAGAAGTAGTGGTCGGCAACCCGGGACCCGGAGAGGCACGCGTTCTCCAAAAGGCATGCGGTGTCAACTTTCTCGACATCTATCAACGCAGCGGTCTGTATAAGCTGCCCTTGCCATCAGGAACGGGGAATGAAGGTTCGGGCGTGGTTGAGGCGGTAGGTCCCGGTGTCACTCACGTCAAACCGGGTGATCGGGTGGCTTACGCCGGTGGGCCGATCGGAGCCTATTGCGAAGTACGCACCATGCCCGCCGATCGTCTTTGCATCCTGCCGGAGGGGCTCTCGTTCGAGCAAGGGGCGGCGATGATGCTCAAAGGTATGACCGCGCAGTACCTTATCCGGAGGACTTACAAGGTGCAACCGGGGGACACGGTCCTTTTCCATGCCGCCGCCGGGGGCGTGGGGTTGATCGCGTGTCAATGGTTGAAAGCGCTCGGTGCCACGGTGATCGCTACGGCCGGCTCGGACATGAAGTGCGCACTTGCCAAGCAGCACGGCGCCGATTACTGCATTAACTACCACACGGAGAAATTCAGCGAGCGCGTCAAGGAGATCACTAGAGGGGCCGGGGTACCGGTCGTCTACGACTCCGTGGGCAAGGACACCTTCATGGGCTCGATTGAGTGTCTGCGTCCGCTGGGGTTGATGGTGAGCTTCGGCAGTTCTTCGGGGCTGGTGCCCCCGGTTGAGCTGGGGCTCCTGATGCAATACGGCTCGCTGTTTCTCACGCGCCCTTCATTAAACACCTATGCGGCAAAGCGCATAGACCTGGAGGCGATATCCAAGGACCTCTTCGACATCGTGCTCGCCGGCAAAGTAAATATCCAAATCGGGCAGCGCTATTCGCTCAAGGACGCCGCCCAGGCGCACCGCGATCTCGAAGCCCGTAAGACCACAGGTTCAACCATCCTGATACCATGAGCGATGACGCCGAGGCGAATAAGTTGCACTCGTAATAGGGGAGACATTGCGTCCCGGCTTTCCTGGTCATCGTTGGGCCGTAGGTGATCACTTATTTCATTCCGGTTTACGGATTTATTGCCCCGCGAGACAATACCTCTTCAACTTCTCCCGAAATTCTTGAATCTCCCCCTTCTCTACCTGCCTTCATATCGTAATCAGCCGTCCGAAATTAGAAAATACTATATTGTTCCTGCAAAAATGGAGCATTCACCCCATATGCTTTTGCCAATGCTTCTTATACCCTCAAATAATGGGATGGCGAAATTTTCAACGGTGAGGAACCCTGTTCCAGTTGCCAACCTGGGCGTCCATGGTGCCCTTGCGGGCAAGCAAGTAACCCTGCTCCATCGCGAAGAATTCACAGGAGAGCAGCTCCCCGAGGAATCACATCAATATCGGTAAAGCGGAGGTAAAGCAATGAAGGCAACGATCAAATCAGCGTTCGCCGTACTCGCTGCGGTGGCTCTGGTCTTCGGATGCGTAGCGCGTGGCGAATCTGGGGCTCGGCAGCCCGGCGGGATTAACGAGAGCCCCGCGGCCACGGCCGGGACAATCAAGTCCGGATACGTTCTGGTGAACGGCCTCAACATGTATTATGAGACGCAGGGCACGGGCCGACCTTTGGTGCTGATCCACGGGGGGATGTGCACGATCGATATCTGTTTCGGAAAGTTTCGACCGCCCCTTGCTGAGAAGTGGAAGACCCTGGCCGTCGAGCTGCAAGGACACGGGCATACGGCCGACATCGATCGCCCGTTGACCTTCGAGCAGATGACGGAGGACACCTGCGCGCTGCTCCATCAGCTCAAGATCGAAAATGCCGACGTGGTCGGCTACAGCCTCGGAGGAGGCGTGGCCCTGCGGATCGCCAGGCGCGAGCCGCAGCTCGTACGCAAGCTCGTGGTGATTGGGACCCCGACTGCCTACAACAAGGATGGTCTGGTCCCCGGCCTCCTGGAAGCCCTTAAAACCATGAAACCCGAGGACATACCGGCAGAGTTCCGGGAGGCCTACGCCAGAACCGCGCCGGATCCGAAGAAATGGCCCACGCTGGTCGCCAAGGTGATGAAAATGTTGCTGGAGTCCAAGGGCTTGCGGCTCGAGGAGCTTCAGTCCATCAAGGCACCGGTCCTGGTTATGCTCGGTGATGCCGATGGCGTCCGTCCCGAGCACGCCGTGCAGATGTTCCACCTGCTCTCGCACGCCCAATTGGCCGTGCTCCCGGGAACGGACCACTTTTTGCCCATGAAACGGTCTGATTGGGCAGTTCCAATGATCGAAGCCTTTCTCAACGCGCCCATGCCAGAGCCCAAGAAAGAAGGGGATAAATAATGATGGCCGCAAGAAAAAATGATCCCGTTAAGAAGCCAGCGATGACCTATATGCACTGCCGCATTCGGGTCGCAGATTACGCGAAATGGAAAGAGAAAATGGATGCCGATGCAAAAGCTCAGCACGATGCAGGAATGTATCTAAAACATTTATGGCGCGGGATTGACGACCCCAACAGTGCATTTTTCATTCTTGAGGTTCACGATAGGGAAAAAGCAAGAGCCTTTCTCAATCCGGCAGATGTAGCGGAAGCTTCTAAAGAAGCTGGTGTTCTGGATTTTGAATGGCATTTTGTGGAAGCCGCCGATAGCTATGGAACCAGAACCTAATGCTCTCCCGGAAATGAGAAAGAGGAAACCCTGGATCAGGTGGCCATCCTTACAAAAGCCTCAACCAACGCGGGGTCAAACTGGGTGCCTGCGCCTCTTTTAATTTCCTCCAGAGCTACTTGCCCGTCTTGCGCTTTCTGATGGGGATGGCCGTGAGTCATTCCAACATAGGCATCAACAATCGAAACGATTCTGGAAATGAAGGGGATGTTCTCTCCCTTTAGCTCCAGGGGGTAACCGCTGCCGTCCCACCTTTCGTGGTGCGCCAAGATCGCTTCGGCGATGGAGGCAAATTCATTGGAGGATTCAGCGATACGGTAGCCGATCTCGGGATGCTTCCGAATCCATTTTTCATCCTCCGGGGTCAGAGAACCCGGCTTTCTCAGGACTTCCTCCGGGATGGCAACTTTACCGATGTCATGCCAGGTTGCCAAAAGAGCCAATTCATCCAGAATCCCTTCGGAAACCTTTAAGCGGCGGCCGAACCGGAGAGCCAGTTTCTTGATGCGCCGGCTGCGTTCTTCCATCTTATAGCTTTTTGCGAAAAGGATCCTCTGCAGAGAAGAAATAAAAGAAACACGGATTTTTTTATTCTCCAGGAGCTTATTTCTGTACATCCTTTCTTCGGCATCTCTTAAGACCCCTTGAAAATCCTGGCAGGCCGTCTCTTTGATCCCAACACCGAGAGCAACACTGAGATGCACCGAACCAATGCTTTTCTGGCGGCAGAAGCATCTTATCCGCTTAACGATTTCGGACGTGACTTTGGCGCCGGTCCTCGGCAGAAAGATGGCGAATTCGTCTCCCCCCACCCGGGCCACTACATCTTCTTTCCTACAGGAATCCCGGATGATCAGGGCAATCTGCTTCAGGAACTTATCCCCTTCCTCGTGGCCGAAGGCATCGTTGACCAATTTTAGACAATTTACATCCCCCATAATGACGCTAATAGGCAATTGCCTGTCAGTATCCAGGCGTTTAAACTCTTCCTCGAAATAAGAGCGATTATAGAGGGAGGTTAGCTTGTCATGAAAGCTTAGATGGTGAATCCGATCTTCTGACCATTTTCGCTCGGTGATGTCCTCCATCCTTCCTTCATAGAAAAGGGGAACCCCGCTGGGACTCCTGATGGCCAATGCGTTTAGGGAAATCCAGATAGTACTTCCATCCTGGCGAAATACCTGGACCTCATATTTCTGGACGGCACCATGATCGGCCAGCAACCGCTGGAATTCATCATACTTTGCCGGGTCCGCGAAAAAAAGACGCTTGGATTTCTCCCCCTGGGCCGTCAGGTCTTCGGGGGAGGCATAGCCTAGAATACGAGCGCAGGAAGAGTTGGCGATAATAATCTGGCCTTCCTCTGTGCTCTGGAAGATTCCTTCCACGGCATTCTCAAAAAGTCCCCGGTACCTCTCTTCAGTCCTTTTCAGCAGGACCTCGGCCCATTTGTGATCCGTGATATCGCTTAGGATGCCGGTCAGACCGACAGGTTGGCCCCCGGCGATCTGGGGGCGACTGGAAGCCCGCAAATGCCGGATATTCCCCTTTTGGTCGAGGATCCGAAACTCAAACGATTCGATGCTGTGCAAGAGGTTGCGCTGTAAACTTTGCGTGAAATCCGGCAGGTCCTCTGGATACACAAAACGGGCCAGAGGCTGCCCGAGCAGATCCTCTGGTTTGAAAAGAATGAGCCGCTCAACAACCGGACTGATGTAAGTAAAGCAACCTTGCTGATCCAGGGAGAAGATAGCGTCATTCATGTTCTCCACGAGGCTTCGATACTTCCTCCTAGTTTCCTGGAGGTCCTCTTCAACGCGTTTCCGCTCCCAGGTATTGATCAGGATTTCACCGGCCATCCGGAGGTTGGCGATCGTTTCCTCCGGCCAGCGTTTCTCATCCTCCAGCCCAGCAAACCCTAGGATCGCGACCGAAGATTTTCCGTAAAAGATCGGGATCAAGAGGACCGGCTGTTCTTCTTTTGGCCCTGCATCCCTCCCGGAATCGGATCGGCCTTGCTGGGTTTCAGAAGCAAAGAGGGGATTCTTTCTTAAGTCTGGTTGTAGATTGGACTGCCAGGGTAGAAAATCAAGGGAACATCCTACCAAAGGGAAGAACTTAGGGGCGACTCCCGGGGTGCGCCATTCATAAATCTTTTCGATCTTCCCGCTCTTTTCATAGAGCAGACAAAGAAAGCAATGGCCTGCCTGGAGAAATTCTCCAAACATTTTCAGGGCATCGATAATTCCTTTTTCGATTTCATGGAGTTCCAATCGGGCAAATTCCGTGGAAATATTCATCGCCAGCCGTTCAAACGTCCCCCAGGCTGGCTCCTCTTTGCCGGCATCTTCTACCACCGCCAACCATAATTTCTGGCCGCTCAACGGGAGGGGAAAGATCCGGGAGCGAGTCGAAATCGGAGACCCATTCTTTTTCCGGTTGAAAAGGTCGGCAACCTCCTGCCCTTCAGTTTCCGGGGGTTCGAAGATCTTTTTCATCTTTTGGGGATTCTCTTCGCCCGGATGGGCGTGGAGGAGGGAAACAGGTTTTCCCACGAGTTCTCCCCGTTCATACCCGAATAGGGAATCAAAGACCTCGTCGGTAAATAAGATCACGCCTCTTTCGTCGGCTATTTGGATCCCTCCCGCTTTCTTGTCCACGTTTCGATTAGGAATCAAAGGTCCTCTTTCCTTTTCCGATGAACTGATGAAGATGGGCATAAAATCCGGGTTCTATTCCGATAGCTTTTTCCTTGGATTGATAGAGACGTTGGATTACTAGAAGCGGTCGGCTTCTCTCCGCCTCTTTGAAAGGCTTCCAGGAGCTCCGGTCATCTTGTCATCTGGCGCGGGGCGGGGCTTACGGTCCCTAAATACCTATCCATTTCCCTCTTGGCACAACGCGGGCAGATCCCATGGCTAACGGGTTTCCCTCCCTCGCGAAGTATTCTGTTGCACCAGGCGCAGACTTTCCCGTGTGTACTCCCAGGACCTTCATTTACCAGAGATACTATCCGCATCATATGGATCATCAGAGATCTCCCCTCTGGAATAATAATCTCGCTCTCGGGCCTTCTCTCAGCCCGCGGCCATCTTGCACTCATGATTGATTCTGGCAGCTCTTTTAAGTTGGTAATCCAGTTCAATTATCTCTGTTTCCCTTCGATTCAGTCTGGCGAGAAACCTGACATTCTGGGCAGCTATTTTGGAGGTAATCGCTTCTTTCCTCCCATCGAAAAGGGTGATCCATTCCCCGCCATTCTTCGCGAAAACCACATCGCCTTTTATGAAGGGGATGGTAACGTATTGTTGCTGAGGATTTGACATTTCCACCAATTAGCCAAATGAATGCCTCCTCATTTATTGATTTGGATAAGAGCTAGAATCATGCCAAAAATAGAAAAGCGATTTCGTTTCTGCAACTAATGAATGTTAAAAGGGAAAAAGGGTCGAAGGGCAGGAGATATTTTTCCGGGAGGTAAAATTAATGAAAGGGCTCTATGGATTAACCTCCCTATTTATGGCGGCCCATCCCCATAGGCCTTTAATGAAGCAATGGGAGACCGGAAAGGCTTACCCTGCGGATTGGGGCGAAACTCTCCGATCCTCGCGAAGAGCATAGTTCTCTCGACAAGGAAGGATTGATAATGCCATGGTACCCAGCGCTAAAGCATCGAAGATGGGCCGGAGGATATAGGGGCGAAGCATGGAGATATTGGGGATTAGCCAGGGGCCATGTTCCCGTGGTCCAGGAATGGGGCAGATCTATATCTTGGCTTTCACATTCTCTTCATCGTGGTTTAAAATTCCCAGCTTCTTTACCTTTTCATGGATCGTTTTGTAATCAATCTGAAGTAAGCGGGCTGCCCTGGCTTTGTTCCCCCCGGTTGTTTTCAGAACCTCGGTGAGAACTTCCCGCTCGACAGCGGAAATGCTTTGCTGGAGGATTTCCTTCAGGGATAAGCTCTTCCAGGGGGTCCCTTGAATCTTGGGGGTAAAAGCCATCCCGGGAACATCCACCCGTTTCAATTCCAGGTGTTTCTCGGTGATCATATCATCGGCTAGGAGAGCTGCCCGGCGGATGATGGATCGAAGCTGCCGAACATTGCCCGGCCAGTTATAGGAAAACAACACATTGAGGGCCGATTCTGAAAATCCTTTTATATGCTTATTCAATTCAATATTGGCTTGATCCAGAAATCGTTTGGCCAAATAGGGAATGTCATCCTTGCGTTCCCGCAAGGGGGGAATCGTAATGGTAAACTCGTTCAGCCGGTAGAATAAGTCTCTACGGAAGGAACCGGAAAGGGCTAATTCATGGAGATCCTGGTTACTGGCTACGAGGAGTCGAACATTCACACTCAAGGGTTTGGTTCCGCCTACGCGGTAGACCTTCTTTTCCTGGAGAACCCGAAGGAGTTTAACTTGAGATCCCAGCGGCATATTTGAAATTTCATCCAGGAATAGGGTTCCCCCCTGCGCAACCTCAAATTTTCCGTGTTTCTGGGACTCCGCACCGGTAAAAGCCCCCTTTTCGTGACCGAATAATTCGCTCTCCAGAAGCGTCTCGGGAATGGCCCCACAATCCACCGGGATGAAGGGTTCTTTGGATCGAGGGCTGGCATCGTGAATCGCCCGGGCAACCACTTCCTTGCCTGAACCGGTTTCCCCAATGATGATCACGGTAAAATTCGATTCAGCCACTCGGTTCACTTCCGAAATAAGGCGGGCTACGATATCGCTCGGGCCCATCTTCTCCTTGAGCGGAAGGTTACCGATCTGACTGGAAAGATGCCGGACTTTGAGCTTAAGCTCCCTTTCCGCCAGCGCCCGGTGCACCACCCGGATTACTTCATGGTTATCGAAGGGTTTGGCGAGATAATCATGGGCACCACCCTTGATCGCTTTGACCGCGCCCCGCGGGTCCGCATGGGCGGTGATAAAGACCACCGGAAGTTCGGGATCCAGACCCTTGATCTGGCGCAGAACTTCCATCCCGTCTATGCCTGGGAGCATGAGATCGACGAGCACCAAATCCGGGGCTTCAGACCCGATGTTCTTCAGGGCCTTCTCTCCTTCATAGGCTGTCAATGCTTCAAACCCTTCCTTTTTTACCAAATCGGAGAGAATCGCACAAATCTGCTTGTCATCATCAATAATCAGAATCCGCGCTGTTCGTTCTGACATGGTCATTTATTTCTTGTCCCTTTTGTTTAATTTGTGTGGAAATAAATCCATAGCATAAACCACATAAAGTTATTTATTTGACTCCATTATAGGTGAAGTTATCGGTTTAAGGATACTTATTTTTTCTAATTAAATCACATTCATAAGAAATTCAGGCAACAAAATAGATTTCTCGTTACATGGGTAAATATGCAATTGTTATGCCGATTTCAATTTAATGGAGGGACGGCTGGAGAGGTGTCGACCAAAATCTTGTCAAGCTTCCACTTTGCTTGTCCGGGTTAGTCAAAGGAAGGCTTTTCTTCGTGGCTAGCCGGGCTATCCTGAGAAATGGGAAGCTTTATGGAAAATGCAGTTCCCTGATCCCTCTCACTGTCGATGCTAATGCTGCCGCTATGCTGCAAGATGAGCGATTGGCATATATTCAAACCCAGGCCGGTGCCTCCCTCTTTGGTAGTATAAAAGGGTTCAAAAATTCGTTTTCGCAGGTCTTTGGGAATACCGGGTCCATCATCAGTGATCTTAATTTCCACCATGCTTTGCGAAGGAAGAGAGCAGGTTTCGACAATAACTTTTCCTTTTTTGCATACTGCATGGATGGCATTCATAAAAAGGTTGAGGAAAACCCGCTCCAGATTCTCCTGGCTGCCCATGACCTCCGGCAGGTTCTTTTCCAAATGGGCCTCGAAGGCCACGTGGCAAGGTGCGCTCTCGAGTTCACACATCTTCCACATGACCAGTAGGGTTCTGTTGACATCGACTGGGCTGTAATCCAAAACAGAGGTTTTTGTGTAATCCAAAAATTTTTTGGCCAGATCATTTGCCTTTTTGACGTTTTCCTGGATCATTTGGAGCTTTTCTTTGGTCGAGGAGGCCAGTTCATCGCTATCCATGCAGAATTGAACACAGGAGCTGATAACAGCCAGAGGATTTCTCAGGTCGTGAAGGAGCCCGGCCACCATCACCTTCCCCATGGTTTGCTTCCTGGAAGTCTCATAGAATTTATTCTCCAATTCCCTGATAACCGAGGAAGCCGTAACCAATTGCTGTACAAGAAGTTGGTTCTCCGCTTCCAGACCCTTTAGGGGTTTCTGGGCCGCTTTGTTATTTTTTTTCTGTTCTTCCCCGGATTTTGCTAATTTAACCTCTTTCTCTTCTTTTGCTCCGGCCTTCACCTTCTTCGGCACCTTCTGTGAAATCTTCGGCACGGAATGATTTATCCGCGGCAATTTATTATTTCTCTTGATCGTCTTGCGCGTTCCCGAGGGTATTTCTTCCATTTCCATGATTTTCATCTGTCTTCTCTTGAGTATTGCCTACCTAAAATAAAAAAGCCGGACCTCCCATTCTTCGAGATTCCGGCCCCCCGTGCGAATCCGGCAACCCAGCCATCCCAAGGAGCTTGGGACCCGTGGCTTTCCGTCCTCCGATCACTCGAAGTTTGGCTTTATCGGAAGTTTATATTAACAGCCGCTTTTTGAGAAAGCAAGTAAAAAGTTTCCCGAAATTCTCCCCGAATATCTCTCCCAGATGAACGAATTTATTCTCCGCAACTAGTACAAACGGAATAACTAACGTGACATCACCCCCTCCCTAGCCTTCCCTCCCTGGAGGGGAAGGGGAGGGTGAGGGGTAACCAGCAGCCTCCTGAGTAATCACCTGTTGGAAGTCCTTGAAATCCTTCCGCACGACAGGCAGGAGGTCTTTTGCCCTGGCGAAGTCGCCTCTTTCGCCGGCGAGTTCAATTTCATAGGAGACTTCTCGCAAGATTCCGGCTCGAATAGTCGCAGAGGACCCTTTGAGAGCGTGCCCCAGGTATCGAACGGCAGAGGCATCATTTTTGGAGATGGCCTCCTCGAGGGAAAGAATCCGTTCGGGAGTATCCTGGAGAAATATACCTAACACCTCTTCGAAGAGTTTTTGATCATGGTCAAGGTGTTCCAGCAAATCTTTCCGGTCAAAGATCTTCTGATCTGGCTTTTCAGGTTGAGGAGCCAGCGATTGTTGAAAAACAGTCTGGGACGGGATCCAGCGATTCAACATCTCTGCCAGTGCCTTTTCTTGTATCGGTTTGCTTAGATAATCATCCATACCAGCCTGGAGGCATTTTTCCCGGTCTCCCTTCATGGCGTGCGCGGTCATAGCGATGATTGGAATCCTTGCCCCGTTCGAAGCCGCCTCCTTC
>Ga0187771_10001797_pt1 | contig 14658 bp, 9 predicted proteins | sample 0116_SJ02_MP15_1_FD_133139 | JGI IMG/M metagenome (GOLD analysis project Ga0187771, IMG submission 133139) | Tropical peat soil microbial communities from peatlands in Department of Meta, Colombia - 0116_SJ02_MP15_10_MG | ecosystem: Environmental > Terrestrial > Soil > Wetlands > Peat | place...
AGGTCGTCATGGTCTGGCGGGACTGGGCCGTGCTCGAAGAGGCGCACAGGCGCGAACCGGAAATCATCCGCTCGCTTTACCCTGACCCGGAAGCCCACGCCGCGCAGGAAAAACGCCGCTGGGTACTGACCGTCGCGCACTGGGACGACGTCCTGAGCGAAGTGCCGCTGGACTGAGGTCTGGAAGGCTACAATGTTACGAAGAATACCGAAGCCATAACCTCGAGCTGACCACAACGTCAGCCCTTGCGAGGCGGCTGGGAAGGCCGAATCTCGATGCGGCTGGCTAAAGAACTCTTGGGATACTTGTAGAGGTCCACGACCGCCTTGGCGATGTCGGCTCCGGTTAGCTTCCAGCTCTGGCGCGGTTTGGTTCCGGGAGCCGTGGCAAAATCAGTATCCACGCTGCCCGGCATGATGTAGCTGACCCGAATGCCGTCATAGCGGACGTCCTGCATCATCGCCTCGCTGAAGCCGTTGAGGCCGAACTTGGAAGCGTTGTAGGCGCTGCCGCCCGCAAAGGCGTTGATCCCCGCCAGGCTGGAAATATTGAAGATGTATCCCCCGCCTCGCCGCCGCAGCAGCGGAATGGCCTCGCGGCAGCAGTAGAAAGCGCCCGAGAGGTTCGTCTCGATGGTGGCGTCCCATTCGTCCGGAGTGAGCCGGTCCACGGCCTTCATGATGCCAATGCCGGCGTTGTTCACCAGGATATCCAGCCCGCCAAAGCGCTCGGCGGCGGCGTTAATCAGCTTGCGGCAATCTTCGTATCGGCGCACGTCCGCAACCGTCCCGTCTACACGCCCCTTGGCTGTCGCGCCGAGTGCGGCGAGAGCATCTTTCAAGGACTTCGCGTCGCGCCCGCAAATATAAACTTTCGCGCCCTCGGCCAGCAGCGCCTCCGCGATGCTGCAGCCGATGCCGCGCGTGCCTCCCGTGACGACGGCAACTTTCTCATGAAGTTCGGTTGGCATTATTCCTCCAGGTTGATGAGCAAGCGAAAACGCCGCGTCCTGCGCCAGCGATACAATTCGAAGTCCCGGTCCAAAGTCAGGATGTCTCCTGTGTTCAACTGTTCCGCCAGACGAATCAGACACGCATCGGCAAAGTCCGCGGGCACGTCGCGGTATTTTCGCAGCAGGCTTCCTACCTGGGCCGCCGACTGCGAGAGTTGAAAGGGGAGGTGGAAGACCCCGCGTTCGACATTCTCGAGAACCGTCTCGGAAGCGCCCGGCAGCCTGCGAAGCAGATAACAACTTTCGGCAATAACCGCCTCACAGGTTACCAGCGCCCGCTCCAGGTCTTCGACCACGGTTACACACTGGGCGTGATGGCGCTCGCTCCTGTCCAGAAGCGCAACGATCACTCCGGTGTCCAGGAGCACCGGTTTCACCGGCCGAAGCCCTTCAGGCGATGTTTATTGGAGCCCAGATCCGGGAGGCCCGAGGCATACCGCCCGATGCCAACAACCCTTCTCCGAGAGGGCCTCCCATAACATGCGGCTAGTAGCCGCACCCCTTCGCGGACAACCCGCGAAGGGCTCCAGCCAAGATGTCGAACCAGCCCGGCCAAAGCCATCCGCGAGCGCCGATCTAATCGCGCTTGGACCGTTCCCTTCACAAGGCAATTGTAGCGCGTTTGCCGTCTTGTAGTACAGCCCGACGAAATTGTCCAGTCTGACGGGCCATGCAAGTCATTCTTCGAGGGGGACAGGCAGATTTGGAATCGACCTTACTTTTTGAGTTCGCGCAGATCATGGCGCGGAGGCTGGCTGCTCCTTACGCTTAACGGCTGACGGGTTCCTCAATCCGACCGAACCGGCGGGCGCGCGCGCGGAATTCGCGGAGGGCGGCCTCCAGGTCAGCGGCATCAAAATCCGGCCACAGCCGCTCGACGAAGATCAGCTCGGCATAAGCGATTTCCCAGAGCGGGCAATCGCTCAACCGCTGTTCCCCGCCTGTGCGAATGACCAGGTCGACATCGGGGACCGGCTCATCGCCTGCAATAGTTCGGCCGAATTGCTCCGCCGAACATGCCTCGCCTCCGCCCATCCGCCGCCCGGCTCGAAGAATGGCGTCGCGGCCCGAGTAATCGATGGCCAGGCGCAGGTGGAGCAATTGGCCGTCGCGCGTGACGGCTTCGGCGGCGTCCACCGCGGCGCGAAGCGAGGGCGGCAAGCGGTCCCGCCGGCCGATGACGCTGGTCCGCACGCCTCGCGCCACCGCGACGCGCAGGGCAGTCGCGAGATAGTCTTCAAATATCGCCATCAGGCTCGCCACTTCTCGCGCCGGGCGCTGCCAATTGTCGGTCGAGAACGCGAAAAGAGTGAGCGTGCCGATTCCCAGGCGTGGTGCGGCTTCCACCACCCGGCGCACGGCTGCGGCGCCGACGCGGTGGCCCTCCGGCCTCGGCAGTCCGCGCGCCTGCGCCCAGCGACCGCTCCCGTCCATGATGATCATTACGTGCAATCCACGAGGACGCTGGACAGTGACTTGCGATGTGAGGCCAGGCTGAAGAGCGCTCGACCGCCCAATTTCGACAGTTCTCGGCCGTGTGCGCAGCGTGTCATGAAATTCCGGCTTCAAACCGCTGAGTTTTGGGCGTGCCCGCGAAGTAGTCCGCGACCACCATCGAGCCACCCGCTTCGAGCCCCATTCCATAGCGCGTTCCCTCTCGATTAAAGGACTTTACAATGCAAAGTCTAAGGTCAAAAAAATATATGCCCGCCCGGCTCAGCGGCCTCGCATCGCCCGGATTAGCCCCTCCATGTGGTCCAGGTAGCGTTCCAGGGCCTCTCGTCCCCGCGGGGTCAGGCGGTAAACGGTCTTGGGCAGCCGGCCCTCAAAATACTTGGAGCACGCGACATAGCCCGCCTCCTCCAGCTTGCGCGCGTGCACACTCAAGTTGCCGTCGGTGGTCTTCAGCAGCCTCTTCAGGTCGTTGAAGCTGAGGGACTCATTCGCGGCCAGCGCGCTCACGATGCCCAGCCGCATGCGTTCATGGATCAGCCGATCCAGCGCAGGCGAAGTGCAAGCCGCCGCCTCCGCCCGCAGACGGCGCGGCGTGCGGAGACCGCGGCCCGGCTCTGGGGCGGCGCCGTCCGCCAGTGAACCTTGTCTAGCCACCGTACCTCCTTGCAATCAGCGTCCCGAAAGCGATATGCAGCCCGCCAAAGCCCGCGGCCATCAGCGCGGTGCCCCAAGCCGCGGGGCAAAACAGCGCCAGGATTCCGACCACCATAAAGCAAAGGCCCATCACCGGCACCACTTTCACCGAGAAGGCGCCTCCCGTCACAATCCCCGCCCCATAGAGCAGCAGCCAGATTCCCGGCAGCAGGCTGAGCAGGCCCGCACGGTAGACAACCACCGTCAAGACCGCCCCCGCCAGGATCGGGGGCGACAAGCTGAGCACAAATTTCCGTCCCGGCCGGGACAGGATAGGAGTCTGCGACTTGCGAGCCTTCCACAGAATTCCGAGCGCGCCCAACACGAAGGCGCAGAACGCCTCCACCGCCCAGACCGCCAGCCAAGCCGCCTGGCTGGCCTGTCGCGCCGCCACCCCTGCCGCGACCAGCGCGGTGACTCCCATCACGATGCCCCCCCAACCCGGCACCGCCGTGAAGGACGCCGCGCTCTCCATCGTCTCGCGAATGAAGCGTAAGTCCTCGATGGCATGGGAGGGCTGGGGAACCAGCCGAGGTCGCCGAAAGCGCACGGGGCCCGTGTGGGGCATAACCTAATTTATACACAGCCAGACATATTGATGTCAAGTACTTTGTTGCGCAAAGCGGCGGGTCACTTGGACGCTCTTAGCCTTCCGCTTTTGGCAGGTGGGAGGAACGGAAATAGGAAGTAGGGGCTGCCGTTCCCCATGTCCTACATCCGGTTTCCTATCTCCGCCTTTTGCTCGTCGCTCGTCACTCATCACTCGTCACTGCTCTACTCGTATCTCAGCGCCACCAGGGGATCGACCTTGGTCGCCCGTCGCGCGGGAAGGTAGCAAGCGATGAGGGCCACCACCGTCAACACGCCTGCGACAACGCCAAACGTGAAAGGATCCGTCGCGCGGACACCGAACAAGAGTCTCGACATCAGGCGGGCAAAGCCCCACGCCACGGCGATCCCGGCGACTACGCCGGCCAGAGCCAGGCGCAGCGCTTCTTTCAGCACGAGGCCCAGGACCTCGGTCTCGCTCGCTCCGAGCGCCAGGCGGACGCCGAACTCGCGAGTGCGGCGCGAAACCGAATACGAGATCACGCCGAAGATTCCCGCCGCGGCCAGGGCGAGCGCCATGGCACCGAAGAGGCCGAGCAGCCAAGTGCGCAGGCGGGCTTGGCCAAGCGAAGCATCGACGGCCTCCGACATCCATTGGATGTCGGTCACGGGCAGGTCGCGATCCACTTCGTGCACCTTAGCCTCCATCTCGCGGGCGGCGGTAACAGCGTCCGACGATGTCTTGACCACGAGGAGCCCCCCCCAGAACGGAGCCTGGGCGAACGGCACGTACATCATGGGCCCCGGCATCTTATTGAGGGCCACGTCACGCACGTCTCCGACCACCCCAACAATTTCGCGCTGGACGTTGCCGTTCGGCGGAAACCCGAAGATAAGCTGCTGCCCCAACGGATCGCGGTGCGGAAAGTAAATCCGCGCCAGCTCTTGGCTGACGATCGCAACCCGCGGCGTGGACATCGCATCCTGTGGGCCGAAGGTGCGGCCGCGCAGCAAAGGGATGCTCATCACGTGAAAGTAGCTCGGGCTGACCGAAACGTAATGGGCAATGTTGGTCCTTCCTGGGGGCAAGGGAGGGCCACCCACTATCGAAAAAGGCAAATCCACGCATTGGTACGCTATAGGCAGCGGAGCCGCCAGCGCCGCGTCCTGCAGGTCGGGTTCAGCCTGGAACCGCGCCAGCAGCTCATTTGAAAACGCTGCCCACTGCTGCGGCATTGAGTATTGAGACTGTGGCAGGGACACTTCCGCCTTCAGGATCTTCCGCGTCTCGAACCCGGGATTGACAGACATCAGGGCAGCGAAGCTGCGGATCAGCAAACCCGCTCCCACCAGGAGCGCCATCGCGAGCGCCACCTCCGTCGTGACCAGCAAATTGCGCGCCCGGCGGCGACCTTTTCCTTCGCCCGGGCGACCGGCGCTCTCCTGAAGAGTTGTGTGAAGCCGGGGATCGGCGGCGAAAAGCGCCGGCGCCACTCCGAACAGCAGGCTCGCCCCGAGGGAGAGGGCCAGAGCAAACGCCAGCACCGTCCCGTCCACTCGAATAGAATCCGCGCGAGGAAATGTCGGCGGTAGCAGTCCGCTCAATCCTCGAACGCCCCAGTAGGCCAGCGCGATGCCCAGCGCCGCACCGAGCAGGCCGAGCACGGCGCTCTCGGTCAGCAACTGACGCAGGATGCGGGCTCGCCCCGCGCCCAGCGCCGACCTTACGGCGAATTCCTTGGCGCGGGAGGTTGCGCGCGCCAGAAGGAGATTGGCCACGTTGGCGCAGGCGATCAAGAGCACCAGCCCGACGGCGGCGAGCAGCACAAGGAGCGGGGCAGAGGCGTTGCCGGTGACGACCTCGCGAAGGGGGGCGAACCGAATCGTTCGGCCTTCGTCCCCCGGATGATATTGTTGCGCCAGACGCATGCCGAGCGGCTGCATCTCCGCCAGGCCCCGCGTCGCGGAAACTCCCGGCTTAAGCCGCGCAAGGACACTGAAAACATCCTGGTTCGGGCGCTTGGTCCAGGGGCCGAACAAAGGGTCTTGAACGATCGGGATCCAAAGCTCTCGGCTCGGACCCTCTTCAAAGAAGGAAAAGTGAAAGGCGCCTGGCATCACTCCGACCACGGTGAAAGGCCGCTTATCCAGGTCTATGGCGCTTCCGATCAGGCCCGGGTCCGCACCGAAACGGTCGCGCCATAAGCCCTCGCTGATCACCGCCACCGGCGCCGCGCCCGGCTCGTCGTCAGGGGGCAAGAAGGTGCGGCCCATCAGAGGCGGCACCCCCAGGACCGAGAAGAAATCCGCCGTCACGTCGCCGACTCGCACCACCGTGGGCTCGCCCCGCCCAGTCAGTGTGAGTTCGTGTCCGGTAACCCCAGCCATGGCACTGAACATGTGATTCTGCCTCTGCCATTCCTGGAACTCAGCGTAGGAACAGCCCTCGGCCGGGACGCCCGCCTGCTCGTTCGCCTCAAACACACTGACCAATTGCCCGGGGGTTCGGAAGGGCAGCGGCTTCAGCAGCACGGCATACACGACGCTGAAAATGGCCGTGTTTGCCCCGATGCCCAGCGCGAGCGTCAGCACGACCACGGCGGTAAAACCGTAATCCTTGACCAGCATTCGCAGGCCATAACGAACGTCGCGGATGAGGTTTTCAATGTAGTTGACCTGGCGCATGTCGCGGCATGCCTCTTTGATTTGCTCAAGGCCGCCTAGTTCGCGCAGCGCTGCATAGCGGGCTTCCTCCGCCGTCATCCCCTTCGCCACCTTCGCTTCCATCAGCTTCTCCAGGTGGAAGTGGAGCTCGTCGCTCAGTTCCCGCTCGACATGATTCCTGTGAAACAGCGAGCGAAAACGAAGGGCGAGTTTATCTATCCAGCGCATGTCCTAGCCCTTAGCCTTCAGCTATGAGAAGGAACGGAAATAGGAAGTCGGAAGTAGGAAATAGGGGCGACTCTCCCCTGCTTCCTATTTCCTATTTCCCATCTCCGACTTCCGATTTCCGACTTCCTACCTCCGCCCTTTGCTCGTCACTCGTCACTGTCCTATTCGTACCTCAGCGCCACCATGGGATCGACCTTCGTCGCCCGGCGGGCGGGGACCCAGGTGGCCAGCAGCGCGACACCCATGAGCAGCGCCGGAACCAAGACCAGAGTCGCCGGATCGTAAGCCCTGGTCTGATACAAACTCGCCCGGATCAGCCGCCCACCCAAAGGAAACAGCGCGAGCCCGATGGCGCACCCCGCCATGGCGAGAGCCCCGCCGCGCTTCATCACCGTCCAGTAAACTCCCCCGCGGGTCGCTCCCAGCGCCATGCGGATGGCCATTTCCCGCTGGCGTTGCGTGACCAGGTACGACATCACGCCGAACAGGCCGGTGAGCGCCAGGGCCAGCGCCATCAGCGCGAAGGACAGCATCAGAACCGTCGTGAACCGCCGCTGCGCCACGGATTCGGAAATCAGCGTATCGAAGGTTGTGAAATCGTAGACCGGAAGGTCGCGGTCGAGCGACCAGATCTGTTGCTGGACCTCATTCAAGAAGCCCTGGTCGAGCCGCCCGCCGGCACCCAGGCGCAGAAGCAAGGCGGTTCGGGCGCTGGCGCCGCTTTGCACCTGGAACATCGAGTGGTAGATCATGGGCGGCGGGTCGGCGTCGAGGGCGGAAAGATGCACGTCCCCCGCGATGCCGATAATCGTGAACAGCGCGCGATCGCCCCAGTGGAAGCGCTGGCCAATCGCCTCCTGGCCGGGGAAGTATTGCCGCGCCAGCGTTTGGTTGACGATGGCAACGAGCGGGACGTCGGGCCGATCCTGCTCGGTGAAGTCCCTGCCGCGCAGAATCGGGATCCCCATGGCGCGGAGGTAGCCGGGGCTGACGAGCGAGTTCTCCGCCCAATGAAAGTCGTCAGGCGCGGCGTGCTCGAGGCGAAATCCAATCTGCCGGGTATCGCTCAGCGGCAGGTGGCTTGCGGCCGCCGCAATCTCGACGCCATGCAGATGCTCGACCCGCTCGAGCAATTCCTTTTGCACCGCCGCTCTCCTGGCGGCATCGGGGTAGCGCGCTTCATCGAACAGCGTGCGGGCGACGACCATGCCTTGAGGACGGAAACCCAGGGGGACGTTCAGGACCCGCACGAAACTTTGCAGAACCAACCCGCCGCCTACCAACAGGACCAGGGCCATGGCAATTTCCGCCACGGCAATCGAGCTCTGCAGGTGTAGCGTCGTGCGGGCGGCGCCCGCCCGCGAGGACTCATTAAGACAGTCTTGGGGCGAGGCGTGGGAGAGGCGCCAGGCGGGGACAAATCCAAAGAGCAGGGTGGTGAGGAGGGAGAGGGCAACCGTAAACAGGAGCGCTGAGGGATCGACCGCAACGTCCTGCAAGCGGGGCACGTCCGCGGGCCCGAAGGCGCGCACTCCATTCACGAGGAGGACCGCCAGAGCGAACCCCGTGCCTGCTCCCAGCATCGAGAGCAAGAGGCTCTCCACCAGACATTGCCTCAAGAGGCGTGCCCTTGCCGCCCCGATGGCGCTTCGAATGGCCATCTCGTGGCTGCGATGGCTGCCGCGCGCCAAAAGTAGATTCGCGACGTTGGCGCAAGCGATCAACAGGACGCAGGCGACGGCGGCCATCAGCAACATGACCAGGGGCCGCGCCTTCTGGACGGCGTACGCGGCAAAGCGGTGCACGTGGGGAACCACGTGGATGGTGCCGGAATAGTGGTACACCTGCATGAATCCGGCAGCCACGTTTGCTACATCCGCTTGCGCCTGTTGCTCGCTCACCCCTGGCTTGAGACGGCCGATGCACCCGACTCCGAATTCGCGCAAGCGATCTTGCAAGCGGTCCGGGGCGAAGATTTCCGGGACCCAAAGATCCACCCGCTCGGAGACCGGCGCGCCGTCGGAAGGAAACCGGAAGGACGGCGGCATGACCCCGACGACCTGGTAAGGCTTTTCGTCGAGCTTGATGCTCTTGCCCAGGATTCCCGCGTCGGCGCCGTAATGATTCTTCCAAAGCGAGTAGGAGAGCACCGCCACGGGGCCGCTGCCTTGCCGTTCCTCGTCGGCCGTAAAGGTGCGCCCGAGCCGGGGCGAAACGCCGAGCAGCGGAAACACCGAGGCGGTCACGGCCGCGGCGTTCACGCGCAGGGGAGTCCCTTCACCAGTAAGGTTGAACCCCGCCGCCTCATAGGCCGCCGTCTGGAGGAAGGAGCGGTTGCGGTCGCGATAATCGAGGTATTCGCCGGCCGCCATCCCGATTTCGTTCGTGTAACCCATTTGCGGGACGGTCTCTGAAACCACCGCCAATTGTTCGGGATTCCGGTAAGGAAGTGGCCGCAGCAGGATGGTGTCCACCAGGCTGTAGACCGCCGTGTTCGCGCCAATCCCGAGGGCGAGAGTCAGGATTGCCACGGCCGTAAAGCCGGGGCTGCGGCGCAACTGGCGCCACCCGTAGCGGAGGTCCTGTAGGAAGTGCTCAAGGTAGTTCACCCGGCGCGTGTCGCGGCACTCCTCTTTGATTTGCTCGAGGCCACCGAGCTCCCGCAGGGCCGCGTAGTGAGCCTCCTCCGCCGTCATCCCTTTCGCGACTTTCTCTTCCATCAGTTTCTCCAGGTGGAAGCGGAGTTCATCGCTCAGTTCTCGCTCGACACGGCCCTTGCGGAAGAGCGATCGGAAACGAAGCGGGAGTTTGTAGAGCCAGCGCATAGCGCAGTTCTCAGTCGTCAGTTGTCAGTTATCAGTCCTCAGTTGTCAGTCGTCACTTGCGACGGACAACGGACCAATGACCACGGACGACGGACGTTCTCGGCTGTAAAATCGTCAATCCGTCAGCGGGACGGACCTCCGGTCGAAAATCGGCCATGGTCAGGACGTCTCCAGCACCAGGCCGATGGCCGTCGAGAGCTTCTTCCAATGGGTTTCCTCTTGCTCCAAGTACCTGCGCCCGGCGGGCGTGAGCGCATAGTACTTGGCCCGGCGATTGTGGTCGGACTCCCCCCACTTCGCCCTGATCCATCCGCTTTGCTCCAACCGGTGCAGCGCGGGGTACAACGCTCCCTGGTTCACTTGCAGCACATCATTCGATATCTGCCGGATGCGCTGCGCGATGCCCCAGCCGTGCATCGGTTCAAGCGCCACGGTCTTGAGAATAAGAAGGTCCAAGGTGCCCTGGACCAAATCGGTTGGTTTGCCCATGTTCGTTCCCCTCAACTATCGACAGCAGAGTCTAGGCCCGCTCCTGTCAATAGTCAAGGGGAAAAATCCAGATGCCAAAGGAGGTTTTGAACTCAGGCACGCCGGCGCTGCACCCCTGGTTCCGTTCCAACTTCGCAGGGCTGTGGACTGCATTTCTGGCTTGTAGAGCATCGGCCCCACGCGGAGTCGCCTGGATTAGGTGCGGGGAATTGGAGCGGCACCAGGCAGCGGGGCCTCACACATGGACATATTGTCCTCTCACATGGGGATTCCTGTCGTTTTTTCTCGGTCTTTCTGCCTTTTCTGTCACAACTCCCGGTTCCTCGGTATCCAAATTGCCCGCATTGTCCCTGTCTGTGACGCCCAGAGTGTTTTCACGCTGGGCCAAGCCGTTAGTTAAGTCGGGGAGTCAAGGGTAGGCCGGACGCAGTCGCCGAGCGGTATTCCCTTGCCAATCCCCATCCCCCGGGAATATTCTTCGTGGACTCGAATCTGCCATGAGCATCAACATAGGACTCGACATCGGGGCGGTTAGTCTCAAGCTCGCTGCGGTGGGCACTTCGGCGGATGCTGAGTCATTCCGCGGGCTGGCCGCCAAGTCGGAGATGTTCTTCGCGGCCGCCTTCCCCGAGGGCAGCGTCTTCGCTAACCGCCCCCTCGTCTTATCGCGCTACCGGCGCATTCAAGGCAGCCCCATTCAATCCACCTTCGATCTTCTCGAGGGTTTCTACACTCACGTGCCGGAAGAGGAGGTGGAAGGGATTCGCGTCACCGGCTCGGGGAGCCAGCTCATTGCCAAGATTCTGGGCATTTATTTCGAGAACGAATTCCGAGCTATCGCCAAAGGCTTGCGGATTTTCCACCCCGAGGCCCGCACGGTCTTTGAGATGGGCGGTGAGTCCTCGAAGTACATGCGTTTGGACCCTGGCGGAACGGGCAAGCACCTGGGGATTGTGGACTACCAGACGAGCGGGGAATGCGCGGCGGGCACGGGGTCGTTCATCGACCAACAGGCTTCGCGGCTGCTGTATTCCGTGGAAGAGGTGGGAGGCGTGGCCTGCGGCGCCAGTTGCGCCGCGCGCATCGCCGGGCGCTGCTCCGTCTTCGCCAAGACGGACATGATCCATGCCCAGCAGAAGGGCTACGCCACCGACCAGATTCTCCGTGGGCTGTGCGACGCCGTGGCGCGCAATTTCAAGTCGAGCATCGTGAAGGGGCGCACGGTGGTGCCGCCGGCGGTCTTTATCGGCGCGGTGGCGATGAACCAGGGCGTGCGAAACGCCTTCCGCGAGACGTTCAAGCTGGGGGAGGCGGACTTCCTCGTTCCCGAGCACTACGCCTGGATGAGCGCGCTGGGCGCGGCAATGCTGGAAGCCGAAGAGTGGCGCAAGCGGTCGTTCAAGCGCATTCATCAACTGCGCCAGCACGAGACCGCCAAGAAGGTCTTTGCCTTCAGCGACCCGCTCTCCATGGCCGACGTGACTCTTTTGCGCGACCGCGCCAAGCCGCTCGAGCGGCCCCCGGCAGGGCGGAAGGTCGAAGCCTACTTGGGCATCGACGTCGGCTCGGTGAGCACGAACCTGGTGGTGACCGACGCCGACGGCAACCTTTTGAAAGAAATCTACCTCCGCACGCAAGGCCGGCCCATCGAGGTGGTCAACCAGGGCCTGAAGGAGATCGCGGAGGAGTTGGGGCCCGCGCTGGACATCCGAGGCGTGGGGACGACGGGTTCCGGGCGCGAGCTCATCGGCGAGCTGGTGGGCGCCGATACGGTCAACGACGAGATCACGGCCCACAAGACCGGGGCCATGCACGTCTGCCAGCAGATGGGGATGGAGCTGGTGGACACCATCTTCGAGATCGGGGGCCAGGACTCCAAGTTCATCCGCCTGGACAAGGGCGTGGTGGTGGACTTCACCATGAACGAAGCCTGCGCCGCCGGCACCGGCTCGTTCCTGGAAGAGCAGGCGGAGAAGCTGGGAATTTCCATCAAGGAAGAATTCGCGCGCCTGGCGCTGGTTTCCCCGAATCCCGCCCGGCTGGGCGAGCGCTGCACGGTCTTCATGGAGCGCGACGTCACGGGGCTGCTGCTCAAGGGCGCGGAAGTTGGCGACCTGTGCGCGGGGCTGGCGTATTCGGTGGCGCTCAATTACCTCAACCGCGTGGTGCGGGGGAGGAAAATCGGCAAGGTCATCTTCTTCCAGGGCGGCGCGGCTTACAACGACGCGGTGGCGGCGGCCTTCTCCCAGGTCCTGGGGCAGCGCGTCATCGTGCCGCCCCACAATGGCGTGATTGGGGCCATCGGCATGGCGCTCATCGCCCGCGACCGCATGCGGGACAGCGCGCGGCCCAGCCGCTTCCGGGGCTACGATCTCTATCGCGTGAACTTCACGGCCCGCGACTTCGTCTGCAAAGCCTGCTCGAATTACTGCGACATGAAGGAATTTACCATCGAGGGCGAGCGGACCTACTGGGGCGACCAGTGCTCGGACAAGTTCCGCAAGCGGGCGCGCTCCGACCGCAAGCCGGTGATCGAAGATCTGCTCGAATATCGCGACAAACTGTTGGAGGAAATCCACATTCCGCCTCGGGGGGGCCGCCCGCGCGTGGGCGTTCCCCGCAGCATGTTCTTCTACGACCGCTTCCCCTTCTGGTGCGCGTACTTCCAGGAACTCGGCTACGACGTGGTGGTGTCCTCGGCCACAACCCGCGCCCTCGCCGCCAGCGGCGAGGCCCTGGCCATCGCCCAGCCTTGTTTCCCGGTGCAGGTGGCGCACGGGCACGTCCAGGAACTGCTCAGCATGGGCGTGGACTACATCCTGCTCCCCAACGTCGTGAACGCGGAGGCGCCCAACTCGCGCGTGGATTCCCACCTGTGCCCCTGGAACCAGACTTTGCCTTTCGTGGTGCGCGTGGTGCCGCAGCTCGAGGCGGCGCGGTCCAAGCTGCTGACCCCCACCATCCATTTCCGTTTCGGCGCGAAGCACGTGGAAAGGGAGCTGGCGGCGTTTTCGCAACCGCTGGGCGTCGCGGCCCGCAAAAACCACCGGGCCGTGGAGGCCGCGTTTGCGGCCCAAGGCGCGTTCACGGAAGCCGTCCTGGAGGCAGGCTGCGGCGCGCTGAACAAATTGCTCGCCGCCAAGGAGCCCGGCCTGATCCTGGTGGGACGGCCTTACAATCTCTACGACCGCAGCGTGAATTGCGATATCCCGAAAAAGCTGCGCGCGCTCTACGGCGTCAACATCTTGCCCATGGATTTCCTGCCCCTCGACGCCGAGGACATCAGTGAAGTGAACGCCAACATGTACTGGAACTCCGGCCGGCGCATCCTGGCGGCCGCGCGCATCGCGCGGCGGCACCGCAACCTCCATTTGATCTACATCTCCAATTTCAAGTGCGGCCCGGACTCCTACATCAAGTCCTTCCTGGACGACGCGGCCGGCAAACCGTCGTTGGTCCTCCAGTTCGACGGGCACTCGAACGACGCAGGATTTATCACCCGCTGCGAAGCCTATCTCGACAGCAAAGGGTTTTTGCGATGCTCTCCTTCCGCCACCGTCATGTAAAGCACTCCCTGCGGCCCGAGCATCCCCTGGCCGGCAAGCACGTGTACATCCCCATCATGGCGGAGGGGAGCTCAGAAGTGTTTGCGGCGTGTTTCCGCTGGCTAGGCATTGAAGCTTCCGCCACGCCCGCTTCCGACGAGCGCACGCGCGAGCTGGGCGGGAAATTCACCAACGGCGACGAATGCTACCCCGCCAAAGTCACCGTGGGCGATTTCCTGCGCATCATCGAGCAGCCGGGCTTCGACCCCGCGCGCGCGGTGTTCTTCATGCCCACCGCGGAAGGGCCCTGCCGCTTCGGCCAGTACGCGCCCTTCCTCCGCAAGGTCCTGCGCGACGCCGGCTATGGGGACGTGCAGGTCCTCTCCCCCACCAGCGAGAATGGTTACAGCGGCCTGGGCGACGTGGCCACGCCCTTCCAACGCGGGGGCTGGCGCGCTCTGGTGTGCGGCGACATCCTGAATCGGGCCTTGCTCAAGACGCGGCCCTACGAGACGGCGCCCGGCGCCGCCGAGCAAGCCTATCGAGAATCCCTGGACGACGTGTGCGCGACCCTGGAGGCGAGTTGCGCGCAGCCCGCCTGCCAGCTTCGCTCGCTGGTGGATTCCATTGCCCGCGCGCACCAGCGGTTTCACCAGGTCCCCGCGCGCTTCGACCCGGAGCTGCCTCTCATCGGCGTGGTGGGCGAAATCTTTTGCCGGCTGAACACCTTCAGCAACGAGAATTTGATTCGCAAGCTGGAAGGCTACGGGGCGGAAGCCTCGCTCAGCCACATCTCGGAGTGGGTAAGCTACACCAACGCGGAACAAAAGCGCCGGCTCCGACTGCGCGGCCACGCCTATTCGCTCGAGATGCTGGGCACCTACGTCCGCAGCCACATCCAGCACAGCGATGAACACGCCCTGCTGGCGCCCTTCCAGGAGGATTTTGAGGGCTATGAGGAGCCGGAAGTGGAGGAAATCCTGGAACTCGCCTGGCCCTACCTGCCCGCTTCGGGAGCGCTCGGCGAGATGGTCCTGAGCGTCGGCATGGCCGCCTATCACGCCAAGAACGGCGCCGACGGCATCATCGATATCAGCCCCTTCACCTGCATGAACGGCATCGTGAGCGAAGCGATTTACCCCAAGCTGAGCCAGCACTACGGCGGGATCCCCATCCGCACTTTCTACTTCGACGGCAC
>Ga0187771_10001798_pt1 | contig 14652 bp, 14 predicted proteins | sample 0116_SJ02_MP15_1_FD_133139 | JGI IMG/M metagenome (GOLD analysis project Ga0187771, IMG submission 133139) | Tropical peat soil microbial communities from peatlands in Department of Meta, Colombia - 0116_SJ02_MP15_10_MG | ecosystem: Environmental > Terrestrial > Soil > Wetlands > Peat | place...
CTCCTTGAATACGAAGTCGCCGCGCTGGAACTCTCGGACAGTCTTTGTTCCGCATTTCCTGCATTCTATCGTAGTCATTACTTTTGGAATTTGAATTTTCATTTCTGCAGCTTGCCTTCGTGATTGGAAAAATGTGAATGATGACATGGTTAGTGCGATCAAACCGATTATCGCAAGGATTGCTGCGGCTGAGTAATCGCCTCCTTGTTTTGTGCCGGTGGCGGTCGAACCCACGTAAGCGAGATAGACTGCTAGTAAGAAAGCTATTATGGCAAGTGTCATAACGACTACGACAATCAAAGTTACGTAAGTTGAAATTTTTTTGGTGGATGCTGATGTTTGGTTATTTCGTGCCATCTGATTTATCCTCTCTTTATTGTCCTACTCCGATGGAGTTGCCGACGCCTACGATTATGACCGTGTCGCCTTCCTTGGTTCGCTCCTTAATAACGTCTTTGACGCGCTCAATGGCTTTGTCAACTGCATCGTTAATTTCTTTACGCATGGGAGAAACCGCATCGCCAATATCTTCTTTTACTATTACAGCGTTGATTGGAATCTTATACTTCGTAAGCTTATCTTCAATTTTGTACTGGTCCACACCGGGCCCGCCGATTGCCGCGCCTATGCCTTCTGCAACTTCACCGACATCCTCGCCTTCCAGCTTCAAGCCAGCGTCTATCATTATTACATTGGCGATTTTGCCTTGATTTTCTTCGATGACGGTTTCAACCGCGTCGCCTGGCTTTCCAACGTTTCCGCCGGGACCTTCTGCTTTGATGATTAATGCCGTGCGCCCTTCAATCGGAACTGTAGCCATGACACAGTCTTTCTGCAACTTGCGGACTTCGTAGCCATGCATCAGTTTTGCAGCAACCAATGCTCCTGCACCATCGCCGATTGGTTGCCCGTAAGCAAACGCTTTCAGAGCGCTGGCGTACGCCTCTGCCTCTTTCATGACCATCGGCAATATCATTTGAATCTGCATTATCACGTAGAGACTTAGAGTTTTCTTACCTTGAATGTAATAGTGCCTAACCACCTTATAGATGAAGTTCAAAGCCATCGCCGCTTCCAAAGTGTTTTCTAAATTGTTCACTTGGACTTCATCACTTGCCGGCGCCATGAGTTTGACTTCGTCTTTCATCCGATCGTCCCTAACGTCAAGTATGTGATCAAGCTTGTAAACGATGCCTGCTGGATCCATGCCTTGTGGACCAATCGTGAAGTACTCTATGAAGCGGTCAACACGAGCAGAAGGATCAGCGGTTGGTTTGCCAATTTCTTTTATAGCTTCAATAGTGACTTTTCGCCCTTCCTCTTTAATGTACTTCAGTTTATGCAGCGAGTTTTCCACCTCACGTATCATGACGTACATTTGGATTCTTTGACCATAGAAAATTAAAACTATGAAGAAAACGTATGAAAGAAGACTCACGTAAGTTAGCCACTGGTTTGAACCGCCAAGCTGATTTGTATGTATGGGAAGCGTGGCTAACGTTAACGAAAGTAACCGCGTGACCGCGTTGCTTCCCATGATAAGACTCAATTATTGCACCACTTCTCAGAAAACTATTAGTGGTTAGTTAATAAAGCTATGCCAAATCTACCAACAAATTATTAAGCGTTAAGTAGGCTGCCAGCTTTCCCAGGTTCGCGTGGCCTAAGACCACACTACAGCTGGAAACGGAACACGGTTTAACTTCTGAGTTCGGAATGGGATCAGGTGGAACCCGTGCCCTTTGACCGGCAAACCCACCAATACACGCAAACTTTCCTTCATTAACCTTTCGCTTTCGTCTTCTCCGAAGAGACTTAAAAGGAGTGTTTTTCCATTCCTTACGCTCCAACATGCACTGATTTACCGGAGCAGCACGCCCAAGTTGCGGGGCAACTCGTTGTAGTAGTCCATTAGACTCAGAGTCTTCATCTTGGCGACGGCATCCGCAGAAAGTTCCGCAGGAGACGTTCCCTGTAACAACAGTTCAGTTTCTTGCTCTCTAAATTCCGCCGTCTCACCGACTATGTTAAGGAAAGGTTTGTTTTCTGGGCAAGCGGCTTGGCATCGGATGCATCCTACGATGCAGTTGTGCCATTCAGGCTTAATCCAGTTAGGAAAGGGGATTTTGCCTTCCTTCTCGTTATGGAACGTTAGGCACTTCTCGGCATGAAGAAGGAACCGGTCTTGGGATATGGCACCGGTTGGGCAAGCTCTGTGGCATAGGTCACAGTTTCTGCAACGTCCCATCATTTTGGCTTCTTGCCAACTGTCACTTTCACAAGGCATGTTGGAGTAAACCGCGGTCAAACGCAGGAAGCTGCCCATGCCTTGAGCGTAAGTTATGTTATTTCTTCCGTACTCAACCAAGCCGCTTCGGCTGGCGAGCAGCTTTAAGGGGAGTAGAGGCGTAGCAATCTTGTAGCCTTCTTTGCCAACGGCTTCAGCTACCAGACGCTCAACTTGAAGGCGTTTTTCGTCGTAGGCAGTGTATGTTGGTGGCAGCATGAAAGACAACTTTTTTCCCTTCAAGTTGAAAATTGCTTTGGTGATCGGTCGGGGCATGGCGACAACGATGAGAGATTTTGCATCTTTTAGTTCGTCTGGCGGCGTGAACTTAAACCTATACAAGTATCTCTGAGCGAATTCGTTTTCAAATTGACCCTGATCTCGGCGGGTTTCGATTTCCCTCTGCAACTCGGGCAGGTGGCTTGTTGACACAACACGGAACTTGCAGTTTTCCTCTGTCAGGTTGCGGAATGCTTCTTTGGCGTCCATGCCTGTGAATGCTTAGGATAGTCTTATAAGTTTATGTTTAGCCGACGCAGAAAAGCTGTGTTTTCATGTCTACGGATTTTGATGTGCTTTGATAGGGGAGCAACTTCTTAAAGCAGCCACAGCTATTAGCTTGCTGAGGAAAAAACTTGCCTTCTAGAAAAGTTACAGAGCAAAAAATAGGCGCAGTTGCTGGCTTATTGGCGCCTGTGCTCGCGTTTACCTGCATTCTATCAGCAATCGCGTATTACCCTAGATTCAGTTGGACAAACAATGCATTAAGCGATTTGGGCGTGGTAAAAGGCGTAACTGGACCGCTTTTTAATTTTGGGCTCTGCACAAGTGGGTTTTTAGGATTCATCTCTGCTTTAACCGGCTTGTTCACCTACATCGGAAAAAGCTTTATTGGGAAAGTTGGAAGCTTGGTATTCGCGGCAGCAGCGGTGGTTCTAATTGCCATTGGCGTTTTTAACGAGAGCTTTTCTGGAATCCACTACGCCGTTTCCGTAGCGTTCTTTGTTTTGGTTCCAATCTCACTGTTCATTATTACCTATGCGCTTGTACTTGCGCATCAGACGAGAACGGCTATTTTAACTGTTGGAATCGGGATTGTTGCAGCTCTACCCTGGATAATACTGTTTGTATTTCGCTATGTGCCGAACGTGGCTATTCCTGAAACTATTTCTGCGCTGGCCGTTTCAGCATGGACTGTTACCCTCAGCATCAGAATATTGAGACAAACCAAAGATTGATTACTTCTAAGTTTTCAAAGCGGCGTCCAAATACATCTGAGCACAGCAATACGAAGAAAACGAAGTCTTCCAGCCCCTAGACTCAACGTACTTCACAGCTTCTTCACTTGGAAAAGCAATGGCATCAACGCCAGCCTTCAGCGCCAACACATCGGTTCCAGGCCGTGACGCACCCTTGGGTCTCATGCACCCCAACATGAGCGGAGTCTCGGGAAACATCAAACGCGCCATCGATGCAACTTTGGCTATGCACTCCGGCGTTGGCGGCTTTGTTTTCTCCATGGCTGTTCCATGGATTGGCATGAACGCTATGATTACAAGTGCCGAGGGCTTAGCCGCAGCTATAATTTTGAGCGCTTCGAATTCCCCCTTCAGCTCCCCCTCATCCAACCCGACAAGAACATGAGGCACAAAATTCAACCCCGACTTTTCTAAAGACTTCAACGCTGCAAGATAATCTTGCGGTTTGACATTGAGGTTTAAGGCTTTCTTTATTGTTTCAACCGAGCCAATCACGTCAATCAACACAGCGTCGACTTTCGCCTTCTTAAGCGCAGCAGCCGTTTCCAAATTCACAACTCCCGTATGCACAAAAACGGTCAAGCCGAGTTCACGCTTAACCCTGCCGAGCGCATCTGCAAACGCGTCGAGAGGCACTGAGCCGTCTGGCAAGCATCCACCGCTGACGAGGCAACCTACCGCCCCCTCACCCTTAAGGTTCGAGCACAACTCAAAGAATTTCTCCGGCGTGAACGCTGGGTGCATGGTTTCGAGGACTTTGCCGCCGCAGTGTTTGCAGTTTAAAGCGCAGGAAGTACCCGTAACCGAGATGGTCGGAAAACTTGTTGGAGACGAATGGTAATACTTAGTTTTGTAGTAGGTGAAGCTCGGCGAGTAAAAATGGATTTCTTTAGGCTTCGGTGTTAAGAAGCCGGATTCAAGAAGGCTTAACAGTTTTTCTCGGCTTAAATTCCAGATTGCTTCAGGGGAAGGCTTGAACTTAGGCATACTTACCAGTACAAAAATTGAAACACGGGCTTAATAGGGTACCGCCGTGAATTCAGCGATTAGAGTATGTGGGAACGCTTGGCGATTTTCACTATCAGAAAGACGAGGAATGCAACGATTATGAACGTGATCAGGTAGCTTAGGAAGTCGCCGACCGAAAGTTGTTTCTTAACTAAGTAGGCGAATGTCGACAAGTTTGATAGCCCAGGCACTGCAAGACTGACAGCGGGCAATAGCAAGTCACTGACTTACGCCTTCACAAGGTTCCCTATATACAATCCTATGATAAATGCGAGTATCATAAGAGGCCGCACATCGAGGCGGCCTACACCTTCCTGAAGACACAGTACAGCACGACCGTAAACAAGGTCGGAGGCTTAGGTAACGTGGCTTCATACGCACCATTTAGCGTTCTATGCTTGGTCTTGAACAGCGAAGCAGCTGAAAACATTGGAAGATTTCACAAAGCAGTGTCACCAACATTCTTCAACACTTGATATCGGGAAAAAGCAGGGCACTTGACCCCTGTCCGTATGAACTTCCCTTCCAATTTCTTCCATAGGCTGAAGATTCATCAAGATAAGCTGGCTGTTTCTTACCAGCGTATAGAACCCGACGAAAATCAGTATTCTTCCTCCTCTCTTTCTATGTTATAAAAAGATAAAAAAATGGTGGAGTTTAGTTTACTCGATTTTCCATCTTTTCGCTATCTTCACGATAAGGAACACTACGAGAGCCACTATCAGGAAAGTGATCAATGCAACTAAGAAGTCGCCGATGCCGAACTGCTGTTTCGTTACAGTGACTATATAGGTAGATAGGTTTTGCAAGCCGGGAATTGCTAAACCAATAGCAGGCATGATAAAGTCTGCAACAAGTGCCTTAACTAATGCGCCTAAATACAAGCCTAAAACGAACGCGACAGCCAATCCTAAAATCTTGTATTGCGATAGAAAGTCTTTGAACTCGTTCCATAAGCCTTTTGGCGGCACTGGTGCTGGTGCTTTTTCGACTGCTTCTCTGATCTTTTTCAGCTCTGCAAGCATTTCATCTTCTTTACTCACCTTATAATCCCTCGACAACACAGTTAGAGTGGTTTGCATATAAAACTTGGCTATTTTGGACGTTGTCCAAAAGTCCATGGCTTATTTTAAACATTTGTTCGCCACAAACCAGCAAAGCTTAAAATTTTAGCCTTGCGGTTGATTGCAAGCTCCAAAGACGTTTTGCCGTTTCCGAGCATGAACCGTGGCGTCTCTGCTGAAAACGAAACAACACAGGTCGAAGTGGTTTTTAAGTTTGGGGCTTTCTGTACGTCGAGACAAAATGGTTGTCTTTGATGTAGAATCGCCAAGGCTCATCTTTCCACTTCCCAGCGTAGTCAACGCCGATGCGAATTGCCGATACGATATTCTCTGTAGGAATAGGCGGTGCGTCGTTGATGAAAAGCGGCGGGGACGTGAGATCTGCCTTGTTCTGCGTCTTTGAGAGACCCATAGCCATGCATAACTTGGCTGGACCATTTGACAAGTTAACGACGTTTTGGGTGGCTCGGCGTTTCGCCATGACAATCTTGCCTTCGAGCGGTTCAAGCGCTCTGACAAGGACGGCTTCTGGTTTTCCAGGGATGCCTCCTGCAGTCACGTTGAAGCACCAGTACATTCCATAGATGAAGTAGATGTATGCATGCCCCTTTTCCCCGTACATCATTTCGTTTCTTCGCGTGCGACGACCGCCTGAGCTGTGAGCCGCCAAATCTTCAGGACCCTGATAAGCCTCGGTTTCCACGATCCTACCAGAAGTCACGCCGTCAAGCGTGTCGTGCACCAAGATTTTTCCAAGTAAGTCTTTTGAAACCGTTATTACGTCTCTTTCGTAAAAGTCTCTGGGCAAAATCATAATACTCGAAAGGGCCTAACCAACAAATAAGCTTAGCTGCCTGCGGCGTCAGTATCGTTGAACCCCGCGGTAATTGTCTAAGAAGAATGATTGCGTTTGAATCGAAATAGACGCTGGTGGGCCGAGCCGGATTTGAACCGGCGACCTTTCGATTATCAGTCGAACGCTCCAGCCGTGCTGAGCTACCGGCCCCCGCAGTAGGTGACACAAGTTTAATATTATGTTGCTTTATAAGAATTTTCGTAAACGCTTTAATGCAGCACCATTATTGTGTTCTTATGTCGGTTTGGGCTCGTAGCCTAGCACGGATTAAGGTGTCGGCCTTCGGAGCCGGAGATCGTGGGTTCAAATCCCACCGGGCCCGCTCTTTTTGGGTTCTGGAATTAAATCAAGTAAGGTTTGCGCCGATGGGGATTGTAGTCCCGAGGAAATATTGTACTGCTTATAAAACACCAATCCTCCTCTTTTACATCAGCCTTTTCCAGATTTAACAAGTTGGGCTATCTGGGCAATCATCTCTTCCTTTAACTCCTGAAGTCTCTCTTGACTTTTAGCCTCTACTGTCAATCGAATCTTTGGAGAAGTATTGGACGCTCTGATCAGCGCCCATGAATCTGAAAAATCTATTCTGACGCCGTCTATCGTGACTACCTTATCATATTTTTTCAATGCTTCTTCCTTTAACTTGTTGACCAAACTAAATTTCTCTTCGTCAGTGCTATCTATCTCCAATCTCTCAAAAAACTCGCGCGGAAGCTCGTCGACCACTTCTGACACTTGTCTGCCTAATCCTGAAACTATTTCCATCATGTACACGCTGTTAATTATTGCGTCATCAAACCAGTAGAATTTTGGCACGCATACGTGTCCCGACTTCTCCACTCCCAAAACGGCGTTGTGCTCCTTCGTTTGCTGAACAAGAAAAGTGTGCCCCACAGGAATGCGAAAGACCGGTTGACCATATTTTTCTGCTTCCTCGTCGATTATACTTGAGCATTCAATATTAGCGACAATCGGTCCCCTCTGAGTTTTCATAATGTCTCTCATCAAGAGTACAGCGCTTTGCTCAGCCATCATGACCCTGCCCTTTTCGTCGGCGAAAACCGCTCGGTCTCCATCAGCGTCAAACGCCACTCCCAAATCCGCTTTTTCCTCAACGATCTTTTTGCTTAAGGCAGTCAGCGACTCAGGTTTGGGTTCTGGATCGCGGTTAGGAAACGTTGAGTCGGGCCAGTCAAACAGGTACTTAGCTTCAACATTCAGCCGCTTCAAGATTTTTGGGACAAGCAAGCAGGCTGCTCCATTTCCAAAGTCTACAACCACTCTCAACCTTTCAGGCTTTACCCTTTCAGCAATAAAATTGATGTATTTCTCTTCCATGCCCTCAACGTTTTCAACAGTACCTTCGCCTTTCTTAAATGACGCCGAAAGCATTGTCTGCTCCAGTCTTTTATTCTCGTCTTCGAAGAACCCGACGCCGTCTTGGTGGAAAAATTTTATCCCATTCCAGTTCGCCGGCAAATGCGACGCGGTAACGTAAGCGGCTACGTTGTTTTTCAGTTGCCAGTTTGCGAAGACGCAGAGACTGGCTGGACCTGCACGGACCAGATGAGCGTTCGACCCTGTGCTCGTTACGCCTGAAATGAAGACTTTTTCAAGTTCGTCACTATGCTCTCTAAAATCTCTTCCGACAGTAAAGTTTCCGGCACTGTACGTTCCAGCCGCCATCCCGATTTTTCTCATTATATCCAGCGTCAAATCTTTGCCGTATACTCCTCGAATATCATAAGCCCTAAAGATGCTCATTTTTACTCACATCACTTGAAATACTTCGTTAACAACAGTAAAATCTCTTCCCTTCTCAAACAGCAAAAATCTCCAAACCGAGTTAGCTTTGCATCGGGTATGATTGCTTTCCTCAAGCTGATGCTTCCTGTTATTCCTGCTCCGAGATGAATATGCTTTTTTACACCTTAAAATTTCAGCTCTCATAAGAGGTCTTCTGTTAGCCCCTCCTCAGATATGAGCCGGTCAAAATTTTCGAAACGCTTACGATACTTTTAAAGGCACTATTAGTAAATAGGAAAAATCTTTCTTTTGTTTTATTATAATTTTCGTCGTTTAGTTTTCTTTTTGTGCTTAAATACATCGGCGTATATCTTGAAAAGCAATGAAAATGCAGTAAGGCACAAAAGATGACGTGGAGTTAATTGAATGAAGTATGTCCTTGTCGTTGGAGACGGAATGTCAGATTACCCTATCCCAGAATTGGGAAACAGGACTCCGCTTCAAGCAGCCTACAAGCCAAACATGGATTCAATCGCGGCAAGAGGGCAAAGTGGCCTCCTCAAAACGGTTCCAGACGAGTTAACTCCAGGCTCAGACGTGGCTATATGCTCAGTTCTGGGCTATGACCCGAGAATTTATTGCACGGGCAGGGGTCCACTGGAAGCGCCATCCCGAGGCATAAAGTTAGGAAAGAAAGATACGGCTTACAGGTGCAATTTGATAACTGAAAAGGATGGGGCTATCCTTGATTACTCCGCGGGTCACATAACCACTGAGGAAGCTTCTGAACTAATCGAAGCCATAAAGGAAGCCTTTGAAAAACCACGTGTAAAGTTTTATTCAGGTTTGGATTACAGGCACCTTTTGATATTGAGGAACTTTCCACATCCAGAGCTTATCGAGTGCACTCCGCCGCATGATGCCACTGGAGCGCAAGTTTCAGCGGTTCTGCCGAAAGCCAAAGCAGCGGAAGCAGAGAAAGGGGCTCGTCTGCTTAGGGATTTGATTAATGGCTCAAGGGATATTCTGAGCGGTCATCCTGTTAACGTTGCTCGGGAGAGGGCGGGCAAAAGGCCTGGGAATCTGATTTGGCCTTGGGGCGGCGGTAGGAAACCGTCCATGTCAACGTTGAAGGAAAAATTCGGTTTAGAAGGGGCAGTTATTTCCGCGGTTGATTTGGTCAAAGGAATCGGCACTTACGCGGGCATGGAAATAATAAGCGTTCCCGGCGCAACAGGGTTGTATAACACTAATTACGAGGGCAAAGCAGACGCTGCTTTAAAGGCGCTTGAGGATGTTGATTTGGTTTTTGTTCATGTTGAAGCGCCAGACGAGGCAGGGCACGTTGGGGACTACGCGTTAAAGGTGAAGACGATTGAGGACTTGGACAAGAGGCTTCTCGGCAGGATTCTTGACGGTTTAACGGAGCCATACGTGATTTCAGTATTGCCTGACCACCCCACGCCCGTCAGCATTGGCACTCACGCAAGAGACCCTGTGCCTTTCGCGATTAAGTCGCCCGGTTTGAAGCCTGACGGCGTTAAAAAGTTTGACGAGTTTTCAGCAAGAAACGGCGCGTTCGGCCTAGTGGAACATGGTTCCCTCATTTCTCTCCTTGTGCATTCATCAAACCGTTAAATGTGAGCAGCGTGCGCTTGACTTTTCAAGTTTTAAAGCCTGCCAGACACCAAAATTTGCTACCGAAATGCTTAAAGGGTTCGTTTTCAACGAGTGAGAGCTATTTTAGCTTTGTTATCTTAACAATTCACATTAGCATTTGTGGGTTACGCCAGTACAGCAACAAAAAAGCAACACAATTCTGCTGCAGAAAAGCATAATTGTAAAACACTAATTTTTCTTGCTTGCTTGATGATGAGGCTAGCTACAGCCACAACGTTAATACGAAGCTAAGAACTCGGTGTAAAGTAGAGGTGAACTAACTTTTGAGTGAAGACAAAAAGAAAATGTATTATTACTATGGCGGAAAAGAGAAAAAAGCGGGAGAAGTAAAGAAGAAATCAGAGGGAGAAATGGTTCCTTACCCTGTACAGGGAGACTTTGACAGGATGATGGAGCGTTTTCAACACGAATTTGAAGATTTCTGGGAAATGCCGCCGAGACTGAGGCGTTGGATGCGTATGAGAGCTGGCTTTCCAATGATGCCCTTCAGAGAAATGGCAATGCCTAACGTAGACTTGGAAGACCGCGGCAAGGATTTCTGTGTAACCGTGGACTTACCTGGCTTCAGTAAAGAGGATGTGGATATTGAAGTCGGCGAGGATTCGGTGTTGATTCACGCAAAAAGAACCCGGGCCGAGGAAGAAAAGAACAAAAACTATATTCGCCGCGAAAGAGCAGAGCAAACCTACCACAGAAGAATTCAGCTGCCAGAAAAAGTAGTATCAGACAATGCAAAAGCAAGCTTAAACAACGGCATACTGGAGATTGTCTTGCCTAAGAAGGAACCCAAAGAAACCAAAAAACTAACAATCACGTGAATCAAAGAAAATTTTTCCTCCTCATTTTTCTTGAGTAAGTTTTAAAAGGAAAATTCAGCGCTGTTTCTTTCAGCACTTCTTTATGTAAGCAGATGTCGTGCTAAGCTTCTCTCATGTATTGCTCAACTGCTTTTACTTTGTCATCCATTGTTCGCGGCTTATCTCTTCGGTCATCTATCCTGAGTGTAGACACAAGCCTCTTCACACCCATAGCCATCACGGTTTCGTGAGCTTGACGAACTGCCTCAAAAATCGTGCCCAAATTGTCTGCGGCCAGAACTGTTCCCATGGGTGTTACTTCAAAGTCCAGCCCTTTCATGTTCTTGAATGCGTTAACAGCCGCTGCCACGTAACGGCTAACGCTGGTTTCGCCGCTGCCGACTGGTACAATGCTAAATTCGGCTATGACTGAATGATTCTTATCCAAATCAGAAACGCTCCACGATTCAACTATTTCTAGTTTTGACATATTTAAGTTTCTTAAAGGATCCTCAAAGAGAGGAATCGCATCGAGCAAGCTGACGGAAAAGGTCTCAATAAACCCTTTTTTTGCTTGGTTTACTTTTTCGAGTTATAAATATAATCGCCGAGGTGCAAAAGATGATTAGAAGCACCAAGGTTAGCTCTGTGAAGGCTAAACCTATCTTCGCCGGAAGTACTTCATAGATGCCTGCTAACCCGAACACAATAAACATTGCCGCTGAAACCCACTTTATGGTTTTTTCTGGAACGTGCTTACCTAAAACAACGCCCACCGCAATTCCAATTCCGTCAGCTACTAACATGGCTAAGGTTGCTCCTATCAAGACGCTTAGGGCATTTTGGTAGTCAGCTGCTAAACTGATTGTTGCAAGCTCAGTCTTATCCCCGAATTCTGCAATAAAAAATGGTACACTTACAGCTCCGATTATTCCAAATTTTGAGGCGTTTTTGGCTTCATTCTTAGGTTTTTCTGCTCTGAGAGTCCACAACCCGAAGCCTATGAAGGACAGTGAAGCAGCTAGGGAAATTATATATAATGGCACTATTGTCGTGAGAAACTGGCCTATAAGTACCACAATGCCGAAATTAAGCACTGTTGCAAGGAAAATTGCGAAAAGCACCTTGTAAGCGTCGTACCGTGTAGCAAGAGACATTGCCAAAAACTGTGTCTTGTCACCCATCTCGGCTAAAACGATGAGCAGGAAGGAAGCGGTGAAGGCGACTACGCTAAACTCCAACAAAGCTTATCATTCAACTGATTTTTCCTTCGCTTCTTTATTTATCTTTCAGTTGGCACTCGCCTATTATAATGGGGGCTTAGCGATGTTATTACTATTCAAAGTTTTCGTCCACCTCTTAAACTCCGCGGAAGGTGGAAAGTCACGGTAAAGTTGCCTACGATTGGATTCCAAGAACTCGTTCTCACAGCCCGAATACTCTGCAGCCGTCACAACGCTATGCCCAGCCCTCGAGGCTTGATGATAAACTTCAGTTAATTTTTCCTTCCACAGTTCATCCCTTAGTACATGATGCTCCACGATTACGACCGGCACGGCCGCCACGACGCGCTCGAGATTACGAAGCGCCTGCTCTAGCTGTGCAGCCTCAACTTTGAAGCCCCCGAGATAGAGTGGTGGTCCACCCACCATAATCATAGTCGGCTCAGCCTTCAATATCAACGTAAGTGTGCGCTGCGACATGGGGCCTTGAACGTCGGGCGCAAACATGAACCGTTCGTCCCTATACTCTATGACCGCCATGATGACCCAGCCCAGCGTCAAATCTTCAGAGCCGTGAGCGACAGGATCAGAGAAACGCAGCGTCGTCTTCCCGTGACTGAACGTTTTTCCGTCGGCGGGTTCCAGTTTTTTAGCGTATTTGCCCCCTGTTTTCTGGAACATCCAAGCCCGCTCTCTCTGGCTAGCGTTGATTTGCTCCTTCGGGTTCTTGACGAGCACTATTTTATCCTCATAAATTTGACGCGCCGTCGAGTTTGCCTCTGTCCAGTTCACCAACCAATCCTCAAAAGACGGCGTATGATGGTCAAAGTGATAATGGCTAATCGTTACCACCTCAGCCTTGTCAGCCGCCTCAGCGATTTTTCCTCGCAGTTTAGCGACAGTTTGAAACTCAAAAGGATGCGGCGGCAAACCAAAACGATAAGGGCAAAGCGAAACTCCAGCATCCAAAAGCACGGTTACATCGGGCGTTTCCACTAGCGTGCACATGGAGCGGACCCCGAAGCTTTCCGCCGCTAGCGGAGTAACCTTGATGCTGCTTAACGGGCTATTCAAATTTTCCATTTGCCCTCACGCTAAGAAATCGCTGCTAATTGCCTAACGCCTTAGAGAGTAAAATGGGTTCCGTTTGTTTACGTGGCTCTGATTGGTTGAACTATGAGTAATTTGGCTGAAACCAATGTTTTGGTATTGCGGAGTTAAGAGCGTGGAGGCTCTAATAAAAGAAGGATGAAAAAGATGCTGGTTCTTTATCTGAGCCTCTTGTCGCAATAGGGGCAGATGCTGTAGTCTGCTTTGATGACTCGTTTACAGTGGGGGCATATCTTACCAGAGGCCGGTTGCTGATCATAGCTTGAAGACGAGGTCACGCTATTCGTCGCAGCAGATCCCGTGGGCTTTTGACTGTACCGCTGGGCATACGGGTTGCTGTACTGTGATGAGGGCTTAGCGTACTGAGATTGAGGCTGTGGCGGCTGCCCATTTCGTGGAGTTTCATTAAGTCTGCTCGTCTGCATTGGCGATTGCGACTGATAAGATGGCGGTTCTTTTTTTAGCAGCATTTCACGTTTGCTACGGGTTCTCTGAAGAAGAAAAGCTAAAACAACAGCTGCTAACGCAACAATAACAATCACTGCGGCGATTATTGGAGTGGACGAAAATCCAGCGCTTCGAGGCAAAGAGGTCACGGTAGGGTAAGAGTAACTCGATCTAGAAGAACTTGAAGAGGAGCTAGAACTTGATGTAGAAGAACTTGAGTAGGGGCTACTTGTTGGCGCCGAAGATGGCCCCGAAATGACGATGAATGACGATTCAGCTGCGTCACCAGCACTATCCTGAGCCGTAACGACGTACGATCCTGAAGATTCAGGTGGAACCTCGAAGAATACTGTTATTGCCCCATTGGAATTTGATGATGTAGTCCCTACAAGCGCAAGGCTTGGAGATGCGCTTGTGCCAAAGTAGATCAATACGTTACCCGTGAAGCCAGTGCCGGTGAGGCTGACTGAGCTTCCAGGTTGCCCCTGAGTTGGACTTAACTGTATTGCAGCCCATGTTCCGTTGACCTGTGCTTTCACCATCGGCGTCATCGCTGACAAAGCAAATACGCATAACACGAGCAGCATCAGTCCTGTTTTCAGGAGTGCTTACCTCCTGTTACTCTGGATGTCGTCAACAAAATTTTTCCCACCTGCTTAGTGTGAGCCTTTATGAGAGGGGCCGATCTCTTAATAAAAAGTTTGCTGAGGCTCTGGAAAATGGAGAAAGAAAATGAAGTTGCTTTTGCGATGCTATAGCTAAAGTGTGAATTGACCAGAGCCTTTTCAGCCTCGTTTTTTGGTTTTCTTACGCTTTGTTTGGACTAAAAAAGGGGGAAGGAAGTTGGGTTTTGTGTATTTTCTCTTATGGTTTCGGGCGCTCTATTTTTCTCAGTTTTATCAGCAAGGCCGCGGCGACTAAGGCTATTGAAATTATTACTGCGACTATGATTATGAGAGTGACGGCGTAAAGCTGATCCCATGTTACACCCTGTCGCAGGGGTGGTGCAGTGCTAGGTGGCGGCGTCGAGGTTGGAGTTGGCGTCGGAGTTGGCGTAGGCGTTGGGATCACCTGAACTGCGGGTTTGGCGCTAATTATTGCTGCGTCACCTAGGCAGACCACGTCCCACTCGTTGGTTCCCATGTAGAGGCTGCCGTTCCAAAGCGTTGGTGCAG
>Ga0187771_10001799_pt1 | contig 14649 bp, 18 predicted proteins | sample 0116_SJ02_MP15_1_FD_133139 | JGI IMG/M metagenome (GOLD analysis project Ga0187771, IMG submission 133139) | Tropical peat soil microbial communities from peatlands in Department of Meta, Colombia - 0116_SJ02_MP15_10_MG | ecosystem: Environmental > Terrestrial > Soil > Wetlands > Peat | place...
CTATGTAGCGGTTGGTCCCCGAGTAGATCTCCTCGCTCTTCTCGTCCAGGTACTCGATCATTCCCGCGATGTCGACGAACTCAGGGAGGGGCACGAGCCTGTTCCTGTCGGAGTCGTTGAACACGTACGTCCCTGCGCCGCACGCGAAGTGTATCGAAAGCTCGTACTGCTCCTTCTTGGTGAAGGCCTCGATGAAGCCGGTAACAGGTGAGCAGGACGGGACTGGGAACCAGCCGTCCTTCGTGATCATCCCGTTCGTCTGTTCCTCGATCCTCTCGATGCAGTCCGGAATCGTGATCCTGTACTTCGCCCTCTCGGTCTTCGTCAGCCTCCCGGTCAGCGATACAGGCTGGAAGTTGACGGCGTGGACCGTGTCTATGTTCTTCCACCCGAAGCGGATGATGTCGCCAAGCTCGTGGTCGTTTATCGACTTTATCACCGTCGGGACGAGGACGACCCCCACCCCCTGCCTGCGGCAGGCGTCGATGGCGTAGGGCGCCTCCCAGTGGTTCTTCGGGTTCGTCTTCGGGGTGACCCCGTCGAAGCTCATGTAGAGGTTCGAGACGCCCGCTTCCTTCAGGCGCTTCGCCAGCCCCGGGTTCAGGGCAAGGTTGATCCCGTTCGTGTTAAGCTGAATGTGGTCGACCCCCTCTTCCTTCAGTATCTTGATTATCGTCGGGAGGTCTTCCCTGATTGTGGGCTCCCCGCCCGTGATCTGGACCGAGTTGCCTGCGACCGGCCTCTCGGCCTTGAGCGACCGGCCCATCTCGCGGATCTGGTCGAGGGTGGGCTCGTAGACGTAGGCCCCCTCGAGCCCCTTCTTCACGTAGAAGAAGCAGTACCAGCAGGTGAGGTCGCACCTGTTGGTGACGATAATGTTGGAAAGGCCAGTATGGGACAGGTGGTTCGAACAGAGACCGCAGTTGGCTGGGCAGGAACAGACGTCCATTGGGACGTTGGCGGCGTGCGTCCCCTTGCCGTCCTTCCAATAGCGCGAGAACTTGCTGTACATCTCGTAGGAGCCGAAGTACAGCTCCTCAGTCTCACCGTGCTCCGGGCAGGTCTTCGTCATCCAGACCTTGTTGTCGCGCTCGAACACGAGCGCCGGGAGAATCCTGTTGCAGTCCGGGCAGATGGACTGCGTCTGGCGGATGAAGTTCCCCTTTGAAACTTCTTTCTTCAGCTCTAGACTAACGTCTGCAATTTGGGCCATCGGGAGTTCGCTGGGAAGTCTCCCTTCCCACAAATGCATATAAGCATTTTAACTTTACAGAGGGGGAAAGGTTAAGACTTGGTGCCCCGCTTGCCTGAGGCGAATTGAGGGGGAACCCCTTTGATTCCTATGAGCTTGCCGGTAGGGAGGAGCACGAGGTAGAGCCCGCAGGACTTGCATCTGCGGTAGATGTTCACACCGTCGTCTGTCTTCTGTTCTCCGATGTACTCGGTGGACTCGTGTTTGCAGGTGGGCATCGATTGAGTCTCGGGAAAGACACAATTTACGCTTTTTCTGGAAGGGGCGGGAGGGATTCGACGTGAGCCTGAGCGAGAGGGCTGCGGCTTCTTTGGAGGCGCTCGGACTTACTGGGAGCGAGGTGAAAGCGTACGTCGCGCTGCTGAAGGGGGGGTCTATGACAGCGAGCGACGTGAGCAGAGAAGCGAGGATACCCTACTCCAAGGTGTACGACGCCCTGGAGTCCTTGCACGGCCGAGGCTGGGTCGAGGAGCAGAAGGGGAGACCCATCGTATACACTGCCAAGCCCCCTGATGCGGCCCTGGAGGAGCTCAGGGCGAGGCACGAGACAGAAAGGAAAGAGAGGGAACAGGTTGCTCTCGACGAGCTCATGGGAATCTATGTGAGCCGGGGGGAGCAGGAGAAGCCCGATATCTGGATCATGAGGGGGACGAACGAGATACTCTCGAGGGTGAAGAACCTGCTGCTCAACTGCAGGGCAGAGCTCCTGATAGCGCTCCCGCCGCAGCTGGTGTCCCTTGCGGACAGGATAGACCCGCTGATGGCGGCGCTGAAGGAGAAGGGGGTGAGGAGCCTCATACTCACGTCGCCGGAGATCCCCCCGGAGGCAGCGGCGCAGCTCGGGAGGTACGCAGAGATCAGGACAAGACAGACCATGTACGGCGGGGGGTTGATCTCCGATTCGAGGGAGGTGGTGCTGCTCCTGGGTGGTGGCGAACAGGGGGGGCTGCCGCTGGCCATATGGGCCTCCCACCATGGGCTGGCGAGCTTCGCGAAGGACTACTTCGAGTTCCTCTGGAACTCGCCGGAGACGCTGAAGCCTTGAGCGCGGTGAAGGGGATTCGTGACGAGGGGGGCGTGATGGCAAGGCTCGGTTCGGAGGCCGGGTTGTCCCGTAAGGATGCGCTGCTGTACCTGAAGCTGCTTCGAGAAGGGAAGATCCCTGTTTCTGAACGAGTGAAGGCCGAACGACTCCTCGACAAGGGGATGGCAATCGTGTCGGGGGACGGGAAGCGGATTATCCCAGTGCATCCTCGGCTCGGGATCGCGAACAACTACAGGACCTGGAGGGAGGCGATGGTTAGGGAAATCAACGAGAGGAGGATGAGGGTGGACAAGCTGATACTGGAGCTGATCCCGGTATATGAGGCCGCAATGGAGAAAAACATGGGGGGAGGGGGCAGGTAATCAAAATTGGCTGAGTCGGGACACCAACACGACATAGTCTTCATCGGCATGATTAATGTCAACAGGGACAACTACCTTCAGGGTGTCGTCGACGTCTGGAGGTGCCGGGGGTGCAGGAGGCTCTTCTGCGACGACAAGAGGTACGGGGAGCCCCTGAAGGCGAGCGTCGGGTTCGAGACGATACCTGACGACGAGGAGTGGGCAATACTCACCTGCACCACCGCCAAGGACGTCTACATGAACAGCCTCGGCACGAAGCCGGGGAAGAAGATCACCCACGCCTGTAGAGGCGGGGAGGTTTACGAGTTCACTGTCGGGAGCGACTACTCCCTCTCCCCCAGGGTGGCCAATCCGATCCATAGGCTCTATCTGGTGAAGGACAACATCAACAGGAACATAGAAGCCGGGTACTACAAGCTCACGATGAAGTAGAATTGGTCAGGTTTTCAACGCTGGCGGCTGCCTTTGGTGCACTGGTAGCGGTCTGGACGATTGTAGGCACCTACCTCTCGGTCCTACCTGCCCGGGCGTGTGGCGAGATTGCATGCACCTCGCTTGGCAACTCGGGGTGGGTCGTAGAATCGCTCGCGGTCGCGCTTCTCGTTGTTTCTGCCGTCTGTTTCGTCGGGCCGAAGTCGCTGTTCTACCTCTCCTCGTTGTTTTCTGCGGTCCTCGGCGGCACGGTGTACGGGTTGACGGACTTCACGACGATCGTTGCAATCACTTTGTTGCTCTATGCCGCTGTGCTCGTCCTTGGCGTCCTGGCTGCAAGAAGGGAGGCGTCTATGTCTGAGCAGGGCAACCCAATGAACCTCCCTGTGTTCGGCTAGAGCTCGAAGCCTGCCAGAGTTCTGTCCTCCAACGCACGCCGGACCAGGTTTCGTATCCTTGCGAGATCGAGGACGTGGTACTTCTCCAGTGGCGACTCCAGCAACCTCGCCCCCCTTCCAAGGACGCGGAGAGCGACTTCGTCTTCTCCCTTCTGGTGATGGACATAGGCGGCGCAGACTAGGATGAGCCCCTGCAGCAGGCGCTTCTCGTCGCCCTGCTTTTGCCTCCAGAGCCCCTCGAGGACCTCATGGCATTCCCAGTACCTCTCTGCATTGAAGAGCTGCCGCCCCTTCGATAGAATCTCGTCGTCGGTCAAGTACTGAGGGGCCCTGTTAAGATCTGTGACGAATTCGGCCTTGGCGATCGGCTCGGCGGCCGCCAGGAAGGTCTCGAAGTCGACTGCTGTTGGGCAGAAGATATCGAGCTCAAGTGCGCCGTAGGACGTCCACTTGGGGTTCCTCGCCTCCACTCGTATCGACCTCGCGAGGGCTTTCATCGAAGAGAGGAAGGAGTCCCTGGACGACCCCGTTGGGAGGAAGCGAACAAGCCAGCGCATGCTCGGAGGCACTCTTTCGTGTGGAACGCTTTAATCTTGAGGCGATGCCGTTGCTGTCGTGAGTGATGACCGGATCAGCCGTCTGAAACATCATGTGTGGAAGATCTTGATGATAGGCCATACGCGGTAGCCTTACGTAGGGACTCAACGGTTTCGAAGTTGTTGGAATTTTGAGTGTTCGTCACATTTTCTGGTTCTGCGACGTCAAAGTTCTAGCGCTTTCGGACGTTCTCCGCGGATATTACGTTGAGGGATTTTGACTGGTTTCGTCGGCCTGATGGCATTCTAGCCGAGTTCAGGCGCTCTGGCGAGTTTGAGAAGTCTTGCCATTCTCTTCTAGCCAGGCGCCGTCCTTACGACCAGACTCCTGAGAATGGCACTGACCCACCGTTGCTGAGGGTGACCGACCCCACTGCCTGTGTACCAATGGTCTGTGCAACCACCGTGGCGGGTGGGCCGCAGGTTATTGTTGCCGTTCCGCCGGCTCCAACAGTGACGTTCGTGGAGGTCTTCGAAGGTGTAGAAGCCACTGAGAGTTGCATGAAGCATCCAGTAGCTTGGAGGCTTGAGGTGCCAGAATTAGTCAGGTCGATGATGCACACGTCAGTCGAACTGACGCAAGAACTGACTTGGGCGCTTACTATCGAGGTGACGGAGAATCCCGAGGGAGCTGGCGTGGTCGTTACCGTCAGTGTTGTTGTGATGGTTTTGGCCGGAAAAGACCCCGAAGCGTAGAGTGTCCCGAAGATTAGTAGCGCACCAATGGCGATTCCCGTAGCCAGTGTACCGACTGTTACCATTGGACCGGAGGCTCTCCTTGGTTTCAACAGTTGGATAGCGGACGGTTAGCTAGTTACGCGTTGTGGAATTCCTGTATGGAAGGGGTGTGGGGAAACCGGAGGTTTGCCCCCCGCTAGGGACGCGCAGGGCGAAGCTCGCGCGCCGGAACATGGACGCGATCATTTTCGTATGGGCCCACAGAGAATTTCGCCGGCAGGCCGAGTCGGTGGCTGAGCGAAGCGTAGAAGAGGGTTCCCGACTCAAAATCGTCTTCATATTTTGTCAGACATGCTGTTTCGGTCATTACCCAACGCTTCTGAAAGAGAGGAGAGCCTTAGCCCTTTCGGGCTAGGGCTCTTCAATCTTAGAGAACCGTGCTACATCCCTTTGTAGAATAGACCCTGCCCAATTGGCCGGAGGAGAAGCGAAGACGTGGGGGTGGAGACAAGGAACTTCATCAGTTCTCTTGATATTCTCTCGTCCTCCGGGTCTTTGTACAGTTTCAGCGACGCATCAATGTCACCGTACTTGGAGAGTTCTGTCATTACACATGCCATTGCGTTCACATGCGCACCAGTTCCTAGGGCGTAGTAGTATGTCCCTCGGTACTTTATGTTCGACTTCTTGAGCAAAGCGGCAAAAGCCTTCTCGTTCTTCTTGAGCCAGTCTTGGAATTCCTTGAACTTCCCCTCCTTGATTACGAAATTATCAATTTCCAGTATTGTCATTTTGAATTCACCCCCCGCGACGACGCGAAACGCCAACAGTTCTGGTCTTATTTACGGCCTATCGCAGCTGTTTAGTTCAGATGGCTCGTCAAAAACATGGAGTAGCCTCAGTCTCCATGGGCCAAGGCTTCTTCGAGTCTCTGATGCGTCGTCTCAGTTCTTTGATTTCGCCGGACTTCGTGACGGGGTTCCCCTGTTCCTCAGGTCCAACGGGGGGGTCCGACCTGCTGGTGTTCCGAGATGATCCCAAGCCGGTTGTTCCCCTGAAGCAACGCGCAGGCGCCGTCTGAAGCGCTCGTGAGGGTGGATGGCTATCGTGCGGTCATCTGTGACCTCTTCAGGCTCCGTTCTTGCTACGGCGTCGAGGTCGTGCCCCACACGCCGCCCTCCCATTATCTTGAGTGGGAGAACTCACACCAGAATAGGAGCTGAAAATCGTAGGAACCGGGAATGATTTATAACCTCTGAGAGGCGCGCGCCGTCCAGGCGACGACGGGTGGTGGAGCTTGACCTTACTTGCAACCTCGAAGGTTTCAGGAGGTTTCTCATCAACAGCACGTGCAGGAGCTTCATCCCAGAGTCGTACCTGCGCGACCCCGAGGTGTTCCCTGAGAAGCAGGGAGACCAGGGTTCAATCTACGTGGAGGCCGTGGACAAGGTCGACCTGAAGAAAATCAGGGATGTCACCTTCATAAACGCGAGAGACGTGCTGGGCATAATCTACACGTCCAAGAGCGGCAACACGAAGCTGAAGTGGCGTGAGCTCAGGGGCAGGATAGGCAGGATGTCGGGCACGGCGTCGGCCAACTCGCTGGTGAACCTTTCCATGGCGAGGATCCTCTCGCCGGAGGACGTCGAGGCGATTATGGCGAACCAGGCCGCAAAGGGAGAGCAAGTCGAGGGGCAACAGGCCGAGCAACAGGAACAACCTCAGGCTGATGTTTCACAAGACTGAAGACGTTTTCTCGCCGCAAACGGACTGCAAACACCATGCGACTAGTTTATACCCGTGAGATTAGCCTGCGAGCCCAATGGGCAGGGTCAAGGTCAGCAGGATCAGCGGAGTAACCGACCCCCTGACGGGAATGCCGGCCAAGCAGATCGAGCTCGTGGAGGTTCGAGACAGCAGAAGGCCGGACATGTATCCCGCCAGCGACGAGGGGAAGGTCGTCCAGGGCATGGTGTCTCAGCTTCAATCGATGGGGTTGATGCCCCAGATTCGAGATCTAGGGTATTCGAAGGTCATCATGACGCTCACCGAGTCCGAGTACGACATGCTCGGGATAAGGCTGGACGTGAATGAGATCTACGAATTGGACATCAGGAACGGCTCTCTCACACTGAAGAAAGTGACCGAAGGGACCTAGACCAGCTATGTCTGGGAATGGAATCGTGCGCATCGCCAGCGCCCATTCCTTTGACGAGACGTTCGCCAGGGTGGAATCGGCCGTCAAGTCCAGAGGACTGGTTGTATTTGCGACAATCGATTTCGGCGGGGACGCCGAAAGAGTGGGAATGAAGATGAGCCCAACCCGGTTGCTCGTCTTTGGGAATCCCAAAGCGGGGACCCCTCTGATGGAAGCGGCACCCTCCGTAGCAATTGACTTCCCCCTCAAGGTACTTGTTGCCGAGGATTCGAACGGGAAAACATGGGCGTCCTATAACTCGCCCGAGTATCTCAGGACTCGACACAAAATTCCTGAAGACCTCCTGAAGAATATCTCGGGAATCCAGTCGATTGTAGCGGCAGCAGCCGGATAGATGTGCCTTCATAGTGCGCGAACGAGGTGCGTTCGCCACAAAACGCGCTCCGGTTCAGACGCGGACTGAAACTGACCACAAGACCTTCCGATGAAAAGAGATGCGGCCTCCGGGATTCGGACCCGGGCGAGTGGCTTGGGAAGCCACTATCCTAACCACTGGATCAAGGCCGCACCACCAGCCCCGTCGCATCAAATTCTATAAACGAAGCCATTTCCCGGCTACGACGTCTTTGAGCGAGCAACTCCTTTCAAAGCTGGCACCCCGGCTGAAGCGCCTCGATGAAGGGGCATATCGGAGGACGTACCTATCAGGGGGTCACATGAGGAGGACCAGTGACCACCAGCTTGTGGCGGACCTGCTGGATTCGCTCGGAATCAGCTACAAGGAGAACGTGAACTTACCCGGCCGAAGCAAGCTTTTCGCAGATTTCAAAGTCAACGGAGTCTGGGTTTTCGTCGGAAGAGAGCTGGGAGATCAGGAGCGCAGGGTCCTTCTGGCAGGGAAACGCAAGTGCGTCCTGATCCGGCGTGAGCCACTGAGGAGCGACAGCTTAGACCACGGAATCAGGGTCATAGGATTGGAAGAGTCCGGGGAAAGGCAGACAATCTTCCTTGACGATCCCTCCTTCAACTTCGACTACGCGCACATCCTCCCGAAGACGGAGAAGTGTTCGGTCATGCATGGGCACACTTCGAGCGTCCTGGTCGAGGTCGTTGGAAGGCCGGTCGAGGGGATGGTGGTGGACTTCGGCGCTGCAAAGCAGATAGTTAGGGAGGCAGTGAGGAGCCTTGACCACAAGCTGTTCATCGACGAGAAGTATGTGACAGCAATGGACGCGAAGAGCGTTACCCTGAAGTTCGAAACGGTGCACGGGGAGTTCGTCATCAAGGCGCCGAGAGGCACTACGGTGATGATGGAGGGGGAGGCAACAGTGGAGAATCTTGCGAGGGAGGTGCTGTCGAGAATCGCCCCCAAGATGCCGAAGAACGTGACCGCCGTTGGAGTCTACGTCTACGAGGGGCTCAACAAGGGGAGTCACATCCTGGCGAAGCTCCACCAAGAAGGTGCGAGGGACCGACGAAGGAAGCTATAGTGCTACTTTCAGGAGGAATAGACAGCGCCACCGCGCTCTATCTGACCAAGAAGACCCAGGGTGTGCGAGCCCTGACCTTCGAATACATGGGAATCGCCCAAAGCGAGCTAACTGCTGCGAAGGCTATCGCCTCCCGGGCGGGCATCATTGAGCACAGGATGGTGAGGCTGCCTGACCTCAAGGAGGCGGCCGACATACCCGGGTTCGGGCCCCCTGGACTGCCCCCGACGTACATCCCACTCAGGAACGGCATTTTCTATGCCTTTGCTGCTTCGTACGCAGAGGAGACAGGTGCAGCGTACATCGTAGGCGGGCACAACGAGGACGATACGAAGGTTTTCGCGGACGTCAGTCCGGAGTTCTTTGGCTCTCTTCAGAGAGCCTTTTGGAGCGGGTCGCGAATCCTTCGCAAGAACAGACTGGAAATCGTTCAGCCCTTGAAGCGCCTCAAAAAGCCGGCGGTGATCAGACTGGCAGCCTCACTGGGAGTCCCCTTCGAACTGACATGGAGCTGCCACCGAGATTCGGAAGAACACTGCTGGAAGTGCGATGGATGCCTCACGCGTAAGAGATGTTTCAAGGAGGCAGGCATAGTTGACCCCTTGGCAGGCTAAGTCGGAGAAAATTACTTAAGGGAAGGAAAACGGGTTCGACCATCCTTGGGACGCACTGAAGACAGAACCTCCGATGCACTGGACATCATAGACGCGACCGCAGACGTCCAATCCGAAGTTTCTCGGATGCCCGTTGACGCGGGAATAGCAAAGCTTCGCGTGCTCAGCAGGACAGGGAGCATTTCGATGCCAGTGGAGCTCTCCATTCAGACTTCCACAGGTATGCACAGGGGAGTCCACATGAGCAGGCTGGTGAAAGCCGCAAACGGTCGCGGGGCCGGGAGCATGGAACAGTGGCTGAGATGGATATGCAGCGAGGTCAACAGGACCCAGCCGGGCTCTAGCGTAACGGCGAGCTTCGAGCTGCCATATGATGACCAGTTTGCGAAGATTACCATGAGGGCCACCCAGAGGGGGGCAGTAACCTACCAATACACAGTAGAAGGCATGACGGCCTGCCCCTGCTCGAAGAAGATGATCGGGATTGGGCACATGCAGAGAGCCCAGCTCACCGTTGTGCTGAAGAGCGACAAGACACTCGATTCGATGGGCGTGGTTGGCAGGATAGCCGAGTGCTTCTCCGCCTCGCCGAAGGAGCATATGAAACGCCTCGAAGAGGCGAAGAAGATTCTTGAAGCCCAGGCGAACCCCAGATTCGCAGAAGATCTTGTAAGGGAATGCGTGAGCAGGTTCCCCAACGCCCTGTTCGTTGGCAGCAGGTGCTTCGAGTCGATACATGCGCATGATGCAATAGCGACCTGGTCCGCGAGGCCAGGATGGATGCCCCTCCTCTAGGCGCGGCTGTCAGATTTAAATCGAGAATACCTCAACGGCCGAGATGCTTGGCCGACCTCCTCATAGGGACGTCAGGCTGGTCCTACAACGAGTGGGCGGGGGTATTCTACCCCACATCAAGCACGAATAAGCTGTCGTTCTACTCGAAACTCTACAAGACCGCAGAAGTGGACTCGACATTCTACGCCTTCCCTTCAAAGGGGCTCGTGCTTGGGTGGGCGAGATACACCCCGCCAGATTTCGTTTTCTCTGCAAAGCTCCCTCAGCTCCTGACCCATGAGAAGAAGCTGGAGCTCTCAAAGGGGGTTGAGGCCGACCTGATACGGTTTCTTGGTTTACTGAAGCCGCTGATAGCGGCAGGCAAGCTCGGTCCCATTCTGATACAGCTCCCGCCGAGCTATTCGTATCAATCGGATTTCGACAGACTCAGGACCTTTCTATTGAGGGCGCCTGAGGACGTCAAGTTCGCAGTGGAGTTCCGCCACCCTTCGTGGCTGAGGGAGGACGTGTGGTCTTTCCTCAGGGCAAGGAACGTGGCGAACGTCATAGTCGACGAGCCGCTCCTGCCTCCGGACACTGTCACGACCGCAGACTTCGCGTTCATCAGGTGGCACGGCCACGGGTCGAGGCCCTGGTACAACTACAGGTACAGCGACAAGGAACTGGACGGCTGGGTGCCGAAGGTAAAGGAGGTCACCGCGAGGGTCAAGAAGACGTTCGGCTACTTCAACAACCACTTCAGAGGGTTCGCGATAGAGAACTCGCTGAAGATGATGGAGAAATTGGGTGTATCGGACGTCCAACAGAGGGAAGCGGCCGCCAGGGCGACGAGGTTCATAGACAGCGGGGGCAAGGAAGAGGGGGAGGGGAGCATCCTGGAATTCGTTGACAGGGGGCGCGGCTGAACGAAGGTGAAGTTGTTGCTGGACGGCGGGGCGCCGAAGGTGCCGCCGGAGGAACTCCGGAGGCTAGTTGAAGAAGCAGGAATGAAGGTCAGTCAGGGTACGGCGGACTTCGGGGTGGTGGTCGGGGGAGACGGGAGATTCAGTCGCTACGGGAGGACGGAGGACATCCCACTCCTGTTCGTCGGGATGAGGTCGAAGGGAGCAGCCGGCTCTAAGGCCCAACTGGCTCGAATCGAGTATGATCACCTCCCCCGAGCCCTAAAGAGGATAGGAAGGGGCGACTACTCCATCGACGAATATGGCCGGTTGGCCGTCCTCCTGAATGGCAGGAGCATTGGCGAAGTGTTCACAGACGTGTACCTTCAGAGAGGAAGCGACAGCACGTGCATACGTTATAGGGTGAAGGTAAGCGGACGCGAGGAGGATATCGAGGAGGCAGCCATAGGGGACGGGGTGGTCATATCGACGAGTGCGGGGTCAACGGGCTACTACTCATACCCAGACAGGATCAGGGGAGACTACATCGATCCGGGAGGATTCGCCAGCATAGAGAAGAACGAGGTAGGAATATGCCACATAACGCCGACATACACCGAAAGAGCCGGGACCGACATACACCCACTGCGCTACACGGTCCCCTGGGGATCCAGGATCTCGCTTTCGCTTTTCAGGGAGGCAGACGCGCGGATCTACGGAACCACCGACAAGCGCGCGGGGGTCAGAATCTCCATGGGCGATGAAGTCATGGTCCGCCCTGGAAGAAAAAGGACAAGAGTCATCTCGCTCTAGCACTTAGCGCCTAGTCGAGCTTGGGTTCGATGCCCGTCGCGATGTATTCGACGCTCTCGCCTATGTAGGAGGCGTGGTCCGCTATGCGCTCCAGGTAGCGCAGGATAAGCGTGGAAGAAAGAGCGCAATTGATATCCCCGCCCTTCTTCTCAATGGTCGTCCTGAGGTTTTTCCTGTAGCTTTCGTCTACCACGTCGTCCATTTTCGGGATGTTCCGCGCCATCTCTAGATCGCGCTTGGCGAAAGCTTCGACACTCATTCGAATCATCTCCTGCGTCTTCTTGGCTGTGTCGACGACGAACTTCTTGTCGCACTTGCCCAGATCACCGAACATCTCCAGGACGCTTGTGATGTCAAGCGCATATCTCCCGTATCGGAAGAAGCCGTAAGAGATTTCCATGCACGCCTTCAGGAATCTGAGGTCGCTGGCGACCGGCTGGTACCTTGCAATCATTTCCACCGACAGATCGCTTACCTGACGGTGTAGGGCGTGCAACCTGTTGGACATCTGCCTCACTTCGGTGCCCTTTGAGCCAGTGCTGTAGGCGTCGATGGACGCAGAGACTGCCTGCTGGGAGAGCGTGGCCATGTCGAGGAGCAGACTGTTCAGCTGATCCAATCCCATGTCCATTAGTCTAGGCATTTTCTCTACCCGAACTTCCCCGTGATGTATCTCTCAGTCAGCTCTTCCTGGGGGTTCTCGAAGAGCTTCGCGGTCTCGTCGAACTCTATCAGCTTGCCGAGGTAGAAGAATGCTGTGTAATCTGACACCCGCGAAGCTTGCTGCAAATTGTGCGTCACTATGATGATCGTGTAGTCCCGCTTGAGCTGTGTTATCAGCTCCTCGATCTTCGCCGTGGCCGTAGGGTCTAAGGCAGAACATGGCTCGTCCATCAGGAGCACCTCTGGTTCCACCGCCAGCGCCCTTGCTATGCAGAGCCTTTGCTGCTGTCCTCCCGACAGGCTCGCCCCAGAGTTTGTGAGTTTGTCCTTCACCTCGTCCCAGAGGTAAGCGCTACGCAGGCTTTGCTCGGCCGCGTGGTCGAGCTTTTTCTTGTCCCTCTCCCCATTCAGTGTAAGGCCTGCGACCACGTTGTGGTAGATCGACATGGTAGGAAATGGATTCGGTTTCTGGAAGACCATCCCTATCCTTCGGCGGACAGCCACGGGGTCGGCGTCCCTGTCATAGATGTTCTCCCCGTCAAGGAGGGCCTCCCCCTCGACCGTCGCGCCCGGAGTCAGCTCGTGGAGGCGGTTCAGGCACCTGACGAAGGTCGTTTTTCCGCACCCTGAAGGGCCCATGACGGCGGTTACCCTGCTGGGAGGGATCTTGAGGTCTATCCCCTTGAGCACCAAGTTGGTCCCGAACCCAGCTTTCAGACCCTTCGTCTCGAACTTCGGCTGGACCCCGATGAGCGAGGTCGGCAGAGACAATTCAGGCGCTTCCTTTCTCGCTTCGAGGTCTTCTTGTGTCTCCAAACAAGCTCACCTAGATTTCAGCCCTTACCCCCATGGACTTCCGTCCAATAAAGAACTTGACGGAGAGATTCAATATCAGCATGAATGCCACAAGTACGAGGGCCGCCCCCCAGGCGACCGTAGTCCAATTGGAGTAGCCGGCCGTGCCAAAGTTGTAGATTATGTAAGGAACGGACGCGGTTTGTTGGAAGAGTCCTGTGGGGGGGAAGTTGAGGTATCCCGCGGTTACGACAAGGGGCGCGGTTTCGCCGGTTGCGCGGGCGACCCCGAGGAGAATCCCGGTGGCTAAGCCTGACTTCCCAGTGCTGATGACCACTCTGAATATCGTCTTCCACCTCGGTATACCCAAGGCCATCGAGGCTTCCCGCAATGTGATGGGCACTATCTTGAGGGACTCTTCTGTTGTCCTCGCTATGATTGGAAGCATTATGATGGCAAGGGCCACCGCACCTGCCACCGCGGAGAACGTCCTTGTCGGCGCCACCACAATGGTGTAGACGAATAGACCTACGACGATGGTAGGGAACTCGGCCAGCACATCGTTCGTGAAGCTCGAGAGGAATGAAAGCCGGGACTCTGGCCACTCCGAGAAGTATATCCCTGCTCCAACACCCAGGGGGACTGCGATGAGCGTCCCCAGTCCGACCATCAATAACGACCCCAATATCCCATTCAAGATACCGCCATAACCTGCTAATGGAGAAGGAGGATTCTTGATGAAGAAATTCCAGGATATTGCTGGCAGGCCCTGCACCACAACGTCTGCTATAACGAAGAAAAGTGGGATGACGGCTATCCCCACAGAAAGAAGAATCAACCCCTTCATTATCCGATCGAAGATTCGGCGCCAGCTTTGACGTCGTCCCGAAAGCATGGTAGATGTCAACTATCGATACCACTTCATACCCTGAACCTCGTTGATTTGGTCATCCTCCACACCAGCACTCTCGCGATGATGTTGATTACTAAGGCGAGCAGAAACAGAACGAGCCCCACTTCCACCAGGGCTGCCTCGGAGAGGGGGTCGAAGGTGTTCCCGAATTGGTTGACGATAAGAGTGGTGAGTGTGGCTCCAGGGGATAGCAAGGATTTCGGAAGGTTGATGTTATTACCAATCACGAAGGTGACGGCCATCGTCTCACCCACAGCCCTTCCCAGGCCGAGGATTATGGCTCCGAATATGCCCGATCTGGCGTATGGGAGGACGGCTTTACGGACCACCTCCCAATCAGTCGCCCCCAGCGAATACATCGCTTCTCGCTGACTGTTGGGTACCGCGTTTAGGATGTCCCTCGAAACTGCCGAAATCGTCGGGATTATCATGATGGCCAGGATGACACCACCTGTGAAGAGGTCCGTGCCGATGGGGGTTCCTGAGAAGAGTCCCGGGAGGCCAAGGACGCTCTTTAGGGCGGGTTCGATGTAATCCCTCATGAACGGAGCCAAAACTATCAACCCCCACAGGCCGTAGATTACACTTGGAACTGCCGCCAAGAGCTCGACGAGAGATCCCAATGCCGTCGCGCCCGCTCGTATCCCCCTGGCTCTCTCGGAAAGGAAGATGGCAACGCCGAGGCCGATTGGAACTCCCAGTACGAGAGCAATCGCCGAGGCAGTTAACGTGCCAAGAAGGGCCGGAAACACGTTGTAGGTATC
>Ga0187771_10001800_pt1 | contig 14648 bp, 14 predicted proteins | sample 0116_SJ02_MP15_1_FD_133139 | JGI IMG/M metagenome (GOLD analysis project Ga0187771, IMG submission 133139) | Tropical peat soil microbial communities from peatlands in Department of Meta, Colombia - 0116_SJ02_MP15_10_MG | ecosystem: Environmental > Terrestrial > Soil > Wetlands > Peat | place...
GTCTCTGACCCCCTCTCTTCCGAAGCCAGTCTTTCTTCGCCCTCCGAAGGGGAGGGCGTCCCACCTGAGCCTGGTCGAGTCGTTGACGATTACGGAGCCTGCGTGTATTTTCTTGGCGAGATTCAGCGCCATCCTGTAGTCCTTGGTGTGGATGGCGGCCTGTAGGCCATACTCCGATGCGTTGGCCATCTTCAGCGCCTCGTCTGGGGTCTCGAACGTCGAGATTGGAGCGATTGGGCCGAAGACCTCCTCCTTCATGACTGCGACGTCAGTGGTAACATCGCTGACGACCGTCGGCTCGAAATAGCTCCCCGGTCGGTCGATCCTCTTCCCTCCGACCAGAAGCTTTCCCCCCTTTGCGACAGCGTCGTCGACGAACTTTGCCATGTCATCCACTGCAGACTGGCTTATCACCGGCCCCACGTCGGTCCCTTCGAGAAGGGGGTCGTCCACCCTGAGCTTGGAGGTGAGGTCAACGAAGCCGCGGACGAACTCGCCGGCGACTCCGCTCTGGATGAAGAACCGTTTGCTTGAGTTGCAGTTCTGACCCGCGTAGTCGAACCTTCCCTTGACCGCTGTCCTTGTCGCCTTCTCCAGGTCTGCATCGTCGAACACGAGCACAGGGTCAGATCCGCCGAGTTCCATTATCGATCGCTTCGCCTGCATGGCAGCCCTGGACGCCACATGAAGGCCGACCTCGGTCGAACCTGTGAAGGTGACAAGGTCGACGTCGGGGTTCTCCACGAGGGAGTCACCGATGTCAGAGCTCCGTCCAGTCACGAGGTTGACGCATCCTGGCGGGAGCCCCGCGTCCGACAGGAGGGCGGTCATCTTTGCCGCCGAAAGTGGTGTCTGGATACTGGGCTTGACGACCAGGGTGTTCCCCACCGCCAGGGCCGGGGCGACCTTGTGGGCGAAAGAGTTCACGGGGAAATTGAACGGCAGAATCGCCGCTACCACGCCTACGGGCTCGCGCGTGGTGAAGACCATACGGTCCTGGTTCCCTGCGGGGTACTCGTACGCATCAACGCGGTGGACACTTCCTTCGAGCATTCTCGTGGCCTCCTGAGCCGCGGAGGTGAAAACGCCTGCAGCCCGAACGACTTCGACCCTGCTGTCCCTGATAGGCTTCCCCGCCTCCGTTGCGAGGGTCAGGGCGAAGTCCTCCCCCCGTTCCCTGAGCAGTGAAGCGGCCTTTAGCAGAATCGCGCCACGCTTGTTCAACGGAGTTCCTGACCAGTCCTCGAAGGCTAGTCTGGCGGCTTCGACGGCTTCCTTCACGTCGTCCTTTGTACCCTTGCTGATCCTGTCGACTACCTTCCCTGACCCGGGGCTAACGAGGGGGACCGTCTCCGCCTTCTCGACCTTCTTTCCGTTTATCACGAGACCGACTGTCATCGAGTCCGCGGCCCCATGAAGCTGTTAATACGGTAATCGAGGGAATGTGCTCGCGCTGACGCGAGTGAGTTCCGTGTCACGTGTCATGGAATGCTGTCTCTGGCGGGGGATCTCTAGTCTACTTCAGGATGGTCCGCTCGAAGACCGCCAGTCCTTTCTCTAGGAGTGGCTCTTCGATTGTCAGGGGGGCCATGAACCTGAGGACGTTTCCGTAATGCCCGCAGGTGTGCATGAGGAGACCGCTCTCGAACAGGCGTTTCCTGAACTCCACAGCCAGCTTCTTGGAGGGCGCCTTTGTCTGCTTCGATTCGACGATTTCGTTCCCTATCATGAATCCTACTCCCCGGACGTCGCCGACGTTGCTTGACTTGGAGGCTGTCTTTTCGAACTCTGCTTTGGTTTTGAGGCCAAGCTTGGCGACCCTCTCTGGTATCTTGTTGGCCGCCATGTAGTCGATGGAGGCCGAACCCGCGGCCATGGCGAGCACGTTCCCCCTATAGGTGCCGAGATGGAATCCGTCACTCAGCTCTTTGTCGTACTCCGCCTTGTAGGCGACGAGAGACAACGGGATTCCAGCGCCGACCGACTTCGACACGCACATTATGTCAGGAGTCGTGCCCGTCAGCTCGCACCCCCAGAACTTCCCCGTTCTTCCGAACCCCGTCTGGACCTCGTCAACGATTAATGGAGCCTGCGCCCTGTCTGCAATCTCTCTCAGCCCCGGCAGGAAGTCGCTGGGAGGAGGGATGTACCCCCCTTCGCCCTCCACCGGCTCGACTATGATGCCGGCGAGGTCGTCGAGGCCCGAGTGCTCGTCCTCGATCAGATGCTCGAGATACCGCAGGACCACCTTCCCCTCGTCTCCCTTCTTCTCCACGGGGAGCGGAAAGCGGTAGGAATAGGGGTAGGGGAGCCTGAAGACACCCTGCCTCGGGACTCCGGCATATTCAAGGTAGTGGCGGGATGAAGTGAGGCTTACGGCGCCCTGGTGAACCCCGTGGTAGGAGCCTTCGAAGGCAACAATCGTCCTCCTATTAGTGACCCTCCTCGCTATGGCGACAGCCGTCTCGCAGGCGTCGGCGCCAGTGACTGTTGTCATGATCTTGGCGTGACCCTTCAGCCCTCTGGGCAGAACCGAGTGCATCCTTTCCAAGAAACCAATCCTGGTCTCGGTGGGGATCTCTAGGGCGTGCCAGATCTTGCCGAGCTGGGCGCTGACCGCCTTGGCTACCGCGGGATTGCGATGCCCAAGGTTGAGAACGCTGATTCCGCTGACCCAGTCGATGTACATGTTCCCGTCAACGTCCCTGACGGTTGCGTTTTCCGCCGAGTCGATTGCGAAGGGGAACGCCTTGCTGTACACAACGGCTCTTGTCTCAAGCTCTTCCTGCTTCCCGAGAAGCTCCTTCGACCGGGGACCAGGAGGCCTCACAACGATATGTGGCGCCATCATCGTGTGTGCTTGTGCCATTTCACAACAGGAGTAACGAGGGGTTCCAGCTCTTATTAACGTGCCGAGGCCTTTTTCGACTTAGTATCGCAGGAATCCTCGAAAGGCTCCATATTTCGATGCGCTGGGGGCCGGTTCGGGAAAGCGCGTATAACGTTGACAAGGGGAGGCCCGCCGAGCGACATGAAGACTCTTGTCTTAGGTGCGTCGGGCCAGATTGGGGCGTATACCGTCCAGGACTTGGTGGAGTTTTCCAAGGCCGAAGTGGTAGCCTCAAGTCGGAAACTGGGGAACGTCAAGAAGGCAGTGGACGACCTGCACCTTGGGAATAGGGTCCAGGTCATGGAACTGGACGCCAGCGATACGGACGCTGTAGCGAAAGTCGCGAAATCAGAAAAGGTCGATACCGTGGTCAACTGCGCCTGGTACCAGACCAACATTGCAGTCATGAAGGCCTGCGTCCGGGCGGGCGCCCACTACACGGACCTGGGTGGTTTCTTTGACACCTGCCTCAAACAGCTGGAGTTCGACAAGGATTGGAAGAAGGCAGGGATAAACGCGACCATAGGTCTTGGAAGTACGCCGGGTCTGACCAACATCGCTGGAGCGGCCGGCGCCGCGAAGCTCGACAAGGTAGACACCATCGACATCTACTGCTCCTGGGGCAACACGCTGCCCGTGAAGGAGCCGGGCTGGCCAGGCTATTCCATCCGGACGGTGATGGACGAATTCACGCAGGAGCCTGTCATGTGGCTTGGCGGGAAGCACGTCAAGCAGCCCGTTCTTTCCGGGGAGACAACGGTGACGATGCAGGACCCGATAGGCAAAGTCACCGCGTACTATGTGAAACACTCTGAACCTGCGACCCTCGGAAGGTACGTTGGCAAGGGGTGCCGCAATGTGACATTCCGCATCGGGTTCCCAGGCACAGACTTCGCCACCTTCAAGACTTTGAGGGGCCTTGGATTCGCCGAGACCGAAGGAATCCAATTCGGCGACCAGAAGGTATCGCCTCTCGACTACCTGACGGTGATGTACCAGAGAGCCATATCCAAGTCGAGGCATGACGCACCGCCGAAGGAGGAGTACGAATACGACGCCTTCAGGATAGACGTTTTCGGAGCCCTGAAGGGAACCCCGGCAACGGTCACCTACCATATAATGACATGGAACGACCCCCAGAGGGGAATACCTTCGGCCAGAGACACCTCGGTGCCCCCGGCAGTGGTTTCATACTGGCAGGGAACAGGGAAAATCAAAGAACCAGGAGTCTTCCCGCCCGAAGCGACGGTCGACCCCGAGCCCTTCTTCGTCGAGATGGGGGAGAGGAAAATCAGGGTAGAAGAGCACTTCACCAAGACGAAGAAGTTTTACTGAGAGTCGGCGAACCTCCGCGATTCTAGATGGCCTCCACCATCTCCATGGAGACCTCTGACCTCAGGAGCTCATTTACCACGGTCTTGAAGACCTCAAGGTGGTTTTCGATGTCCTCTTTCGTGTGCTGCACTGACACGGTCCACTGTTCGTCAGGTCCCGTGGCCATGGGGATCACCCCACGGTTTAGCATCGCGGTGTAGTAGGTCCACCATGTACCCACGTTCACGTCGAGGAAGCTCCTCCAGTCAGTTACCTCGTGGTCGGTGAAGTGCATCGTGCCACTGACCCCGATGGCTTGGACCCTCGCCTTGAGCTTCGCGTCTTCGATGATGTCCGTGTACCCGTGGGCCAGATCCTCACCGAGCTTGGCCGCCCGGGCCAGCTTCTCCTTGGTCAGGATTTCGGTGAGCGTGACCAGGCCGGCCTTCACAGCCACTGGGTTCGAATTGAACGTCCCCGCGTGGGCCACGACCCCTGGCACGATGGCGTCCATGATTTTCTCCTTCCCGCCCAGCACGGAGAGGGGATACCCCCCACCTATTGCCTTCCCCATCGTCTTGAGGTCTGGCGCGACGCCGAACTCCCCTTCGACACCGTGGTAGAACTTCCCGCACGTCTTCACCTCGTCGAAGATTAGGAGGGCTCCTGTCTCATCGCAGAGGTGACGCAAGGCCTCCAAGAACCCCCGCTTCGGTGGAACGAAACCCATGTTCATCGGAATGGGCTCCAGGATCACGCCCGCAAGGTTGTCTTTGTCTTTCCTCACAGCCTTCTCTACTGATTCGAGGTTGTTGAACTGCGCCACGATTGTGTTCTGGAGTATCTCTTCAAGCATCCCCTGTGATGAGGGGACGATGTTAGGGACGCTGGAGTTCCCTGTCTTCACAAATGAAGGCTTGACGTTGACCATGAGAGCATCATGAGAGCCGTGGTAGCATCCCTCGAATTTTAGGATCTTGTTCCTCTTTGTGTAGGCGCGTGCCAGCCTCACGGCGTGCATCGTCGATTCGAGTCCGGTCGAAGACAGCTTGATCTTGTCCACCATGAATCTCTGGCAGATGGTCTTCGCCAGAGCGACGACGTCCTCTCCCTCGAACCCGAATATTGTCCCGTTGCCGACCTGCTCTCGCATCGCTTTGACAAGGATTGGGTGCGAGTGGCCGATTCCAAGTGCGCCGAATGCCATGTTGAAGTCCACGTACTCGTTCCCATCGGCGTCCCAGAGCCTTGACCCCCTACCCTTGGTGAAGTAGAGTGGGTAAGGATCCAGATACCTGTAGTTGCTGTTCACCCCGTAGGGCATCCACTTCCTTGCCTCCTGGAATATCTTCGAGGAACGCTTCGTTCTTTTTCTCAGCGCCTTTGACTCCTTCTCTCCGATCTTCGCCACCCTTCCACCACCTACGAGCGCCACGTCGTGTTGTATAAACGCCCTCTGCGAACGGGCAGAGCGATTCAGAATCGTGCGCAGATTTCCGAAGACTCGAGAGGCTTTCTGTGGGCCTTCTACGTGACGCATAGAGTGTTGGCCGAGGAGCAGCCAACGCTTTACTAACTGGGTGCGTCGGCCGATGCTCGATGACGGAGTCACAGCAGACTGCAGAGCGCGACACCCTCCGCATCTACGGAATGTCCTTCGATTTTCCCGTGTCTCAGAAACTGGAATTCGACCCTAAGTTCACCCGAGAGGAGGGGAGCGTGGCCGTGAAATCTCCCTCGAAATCTGTCGTCTTCGTCACATGGGGAGAACTCCGCAGAGTCGTCAAGAAGTTGCCCACTCCAAGGGAACACTCAAGGTACAGCACGGAGAGAGCGGCGAAGAGATCTCGGGGGAAATTGAACCAGGTCGAGCAGAAGGATGTGCAGATTAACGGACACCCCGCCGCTTACAGCCGAGTCGAGGTGGAGGTGCCGAGGGGGATGCTCGGTCCGCAAAGAACCAAGCAGGAGATAGTATCGGTGCATCTCCACTGTGACAGGACGTCCCGGTACTTCGTAATCTATACAAGCTCTGACTGGGGAGGTCCTGGCGCACAGGGGCGAGACGACGTATTCCGGGTCGTGACAGAGACCTTCAGGTGCCATTGACCTTTTAGGTGCGGCGAGTCAGGTAAGACCTAGGTAGTGCCCCGCTCGGACCCCCGACCGCCGTGTCCGTTAGACAGATGAAGGTCGGAGATCAGCAGAACTTCGTTTACCTGCTCATTGACGAGCCTAGTGGTGAAGCGATCGTAATCGACTCGGGCTGGGAAATCGACCCCATTGTAACCATTGTCAGAGCCGAGAAGCTTGACGTGAAGTACGCCGTTGCCACCCACCATCACTCGGACCACACCGCTACCCTGTGGCAGCTGGGCCGGCTGTTTGATGCCAAAATCGTGGCGCACAGGAGTTCGCCAATCTCCCACGATATTGGCGTCGACGACGGCGATGTTCTAAGGATTGGCGGACAGGAGGTGAAGGTCCTGCACACCCCGGGCCATACAGAGGACAGCATCTGTCTGTACGACGGGAAGCATTTGTTTACGGGAGACGCCCTTTTGATAGGAAGCTGCGGGAGGACAGACTTCGTGGGAAGTTCTCTGCTACAGATGTTCCGGAGTCTGCATTCAGTGATTCTCAATCTGTCCCCTGAAACGGTGATCTACCCGGGACATGATTACGGTAAGGTTCCATTCAGGAAGCTGTCTGCCGAGGCAAGGGCGAATCCCGCGCTTCTGGCCAAGAGCTATGAAGAATTCATCGACGCCGTGAAATTTCGTGGCCCTGGCTTGGGCCCACGGTCGAACAAACGCGGGCATGGAGCCCGGCATTGAGCCAGAGGCAGTCCAACTTTATCTATCCAGAGCCCATACAACTCAGCCGATGACTTCGCCTTGAATCCTGTCCGGATCCAGCGGAAACGCACCAGAGGTTTCGATCTCCAGGCAGAGGGGAGGAGGGTCAACGGATTGGACACGGTCTATGTGGGCCGGCCAAGCGTGTGGGCGAACCCGTTCCTGTCCGACCGCACTAGGGTCCATTCCCCGAGGGTACTCCAGGGCGTCATGGATGTCTATAGGCTGCACATCCAGCATTTGCTGGAGCAGGACCCAGACTTCTTGGAGCCCTTGAGAGGTAAGAACCTAGCCTGCTGGTGCCCGCTGACCAACCCGAAATGGGAGAAGGTCTACTGTCACGCGGACGTCCTTCTCGAAATGGCCAACTCGTGAGGACTAAACTCCATCTGCGCCAAACCCATCTCGGGACGCACTGGCGCTTTCTCATGAGTGAGAATCGACCCTCGGTGTTAACTGCCTACGAATCTTTGAAAAGGTCGATCGATTCTTGCCAGCACACTCGCTTGCACTCCCGTCGGCAGAACTTCCGCCAGCAGCCACGAAGGGAAATATCTCGGTCGAGGAAGCAATGGTTCGGAGAAGATCAATCAGGCACTACAGTCGGAAGCCATTGACACTCGGCTCCCTTTCACAGATACTCTGGGCCGCCCAAGGGATAACGGAAACGGATGGAGGGTTTCGGACGGCTCCCTCGGCCGGAGCCATATACCCGCTCGAAGTCTACGTGGTAGTGAGGAGGGGCGGGGTTGAGGGCCTCACCGAAGGCGTGTACCATTACATCCCCGGGGGACACGTGTTGACGGTCGTTAAAGATGGCGACCTCTCCGCAGATCTGGAGGCTGCCACATGGAATCAAGAGATCGTCAAGGAAGCCGCAGCTACTATCGTCATCACCGGGGTACTCAGCAGGATTGAGGAGAAGTACGGCAGAAAAGGGACCCAATACATGTTCCAGGAATCAGGTCACGTTGCGCAGAACGTCTTCCTTCAGGCGACGGCCTTGGGGATTGGAACGGTGGTGATGGGTGCCTTCAGCGAAGCCTCTGTCAGGAGGGTTCTCGGCTCGGAGACAAATGAAAGGCCGCTTTATGTTCAACCGCTCGGAAAGCCCGTGTGAAACTCGGTCTCTATCGGCGATTGAGCGAGAATCGTTTTTGAAGCGAGATGGACCGTTTGCGTGGGCGTGCGCCCCCTGCGTGGAATCTTCTCTGTGACCCTGGGCACTCCCTGGAGGATTGCGACATTCGGCGAGGTCAATGGAAGCTCAACCCCTCATCTTACTTCTTTGAACTCTTCGCCGTACCTCCTGGTCTTAGCGTTGGCTGTGACGGCCTTGATTGCTGTGGTGGCGCTCTACTTCGCCATGAGGCGCAGGCGGAGGGTCTTGCTCGTCGAAGATAAGGCGAAGGCTCCGGTGAGGACAAGTTGAGGGCGGGCCCGTTTGGTTGACGTCATTTTCCTCCTGAAGCTTCTCTTGGTTCCGGCGCTGATCCTTACCGCAAGTCTCGTGGGGAGTCGATGGGGTCCAGCGGTGAGCGGGTGGCTCGTTAGCCTTCCGTTTACATCGGCTCCGGTGATATTCTTTCTCGCCATTGAGCAGGGTGACGACTTCGCATCGAAGGCGTCCGTGGGGGTAATCCTGGGAATGGCATCAATCATTCTCTTCTCCTTCGCCTATTGTTGGCTAGCGCTGCGGCGGAAGGGCGCAGCATGGCCCTACCCTGTGCTACTCGGCTCAGCTGCTTTCTTTCTTCTGACATTTATCTTCGAGGGCATTCGCGTGCCATCAGTCGCCGCATTCGTCGGAGTGGTGGCGTTCCTGCTTCTCGCATACCGATGGCTGCCACTGGCGAGGGGCACTTCGGGCTCAATACCTCCAGTGGCCCGGTGGGAAATCGCATTCAGGATGGTTGCTGCCACTGTGCTCGTACTCCTCATAACTCAGGCCTCCACGATCCTCGGCCCACAGTTGAGCGGGCTCCTGACCCCCTTTCCAGTCTATGTCAGCGTGCTGGCATCGTCGACGTACCGCCTGCAGGGGGCGGCCTCTGCGGCGCAACTTGTCCGAGGTGCTACGCTGGGACTGTTCACCCCCGCCGTTTTCTTCTTGATAGTAAGCACCACCGTCGTATGGCTAGGCATCGGACCATCCTTCGGAATGGCCGTAGCCGTGACCCCGCTGGTGCACGCACTCACATACAGACTGCTCAAACCGGGTCTATAGAACCGGGAGCGCCTTCGACATACTTGGCAAAGGAACTGAGTTCCGCCATGGCTGAAGACTCTGCCTCAGCCTTCCCCTGTGTTTTGAAGACCCAAGACCAACGCCCCTTCAGCTCCACGTCCAACGACGCCGTTATTCTTGTCCCTTCAGGCACTTCCTCGAACCTGACGACGCTCCTGGTCCGCGTGAACCTAGTCTCGCCTTCAGATTCGACCCTTTCGGGAGGGAAGAGCCTCATCGCCCTGGCTCCATGGATGGCTCCACTTCCTGGAGTCCTCTCAATGTATACGGTGTTTCCCTCTCTTCTTGCAGCCTTCACTTCGTGCTTGTCCTTGGACCACCTAGGTATGGCTTCGAAGTCAGTGTAGGAGGAGTAAGCCTTGGTTCGTGGAACCTTGACGACGAGGGACACCTCAAAGTGCATGCTTGAAGCTCAACGTACGGACACCCATTAAGGGATTCCCTCGGGCTTGGGGGTCAGACGTTAATACCGGTGACGCACGGGCGGGCGGTCATGTCTGAGGAAGACGAAGAACTGGACGAGGACGACGAAGACGAGGACGAAGGCTGGGGCGACGAAGAAGAGACAGAAGAGTAGTCAGCTGACCCTCTAGGAAGGAACCCAACGATTAGGTAGATTTCGTCTCGGGTTTGGGCTTGATCTCCACCTGAGGGTAAGGGCCGTCCGGATGCGACTGTTTGTACTCATTCTCGAAGGCCTCGGCTCTGGAATCTCCCTCTTTACTCGGCTTCGGAACCTCGGATGACACCTTGGAACCGACCCGTCTGTTGGAGGAGCCTGTTGTATTAAAGTGGTGTACCTAAGACCGGCCTTGGGAACGACACTTCAGTGAGAAGGGCCCCCGGGACCGGCAGGTAGAACGTTCAATCGGGTTTCTCTTGAAGTGAAAGAACCAATTGACCGAGTAACTGGTGGGAGAGCCGTCGCCGACAGAAAATGATTTTATCTTCTGCCTTGGTTTGCGAGGGGGAGAGCTAGTTGTCAGCGGGCGAGCGAAGACTCGCAGCCATAATGTTTACCGACATAGTCGGCTACTCTCTTATCTCCGCTCGCAACGAGAGGAAGGCCCTAGAGCAGGTGGCCGAGCTCCGAAGCATCCTCCAAGGTGTGTTCCCGAAATTCGACGGCAGGGTGGTGAAGACGATGGGGGACGGCTTCCTTGTCGAGTTCGCCAGCGCGGTCAAGGCGGTGGACTGCGCGATCGAAGCTCAGAAGGAGCTGGCCCGCGCCAATCTTGACAGGGCGGCCGACGACATGCTGAAGATCAGGATAGGCATTCATGTCGGAGACGTCGTCCATTCGGAAGGAGATGTCTTGGGCGACGCAGTCAATGTCGCATCGAGGGTCCAGGCACTGGCTGACGCAGGCGGGATTCTTGTGACCAGGCAGGTGTTCGACCAGGTGAAGGGGAAGGTGCAGTCAGGCATGAACACGATTGGCCTCCGTGAGCTCAAGAACATCCCAGGGCCGGTCGAGATATTCCGAGTCCACCCACAGCCACCAGCCCTCGAGACTACAGGAGGGCATGAGCTGGACCCCCACCGTGTGGCCATACTCCCCTTCGCCAATCTTAGCCCCGACCCCAATGATGGATACTTCGCGGACGGCCTAACCGAGGAACTGATCTCCACCATCTCGAGGATTGGGGAACTGAGCGTGATTTCGCGTGCGTCCGCGATGAGGTACAAGGACACGAGGCTGCCGATGGAGCAGGTTGGCCAAGAGCTGAGGGTCGGGACCATCCTGGAAGGCAGCGTGAGGAAGGCAGGGAGCAGGGTGAGGATAGCCGCCCAGCTCCTGAACGTCAAAGCCGACACGTACGTGTGGTCGCGGAACTATGACAGGGACCTCACTGACATCTTCGGGGTCCAAAGGGAAATCGCTGAGAGGGTCGCCGAGGGCCTGAAAGTAGAGCTCCTGTTGAAAGAGAAGCAGAGGCTGGAGAGGAGGCCTACCGTCAGTACCGAGGCCTACACCTACTATCTTCAGGGGCGTGTATTTTGGGGAGAGAGGTCGAAAGAGGGCTCGGAGAAGGCCATCACATGCTTCGAGGAGGCAATCCGGTTGGACCCGAGGTTCGCAGAGGCATACTCAGGACTGGCCGACACATACGTCGTCTTGGCAGACTACGGATGGATGGACCCCGCGATGGCCGGCGCCCTGGCTAGAGAGAACGCCACGAAGGCCCTGGCGATATACGACTCGCTCGCCGAGGCCCATGCCTCGCTCGGTATCGTGACGGTCAACCACCTCTGGAATTTCGAAGAAGGAGAGAAGGAGTTCAGACGGGCCGTAGAGCTCAACCCAAATTATGCGCCGGCATACCACTGGCACGGCCTGATGCTCTGGTACAAGAGGAGGTACGACGAGTCGTTCCAGATGATGCAACGGGCGGGCGAGCTCGACCCCGGTTCACGGGTACTGAAGCAAACCATGGCTGTCGCGCTTATGGGGCTCGGGAGAACGTCGGAGGCCCTGAAGCAATTGAAGGTGCTGGCCCCTGATTATCCGAAGTCGGTCGCCGTCAGATATTGGATGACAGTCGCTCACCTTGCCCTCGGGGAGCTCCGCGAGGCCGTGGAGGAGGCTCAAAGGGAGGTCGAACTGGACGGCTGGTCGGATGATTCGAAGCTCGACCTCGCCTATGCCAGAGCTGTTGCAGGGGAGAAGGAGGAAGCGGCCCGGCTGCTGAGGGAGGTCACTTCAAAGGCCGGCAAGTACCTCTCTCCTGTCTCGATAGCGCTCGTCGAACTGGGGTTGGGCAACGAAGAAGCGGGGTTCGAGTGGCTGAAGAAGGCGTGCGAGCAGCACGATCCCGAGTTCCTTTACTTCAGGAGCGTCCCACTGTTCGCGAGGTACTGGACCGACCCAAGGCTGCTCGGAATGGAGCGGCAGGCCGGCCTGGTGTCCTAGGCCTTGGTCACCTGGGAGAGGTCGTTCCGAAGAGACTGGAGGTCGAGCCCGGGGGGCGCCTCCTTCAGCTTCTTGCTCAGCCAGTCGGGGCTTAGGACGGCGAAAGCCTCGTCGCAGTAGGTGGTGTAGAATTGCCAGCTCATTTGTTTCAGGGCGCCCCAGGTAACCACCCAAAGGCTCCTCTGGTCGTAGGCGAATGCGGGAACGCAATGGCCGTTGTTCTGGTTGGGGGCTGCATCCCCTTTGGGACCAGAAGGAGGCACTACCCAGGGAACGCTTGGGTCCCCCACTCCATTGGGGACGGCGAACTCCGGGAGCGCCAGGCCGATGTAGCAGCTCCCGAATAGGTAGATAGCATCTTGGGCCTGGAGGGTTTTGTTGAGCTCCAGTTGGGCGAAGGCGAAGATCTTGTCCGTGCCGAAACCTGACTTCCGCCAGAATTTCAGGAGATCGAGCATGTTTACCCCTTCGTCGGTATTGCCGTGGACGAAGTGGTTGTAGACGTCGAGTATGGTGGAGTCGGGGAGCGTCTCCTCCTTGCCGGTGTTCGCCGTCCACTCCTGGACCATGTGGCCTGCTGCGGCGCAGGTGCAGTCACCGTACTTGTCGTTGCCGTATAGGGGCCAGACCTTTACCTTGGCGGCGTAGTCGACGGATGCCGGCGGGGGCGCGAGTCCCTTGGTAAGGTACTTCGCGAGGAGGAGGGTCCGGCGGTCGAACTTCGGCGGTGCCTTGCCCAGCTTCAACGATGCCTTTTCTTGGGCCAGGCTCATGTTAATGAGTGTTTGGCACCGTTGTTTGCGTCCTTCGATGGGACCTCGGCAGGTTCGCTCGCCCGTAACGGATTTTAGGCCGGCATGAACGTTCCGCTGGCATGGCCAGGAAGGGATACCGCGTCATCGCCGAGTTCTCGATACACCCCATAGGCGAAGGAACGAGTGTGAGCAGATTCATCAGGAGGGCGCTGACAGAACTGAAGAAGGCCAAGGGCCTAAGGCTGGAGGTGACCCCCATGGCGACCGTGATTGAAGCGGAGAAGCTCTCTGACATACTTTCTGCAGTGGAAGCGGCGCATGAGTCATTGTTCCGTATGGGTGCAAAGAGGGTCGACTTCATCTTGAGGGTAGACGACAGACGTGACAAGGAAAGGCGCATGGAAGACAAGGTCAGGGCAGTAGCGTAGCCCGAAACGGACTACCGCATCGAACGCTCTCCTTTTCTACGCGTATAGCATCTTGGAGCCTAGGATGCAGTTTCATGAGTCGATGAAGCTGAAAGGAAACGCGGCAGAGGTCTGGAAGAGAGCGTCGGCAATTGAGGATATTCCGAGATACTGGCACGGGACGCGCTCCCTTGATGTTGTGAGGGATGATGGAAACGTGGTGCAGGTGAAGGTCAGGTTCGCTTTCGGGGGCTCCGGAGATGCAGACATCTTCACCGATGAAGGGAAGCGGATGCTGACCATAGAGTACAGGTCTGGGCCGTTCACGGGAAAGCAGACGATAGCCGTGGACGAGGGCAGCATCACCGCTTCGTGGGACGTGAAGTTCAGAAGCATTTTCAGACTTGCCTCGAAGTGGAACGAGGGCCATTTCAGGTCAGGAACGGTGCACGCTCTCGAGAGACTGGTGGGCGGAGGCCGGGGGGAGGAACGGACGCTCGTCTCAGGCACCCAATAGAGGGAGTCGGTTCCCGGGGATAGAAACGATGACAATTTTCTTTCGATGGACATTGCGGAACGCGCATCTGAGACCTCCCATTCCCTCTGATTCGTCGACGGAAGGAGATGATGTAGCCAACTAAGGCAGACGCGGAACGCTACCCAGCCTGATACAGACTGCCTGGCAAATCGCTACACAGTGGCAGATGAAGGTCTGAAGCCAAACCAGAAGTGGAAGATTAGCCCACGTTAGGTCTGAGAGCACTAGGAAACTGTGGCGACCCTTAATGGAGGTGCTCGAGTCAGGGATCTCTACCAAAAGCTGGAAGTCTCGACTTCGCGCTCCCGTGCCCCCTGCAGGACCTCGCGTTCCAAGAAATCGTACTCTTCCTGTTCCGCCGTCGGCCTGGATAGATACCTGCTCTCCCTGTACTTCTTCCACATCTGAGTAGGGGCGACCCTCTTTGATCTGGTTATGTGACCGATTCCTACGCTAATCACTCCTTTCAGGGACTCCAAGTGTTCGCCGAGAAACTGCCCAAGCCTTTCTCTGCTCGCAGAGAGCATCGACAGCAAGATATCGTCCTCGCCAAAGGAGTAAGCTGCATAGGTCGGAAACACATCGGTCGGATAGCTCAGGTGGAGCAGGTGGTTGAAGATATTCTCGAACTCTACGCACTTGGCCCTCACCGCCACCTGGTACCTCTCGAGGTTCTGCGGCCTGTCCTTCGGGGCAGGGAAGAAGACTGGTCTCAGGAGGGTGA
>Ga0187771_10001801_pt1 | contig 14647 bp, 16 predicted proteins | sample 0116_SJ02_MP15_1_FD_133139 | JGI IMG/M metagenome (GOLD analysis project Ga0187771, IMG submission 133139) | Tropical peat soil microbial communities from peatlands in Department of Meta, Colombia - 0116_SJ02_MP15_10_MG | ecosystem: Environmental > Terrestrial > Soil > Wetlands > Peat | place...
AGCGTCTGGTCGAGTTCATGGGAAATCCCGAGTGGGCCAACGATGAGCTGTTCACCGACCGTCTCGCTCGGGGCCGGAATCTGGACGCGCTGAAAGCTTTGATGACGGAGTGGCTGAGCGGCTGGAAGGTGCAGGATCTTTACCGCGAGGCGCAGCAGCGGCGGATTCCCTTCGCGCCGGTCAACACGATGCGCCAGCTATACGAAACCGAGCATCTCCGCGAGCGCAATTTCTTTGTCCAAATCGATCAGCCGGGAATGGGCACGCTGAAGCTGCCCGGCATGCCCTCCCGCTACGGCAATACTCAGTGGGCGCTGCGCCGGCCGGCGCCGCAACTGGGCGAGCATGGGGAGGAGATTTTTTGCGGCGAACTAGGGGTTGGCAAGGAGCAGTTCACGGCCCTGCGCCAGTCCGGGATCGTCTGACCTCGAGGAGGGTATAACAATGGCTGATCTGCCGCTTTCAGGAATCCGCGTGCTCGATTTCACCTGGGCCTGGGCCGGTCCCTTCTGCACCATGCAGCTGGCCCACCTCGGCGCAGAAGTGATCCGTATCGAGACCACCGCGCGGCCGGCCTGCCCTACCCGGCTGCTTCCACCGTTTGCCGATGACGTTTCCGGACCCAACCGTGCCGGATATTTCAACCAGTACAACCAGGGCAAGAAATCGATCCTGATGAACCTGGCGCGTCCGGAGGCGGTCGAGTTAGTGGGGGACATGGTCAAGCAATGCGATATCGTAGCCGACAATTTCGCCGCGGGCGTGATGGACAAGCTCGGGCTTGGCTACGACAGGCTGCGCAAATTCAAACCCAATCTCATCATGATCTCGATGTCGGGCTACGGTCAGACCGGACCGTTCAGGGGCTTCATCGGTTACGGCCCGCCGGCCTCAGCGGCGTCCGGAATGTTCTTTGGAACCGGTTACGAAGGCGGCGAACCGGGGGAAATCGGCATCTCGTATCCCGATCCCAACGCGGGCGTCTTCGGAGCCTTCGCTTTGCTGGCGGCGCTGGCCCATCGTGCGCTCACCGGCGAGGGCCAATATATCGATCAGTCGCAGCTGGAGACCGCTCTGGTAATGGTACCGGAAGGACTGCTCGAATATGAAATTAATCGGCGCGAGCCCGCACGCATCGGAAACCACGATCGCTTAATGGCGCCGAATGAATGCTATCGCGCGGCCGGCGACGACGACTGGGTCTCGATCGCCGTGGGCAGCGAGGAAGAATGGAAGTCACTGTGCCGAGTAATGGAGAAACCTGCACTGGCGCAAGATCCGCGTTTCGCCACCGCTGCCTTACGCAAGCAGAACGAGGCCGCGCTCGATCAGATCGTCTCGGAGTGGACGCGCGCGCGCGACCGTTGGCAGATCACGCGGGCGCTTCAGGCCGCGGGTGTCGCCGCCTTCCCGGCAATGAGCAATAAGGATCTCGCCGAAGACCCGCATCTCGAGCAGCGCGGCTACCTGGTTCGCTTACCTCATCCAGAGGTCGGGGAGCGCATCCACGCCGGAATTCCGTGGAAAATGTCTGGAACGCCGTGCAGCGTGCGCAGTCCCGCCCCGGTGCGTGGTGCAGACACCGAAGAGGTTATGAAGTCCCTGCTCGGCTACACTCGCGACAAGGTCGAGCAGTTACGCAAAGCGGGCGTACTCGTCTAGAAACTGTACGCCGTCGGCAATGCCCGGCAACTCGGCGGGCGGAGGAGCTGAACGCTCCTCCGCGGCCGCAATTGCGCGATGGTCAGGTCGCGAGGTCGGTGTCGATGCTCTTGACCAGCGAGTTGATGTCCTGGCCCAAGATCTCGTAGGTTACGAACACCACGACGGCGACCGCCGCCAGAATCAGCGCGTACTCGGTCATCGTCTGACCCTTCTGCCACTCACGCGCCTTTACGAACAGCCTGGTAAGAAACTCCATCCTTCGAGTCCTCCGTTTTTCTTTTTCCTATCCTGTTTAGCCGCGTGCAAATCCGCCCCGCGCTAACTCAAGCTCGTTTAAGTTTCTCAATCCGCCAGCCAAGCATCGCGGCCCTTAGTCACGATCTGCTCAGGTCGCGAGGTCGCCGTCGATGCTCTGAACCAGTGCGTTGATGTCCTGGCCCAGTATCTCGTAAGTTACGAACACGACCACGGCGACGGCGGCAAGGATCAGTGCGTATTCCGTCATCGTCTGGCCCTTTTGCCACGCGCGCGCCATTACGAAAATCCTGGTTAGAAGCTCCATTGGGTCGTCGCCCTCCTGATAGAATATCCGAAGAGTTGAGCCCCCACCCTTTCGCAATCTCGCCTTGCGTCAGCTGAGCCTTAACAGCGCTATTCCAACCCCCAAGTACTAGAGAGTGCTACTAACTCTCGCTTGCTCGTTTACAAATAAATGTTTGTCTAACATGAGTCAAGACGTTTCTAAATGCAGTTACGAAAAACTTTAAGCGACTTCAGCCGTAGCCTTAACTCCAAATGTCCAATGACGGGTGCTTTCTCTCAGAGACACGTCAGCGCGTTGTGCCAGAATGGAACTCCGAAGTCGATGATGAGTTCATGCTACCTGCGTTTAGTTTCCAACGAGCAAGCGTAGATAAGTTTAACACTTAATCCCTTGGCAAGCAGTCCTTTATCTCGTGAGCCGGAGTACGGTCGTTGGTTGAAAATCCGGCGCGATACCGTCAGGATCGGTGCTCAGCTTCAGGGACCGCTTGTTAACCGCGAACCGACGATGCGAAACGACGAGATCGCAAGCGTCTTCGACGAGATCGCCGACATGCTTGAACTCGGCGGCGAGAATTTCTTTCGTGTACGCGCTTACCGGAACGCGGCACGCGCAGTGCGCGATTATCCCGAACAGGTGGCCGCGCTTTCGCGCGAAAAGCTCGACGAGATTCCCGGGATAGGGGCGGATCTAGCGGACAAGATTGCAACCCTGGCCGCGACCGGCGACCTGCCGCTGCGCGCAGAGTTGAAAGGCAGTTTCCCCGCCGGTCTGTTGGATTTGCGCAATGTTGGCGGACTCGGACCCAAACGAATCAGGTTGCTCGCCGAGCGGCTGCATATTCGCAATCGTGAGGACCTCAGGCGCGCCGCCGAGGCCGGACAATTGCGGACTATTCGCGGGTTCGGTCCCAAGCTGGAAGAGCGCATCGTAAAATCGCTCGTGCATACGGTAGAGGAAGCCGCTCATCGCATGCAGTATGCAGAGGCGGCTTTGACCGCGAATGACCTGATCGCGCATCTGCGTGGCTGCGCTCAAGTAAAGCGGGTTGAAGTGGCGGGGAGCTTTCGCCGCCGGCGCGATACCGTCGGTGACCTCGACGTACTGGTCGCCGCTAGCGAAGCGGAACCATCGATTCGGCGCTTCCTGGAGTTTCCAGGCGTCACCAACAAGCTTGGCGCCGGCGAGACCAAGGCGACCGTTGTTATCGGCGACAAGCTGCAAGTCGATTTGCGGGTGGTGCCCCGCGCGAGTTGGGGCGCGGCGCTGGTCTATTTCACCGGCTCCAAGGCACATGGCGTGCATATCCGGCGTATCGCCCAGACCCATGGACTGTTGCTCAATGAATACGGGCTCTTTCGCGGCGAGCGAGCGATTGCGGGAGCCGAAGAGCGCGATATCTACGAAGCGCTGGGGATGGATTGGGTTCCTCCCGAGCTGCGCGAGGATCGGGGTGAGGTCGAGGCCGCACTCGAGCATCGGTTGCCCGCTTTGCTCCAACGCTCTGATTTGCGGGGTGATTTGCACACCCATTCCACCTGGACCGACGGGCGCGCCACGATCCGCGAGATGGCGCGTCGGGCCGCAGCGAGCGGTCTCGAATACTTCGCAATCACTGACCATTCGCAACGCCTGACGATGGTACACGGGCTGGATTCCGAACGTCTGCGCGAGCAGGCGCGCGAGATCGAGGCTGTCGGCGCGAAGGTTTCCGGTATCAAGGTGCTGCGCGGAATCGAAGTCGATATTCTCGAAGACGGAACGCTCGACCTGCCCGACGGCGTCCTCGAGGAACTCGATTGGGTGGTCGCTTCGGTCCATTCGAAGCTTGAGCAGGAGACCTCCGCGATGACCAGGCGGCTTGTGCGCGCGATTCGCAATCCAAACGTCGACGTCATCGGACATCCCAGTGGTAGATTGATCGGACGGCGGGAGGCCAGCGGCTTCGACCTGCGGGAGGTTCTTCGAGCCGCACACGAGGAAGGATGTGCGCTGGAGGTCAACGCGCAACCCGACCGCCTGGATCTGATTGACACTGCCTGCATGGCGGCGAAGCGTGCCGGCGTCAAGGTCGTCATCTCGAGCGACGCGCATCATCCGCACGACTTCGCCGCTTTAGAGTACGGCGTCAACCAGGCACGGCGCGGATGGATCGAGCCGTCGGATGTGCTCAACACGCGACCGCTCAACGAATTGCGCCAGCGCGGCTCGCGCCTCTGAATCCTGTTTTCGTCCTGCTCGTTACCGCTAACTCCGCGACCTCAGAGAGAATCAGGCAGATACGCCTGTCATAGCTTTGATCGGCCTCATCTGTTGCAGTCCTGCTACATAGCAGGAGCCAAAAAGGAAGAAATAAGAGCAATTAACGACAGACAAGCACGGCACGGCCTATGCAGTTGCGTCCGCCGCCAGTCAGTGGCATGGAGAGGGCCGATGAATCGTGACCGGACGGAAACTCTGCGTGAGCTCCTCAACCATTTGCGAAATACAGAGCTGATGCGCGTTCGCCAATTGCGATACGAACAGGAAGGGGAAGCTCTCACTGACCCGGGTGACGATATGGAAATCGCCCGTGCGCAGACCGAGACCGAGATGCATGCGAGCCTGATCGAACGCTCTGAAGAGCGGCTGCGCGCGATCGACGGTGCGTTCAACCGCCTGGGAAGCGGTGACTACGGAACCTGCGAGGAATGTGGAGAGGAAATTCCTCCGCAGCGCCTCAAGCTTCTGCCCTTCGTGCTGTTCTGCGTGGATTGCCAACGCAAGTTGGAGCGTACACGCGGCGGCCGTCCGGCTGTAGCGAAGGTTGTGGAACGCTGGGACGGTGGAGACGAGAGCGTCCCTACGAATGGTGCGAAGGGACTGGCCAACCTTGATGACGACTCGTCAGAGATCACGAGCGCTTTTATATTCGACGATGACCTGGAGGCCGAACCGCCGACGCACGCGCGCCGTTCGGGGCGTCCGCGCAAGAGCGCCGGGATGACTGGACGCGGAATGAGCTAGTTCGGCACCGCTCAAGGCAACATTGAAAGGGGCGCCCGCGAAAAAGGTTTTGATCGCCACCGTGCGAACGAAACCGCCGTTTCGCGTGCAGCCGTTACAAAAACAACTCGAGGATCGGGACTCCCAAAAGCGCGGTCCCGTAAAGCTTGGCGGCGGGGTCGGGATTCGTTGCGGCGTGTGCCCTCATTCCTTTGATATCCTGGTATCGGCGTTGCAGCGGATGGTCGAGGAAGATCGAATGGCCGCCGCCGGCCTCGAAAAGACGTTCCACGGCATGCGCCGCGAGTTGTGCCGATCGCGTAGTGTTGTAGCGTAATTCGGCCCGCCGCTCGAGCGTGAACGGCTCACCTGCCCGCGCCGTCTCGATCATCTCGTCGCAGTCGTTCAGAAACTTCGTGGTCGCACTCTTGATCGTGTAGCTGGCTTCGGCGGCCAGCTTCTGACAGTAAGGATCTTCCGCCACCTTAAGTCCCAGGCCGCCGTGACGCGTCCGGCCGCTCTCGATCCAGGCGTCAAGGAATCCCGTCGACGCGCCGAGTATGGCCGCGCTCAGCGCGTTGATGAAAACCGCCGTGAAGGGCAAACGGTAAAGCGGTGCAGGATTAATCTCCCATCCGGGGAGCGGCCGCCCCAAAGTGTAGTCCCAATGCGACATGCTGCGATGTTCCGGGACAAAGGCGTCATCGACTACGATATCCTTGCTGCCGGTTCCGGAAAGACCCGCCACATGCCAGTTGTCGTCGATGCGATAGTCCCTGCGCGGCAAAAGAAATGATCGGAAGTTCGGCAACTGTTGTCCATTGATCTCGATGCCACCCGCAATCGCGCCAAGATTGACCCAGTTGCAATGGTCGCATCCACTCGAGAAGGACCAGCGGCCGCTTAGACGGTAACCGCCGGAGACGCGCTCGGCCTTGCCGGTCGGAGCGTAGGAGGACGAGTTCATAACCGTTTGATCCTCGCCCCACACTTCCTGCTGAGTCTCCCTGGGATAGAGCGCCGTCTGCCACGGATGGACGCCGATAATGCCCGCGACCCATCCGGCGCACCCTTCGGCGCGCGCCACTTCGATAATTGCGCCGTAAAACTCCCGCGGAATGACTTCGCCACCGCCCCATCGGGCAGGCTGGAGACCGCGCACGATACCGGTATCGATCAGATCCTTCCAGGTGCTCTCGGGCAGGCGGCGCAGTTGGTTGGTTTCGGCGGCGCGCTGGCGCAGCGCGGGGGCCAGCGCCCTGGCGCGGTCGGCAAGGGTCGGACGGAGGTTAACCGCCGCGGCGGTCTTCGCATGGGCTTGAACGTCGGACGTGCTGCTCACGAGGCTTCCTCCTCCCGGTCTCTCAATGCCGAACGGCGCCGACGGATTCACCCGCCGGATTGGCGGAATTGTGCCGGCACAATACTCCGAAAGGCGTGCCCTGGCGAATACCGCCGCCTCGTATCGCTGCACGCTGCGGGCGCGGCCCCCGGCTGGACGCAAAGAGGTTCCGCCTAAGCGGTCATTTTTGGTCTTCGCCGTTTTCCAGCGTGATTATCTGATGGATCGTGACCAGCTTGCAGACGACATAGGATCGCTTGCCGCGCGGCGTGTGCACCTCGATATCGTCTTCGCTGGCCTTGCCGATCAGCGCGCGCCCGAGCGGAGAGGAGAGCGAAATCCGGTTCTGCGATCCGTCGACTTCTTCGGGCACGACGATTTCGTACTCGATGCGGACGCCTTCGTCGAGATCCTCGAGCTCGACTTTGCTGCCGAGTCCGACGGTATCGCGCGGAATCGAGTCGAGGTTGATCATCGCGAGTTCGGCGACGCGCGCCTCGAGATTCGACAGTCGCGCCCGCAGAAATTCCTGGCGCTGCTTGGCCATCGCCCACTCGGCATTTTCCGAAAGGTCGCCGTGGGCACGCGCGCGTTCCAACTCCTTCGGCAGGTCGACGGTCAACTCGCGCTTGAGCGTTTCCATCTCCTTCCGCAGCCGCTTAACTACCGGTAACTCAGCCATCGATCCCTCTTCCTTGACAACTCGCGCTCGCTTGAAAAGCAGGATTTTGCGCAGCCATTGCGCGTCTCAGTCCGCCACGATCGAAGTAAGGCTGCGGTTGACCCCAACTACGCTCTGGATCTTCTGTACGACCAGCTCGCCGAGGCTGGAGACATCCGCGGCCTCGGCCACGGCGATGATATCGTGCGGTCCCGTCACTGCATGGGCGGCGGATACGCCGGCGATCTGCCGCAGTCGTTGCGCAACTTCCTTGGCCTTGCCCGGCGAAGTGTCGATCAGAACGAAAGCCTTGACCATGATCTTACCTCCCTTTCGCGAGCGTCCGGCGCGCGCTCGGATTGACTATCGTCCCGCAGCCAACGGCGGAATCAGATTGCCGCGGGCGTCGTAGGTGTAGAAACCGCGGCCGGCCTTGCGCCCGAGATAACCCGCATCGACGTATTTCTTCAAAAGCGGACAGGGCCGGTACTTGTCGTCACCAAATACCCGGTGCATGACCTCCATGATCGCAAGACAAGTGTCGAGCCCGATGAGGTCGGCGAGTTCGAGCGGTCCCATCGGCTGGTTGGTGCCGAGCTTCATCGCGGTGTCGATGTCGGTGACGCCGCCGACGCCCTCAGACATCTTGTAGATCGCTTCGTTGATCATCGGGAGCAGGATGCGGTTGACGATGAAGCCCGGAAAGTCCTCGGCCGTCATCGTGTTCTTGCCCAGGCGCTCGGCCAGCGTGCGGGTGGCCTCGTAAGTCTCCTGCGAGGTTGCGAGCCCGCGGATAATTTCGACCAGCTTCATCGCGGGCACCGGGTTCATGAAGTGCATCCCAATAAAGCGATCGGCGCGGGTCGTCCGCGCCGCCATCCGCGTGATCGAAATCGAGGAAGTGTTAGAGGCGAAAATGACGTCCGGTGGGCAGATGTGGTCGAGCCTCTGAAACAATCCAATCTTGGCGTCTTCGTTCTCGACTACCGCTTCGAGCACGAAATCGACTCCGGCCAGATCTTCCAGACGGGTACTGGTCTGGATGCGGCGGAGCACACGGTCGCGCTCATCGGGCTTGAAGCGCCCGCGCTGGATCATGCGCTCGAGGTTGCGATCGATGCCCTCAAGTCCTCGCTCGCAAAGGTCCCCCGAGATGTCGTTCAAGAGGATGTCGAGTCCCGCTTGAGCGGCAACTTGTGCTACCCCGGCACCCATCTGACCGGCGCCGATTATGCCCATTTTTCCTATGCTCATCCACGACCTCCAAAATCGTTCACCGAGGAAATCGGCCTGCGAGCCCGCCGCGCGCCGGTCGAAGGCCTTTCTCAGGATGTTTCTGGCGGCTTCTCGCCGGCCCTCCACGTGCCTGCGCCGCCGCCGGCGGCAGCCGAGAGACGCACTCGCCGGACGTCTTCGGGTGTTTGGCGCCCGGGCATCCCGAGATTTCGCATCAACTCATTCGCCATGCGCGACGTCAGCTGGTCTCTTAACGTGGGTGCGCCGGCGATTTCCGCGTCCAGTACGCAGTCGACGTCCGCGCGTGTAAGTCCCTGCGCGGCAAACAAATCCACCAGTTGGCTCCAACCTACGTATCCGGCGGCGCGATCGACGACGGCCGTTACGCGGCCGCACGTCCTGCAGACCCTCCGCAGGAATCCCGCGCGCCGGTTACAGTAAACGCAGCGCATAGCGGTTCGCGCTCATTGTCAGGGTTTTGCGCCGAATTGTCGCCATGGTTTGCGGTACAAGAGATTGGTTTCGCTCCCATTAAAAGCGATGAAGCGGGCGCGTCGAACCGCCTCGCTTCAGAACAAAAGTTACACCGGCAGGAACGGGGCGGCAAGCACTCCGCGAAAAAGGGCTTAACCTCCGCGTATCGTCGCAGAGGTAGCGCTTGACATGAAATCAGGCTTGGCGTTAGATTCGGTATTGAGAATCGTTATCATTTGAACCCGACGACCGTTATGGCGACGACCTCAACTGTTGTACCCTACTTTCTTTACTCGACCGGCATTCTTTTCCGCGAGGGACTGGAAGCGCTGCTGGTCATTATCGCATTGGTGGCGGCGACCCGCGAAGCCGGCCAGAGCGCAAGGGCTTGGGACATTTATCGCGGCGCGCTGATCGCTATTGCAGTCAGCCTCGCGCTGGCATGGGCCGTCAACCACGTCATCGGCGACAACACGAGCGACACGCTCGAGGGCGTTTTTCAACTTTTCGCCGCGGCGACGCTCTTTTACGTCAGTTCGTGGATGACCGCGAAGATGCAGGCTCGGCGATGGATGAGCTTCATCAACGCCCAGGTCGAGACTGCGCGCAAAAGCGACGGACCTTCGTTCGCGCTCGGCTTGACGGCATTTCTGGCCGTGATGCGTGAAGGAGCCGAGACTATCGTTTTTTTCCAGGCATTGTTGGCTGGCGCGACCGAAAGCGCCGAACGGCACGCGGTAGCGATGGGTATCGTCATCGGAGCAATTGCTCTGGCGGTAACATTCGCGGTGCTGCGTCGGCTCACGTACCTGATTCCGATCGGCCCGGTGTTTTCGATTACCTCGGTCTTGCTGTACGCCTTGGCCGTTATTTTTGCAGGACAGGGGATCGCGAGCTTTCAGGAGTCAGGCGTGATCGGAGCGACCTTCGTAAGCCACGTGCCCACGCTTCCAATGATCGGGCTGTTCCCGACCGTGCAGACCATCGCGGCGCAGGCGCTGTTGCTAGCGCTGGCACTCGCGGCAGTTACTGTTCCGTTTGCGCGGCGGCTTCAGATGGAGCCGGAGAGTTCCACGACGCGCCCAGAGCCGCACACGACTTAGTGGCGAGGTCGCGGGTCCTGCCACCGGCAGGCCTTCATCGCCGAATTGGCGCAAATTCCGGGAACTGGCATTCGATTATAGCAGCCCTGAGACATTTCCCTGTCTTGCACCTTTCCGTAAATCTTCCGCTGGAATCGACAGCGCCTTGCCCGGGCCGGTTGGAACCGGTACGGCTTTAGGTCTAACCTTGCGCGTCGCGAAGAATGGACCGCTGATGGAGCGCGAAGCCGAAGCCAGCCAAGTCGTTACTACCTGCAAGGCCGGCATCCTTAATCGGATGTGGGGTGTGATCGCGACGATTCTCGCCATAATCTACACCGCGCTCCTGGCGCTGCCCGCAGCGGCGCTCTCGTTCTTCCAGCAAGGCCACCTCGCCACTCCGGTGATACGCTGCTGGAGTTGGCTCATCCTGCGCACCTGCGGGATCAGCATAGAAGTCGAAGGAATCGAAAATCTCGATAGGCTCAAATCGTTCGTTCTGGTGTCGAACCATAAGAGCCTATTCGACATCCTGGCTGTAATCGATCTGATTCCGCGGGAGATGCGCTTTGTCGCCAAGCGGGAGATCAAGAAAATCCCCGTCATTGGGTTTATCCTCGGTCGTTGCGGCAACGTCGTGATCGACCGTGAAAGCGGCGGGCGCGAGATTCGCCGCGCACTCGAGGTGATGCGCAGCGGCTACAGCATTTGTGTGTTTGCCGAAGGTCATCGCTTCAACGACGATCGCGTCCACGAATTCAGCGAGGGCGCGGCGTGGATGGGGATCGTGTCGAAACTTCCCTGCGTACCGATGGCCATCAGCGGAACGATGGCGATAATGCCGCGCGGATCGAAGTTCGTAAGCCCGGGACGGCGGATACGAATCACCATCGGCAAACCAATCGAAACCAAGGAATTGCGCAGCGGCAATCGCGTCGAGTTAACGCGCCACCTCGAAGCAGAAGTTGCCGCAGCGTTCCACCCCGAAATCTAGCCTCGGCCGTGCGCGCGGAGTTTGTTTTGACGCGCGCGCACCGCCCCCTCCACGGGGCCCGAGCTTATCCGCGAGCGATACGTTAGACGCGGCGGTCGAAGATGAACAACGGCACCATGTTGGTGGCCTTGGGGTCGATCCCGAGAACTCGGCGGCCCTCTTCAATGCGCGGCGCGCTGAAAGCGATGCCTGCGGACCGGAGTGCGGTGGCCACCTGGTCCACGTCTTCGGCTTCGAGCCATATGGCCGCGAGCCCCTCACCAGACGCCGCGATCGCATCTGCAACCGCGACGCCCGAGCGCAAACGGAGTTCCGCGTCGCCGACGGCAATTATCGCGTCGTTGGAACCGGATGCGTGCCGAACCTTGAAACCGAAATTGCGCTCGTAAACCGCGGCGGCATCCGCGGCATCGGTGGTGGTAACGTCAAGCCGATCGAACCGTTTGATCATCTCGGTGATTCCATGATTAGCGCGCGAGTTTGAACGTGAAGTCGGCGGTGGTCGCCGCCGATGGCTTGACCGTAACCTTCCGGTTCAGCGTGCCCAGCTTCTCCTGCCATACCTGTAGCGCATACGTGCCCGCTGGGACGTTGGCAATCGCGAAATGCCCCGCCGCATCAGTCACTGCGTAGTAAGGGTTCCGGGTGACGTACCACCATCCGACCATCCAGTTGTGGGCGTCGCAGGTGACTTTAATCACTTCGGGCTTCGCAACCGTGACCGCGATCTTTTTCTTGAAACCCGGCTGCGCCATATCGATTGGCGGATTGACACTCGATTCGGTATGGATGCTGTGCAGAATTCCATCGGAATTGAGGATCTCGATAGTGCTGCCCGCCGGGAAGGCGGCCACGTGCGGCCTGTATTCGCATCCGCTTTGATCGAACTTGACGGCTGCCGCGGGCCGCGACGCTTCACGCTTCTGAATATCGGCTATTGTTACCACGGCGTAGCGGATTCCGCCGTCCCTGGCGACGACCAACGATTGGTCGTAGAGCGGATGGGCACCGCAGACATCGACGTCTTTGCTGACTTCCAGGCGGGTGGGCTTGGGTACGGGTCCGGCGAGTTTCACCGCCCCGGCGATGGTTCCGCCGTCCGCCACCGTTTCGGACTGATAAGCAAAAGCACCACCGACAAGCGCGCACACGGCGGCGAGGATCGCAGCAGCCGAAATCCACGAAAGGCTTCTCGGGCAGATCCTCCACATCGGCGTGCTAAGCGGCGAGTACGGGGGCCGCCGCGCTGACGTCAGCCGAGCTTGCGCGCGACCAGGACGAAGTGAACTGAGATCCGCGAAAAACGCTCCATCCGCTCGACCGCTATCGGCTGTCCCTCAAGCACGTCGCGAGCGCGCAACCGCGTGGTCCATCCGAGCATCTTCGTCACTGGATTGACAATCGATCCGAGCAGATAAAGCAGAGGTTTGGCGCTGGCGAAGTGACTGACGACGACAATGTGGCCGCCGGGCTTACACACGCGCACCATTTCGTTCATCATCCGCCGCGCATCGGGTACCACTGTTATCACGTGGAAGCTGGTGACCCACTCAAAAGAGTTGTCGGGGAAATCGAGCCGCTGCGCATCGCCAGTGTGCAGTTCGACGTGTCCCCAAGCGTTCTCGCGCGTCTTCGCGATCGCATGCTGGAGCATGTCTTCGGAAGGGTCGATGCCCACGACGTGCACATACGGCGGGTATGCGTCGAGCGAGATACCCGTACCGACTCCAACTTCCAGCACCCGCTGGTCGGGACGGAAAGGCAACGCCTCGATCACCTCGTGCTCGCGGTCGACGAAGACCCACCCAAAGAGGGAATCATAGAGATGTGCCAGGTCGGAGTAGACACGGCTCTCGTGCGGTTCAGCCATCAGCTCGTACCTCTATCTTGCTCACGGGAGCGTGCGGGCTTGATATCTGCGCATTGCCGCCCAACTCCACCACCCCAAGTCTCCATTGCCGAGTCAGGCCGCTGCGTTGAGACCGCGCAGATGCCGTTTGAATGACGCGATATCGCGCTTGCGGAAGCGCCACTGACGGCCCTTCTTGAAGGCTGGAAGAATACTGCGGCGCGCGAATTCATTCACGGTGTCCGGACTGAGGTCCAGCAGAAAGGCGACCTCTCGTGAGTTCAGCAGGGTGTCGTCCTTATCGGCCATCATCGTCGAGCTATAAGTTGAAATTACAAACGCGCCTTTGTAATACGGTACCTCGAATAAAGTCAAGTAATTCTCTCAAATAGGCAAGCCCTGCGCCATCGATCACCGCGCGGCTGCGCACAACTTCCCACAGGCGCAGCGACCTGGCCGAACGCGCCCGTCGGAGCGCTGTCAAGATTACTTATTATTCGCTTATGAATCTAAACTAGACGCTAATCGTGTTAAGTCGGCGAGCGCCAATCTTGTAATCATACCATGCGCGTGTGACGACAAAGCATGAAAACACACCAGTCAGCACGCCCACGCATAGCGTGACAGCAAACCCCTTTACTGGCCCGGTGCCGAACTGAAAGAGAATAAGCCCAGCGACAAAGGTCGAAATATTAGAATCGCGAATTGCCGACCATGCGCGTTCGTAGCCTACCTTCACCGCTTCACGAGCAGATTTTCCCGCGCGTAGCTCCTCACGCATTCGCTCGTTAACCAGCACATTCGCGTCCACCGACATCCCCAGCGTCAACACGATGCCCGCGATACCTGGAAGCGTTAGCGTGGCTTGCAGAGCGGCCATCACGCAGACCAGCAGCAGGATGTTCAGCGCAAGCCCGAGGTCAGCCAGGATGCCCGCGCCGCTATAGTAGATCGCCATGAACGCCAGCACTGCGAGGGCGCCCACGACAAACGACAATTCGCCCTGGCGAATCGAATCGCGACCGAGCGAGGGACCGACCGTACGTTCCTCGATGATCTCGACGGGAGCTGGCAGCGCGCCGGAGCGCAGGACGATCGCGAGTTCGTGAGCTTCTTCGAAGGTGAAATTGCCAGTGATTTGTACGTCACCGCCCGGTATCGGTTCCTTGATGACTGGCGCCGAGTAAACCGTGTTGTCCAGAACGATTGCGATCTCGCGCCCGACGTTTTCGGCAGTAATCGCGCCGAAGATCGCGGTGCCGCGCCGATCCAGCGTGACCTGAACGTAGGGACCCTCCAACCGGCTGCCGACGCGAACGCGGGCGTCGGTAACGACGTCGCCGGTCATCAGAACGGGCGTTTCGATCAAATACTTGGCGGGACCACCGGCCTGAGCCGGCCCCTCGAGAATCTCGTCGCCAGGTGGCGGACCGTCACGCAGTGCGTCCGCCAGAGGGTGCTTGTCGTCGACCATCTTGAATTCGAGTACCGCAGTTTTGCCGATCAAATCCTTCGCACGTTCGGGGTCCTGGATGCCTGGTAACTGAACCAGAATATTGTTGTCCCCCTCCTTTACGACGGTGGTTTCACGAACACCGAGTTGGTCGATGCGATTGCGAATAGTCTCGAGCGCCTGATCCATTGCGTTCGTGCGCACCTGAGTTGCCTCGTTTAACCGGTAGTTAAGCGAAAAGGCCGCACCAGTCGCATTTTCGGCAGTCGAGACGACCAAATCGGAGAACGATTTTCCCACCAGATCGAGAAACTGAGAGCGCGTGGTCGCACCCGTAGGGGTCACCAGCAACGAGCCATCCT
>Ga0187771_10001802_pt1 | contig 14646 bp, 12 predicted proteins | sample 0116_SJ02_MP15_1_FD_133139 | JGI IMG/M metagenome (GOLD analysis project Ga0187771, IMG submission 133139) | Tropical peat soil microbial communities from peatlands in Department of Meta, Colombia - 0116_SJ02_MP15_10_MG | ecosystem: Environmental > Terrestrial > Soil > Wetlands > Peat | place...
GTTCGGGTTGGCGCCGAGACCGCCGACCGGGATCGCGCTCGCCGGAGTTCCGGCGGGAGCAAACGTGCCGGTCGCGTAGCAGAGCGGGTTGGGCGTGGTGGCGATGCCGCCGAAGGCAACCGGAGCGCAGGGGCCGCCGGCACCGGTGAGACCGGTGGTGTTCCACGGAATCGCTTCGCTGACCACCGTCATCGGGTTGAAGTTGTTGGTGAAGCCGGTCGAGTACTGCGTGTTGTACTTGCCGAAGCCGGCCTTGATGGCGGTCTTGTGGTTGCCGAAGACGTCATACGCAGCGCCGATGCGCGGCGTCCAGTCCTTCCAGCAGCCCATGCCTTTGATCGTGTCGCAGTTGATGTCGGAAATGTTGCGCGCACCGACGAAGCGCGACGCCGGCGAATTTTCCGGCTGGATTTCGGCAGCCAGATATTCCCAGCGCAGGCCGCCCGTCAGCGAGAGGCGCTTGTACTTCCAGGTGTCCATCACATAGAGACCGATGTCGGCATCGAGATAGGGACGTTCGTAGAACGGCGTGTCGTAAGCAATGAACTGCAGCGGAGTACCGTTGGTGAATTCGTTCCAGCCGTCGCCGTTCATCGTGCCCGAGTAACGGTTGGGGCCGAAGCTGTAAGTAATGCCAGCCTTGACCTGGTGGTTACCCGTGACATAGGTTGCGTTGCCGACAAAGGCGTTACGCGTCGTCTGGAAGTACTGCTGCAGGAAGCCGGCAACATAGCGGCGGTTCAGCGAGATGTCGTAGTCCGACGTCATCGCATACCACGACGGCGAGAAGTCCGGCTGCTGAATGCCGTCCTGATAGAGGTCGTTGTAATCGAGGTGGCTGATCGAAACGCCGACTTCAGTAACAAGCTTGGCCGTCGGAGTCGAGGTCCACTTACCCTGGAGGATGTAATACATCGGCCACTTGTTACGCTGCGTCGAAGCGACCGAAGGATCGGCCGGAAGACCGACCTGACCGCCGTCGAGGATTTCGTGACCCTTGTACTTCCAGTTGCGGGTTTCGAAGACGCTGAGCTTGTTGTTCTGGTTGAGCTGGTAAGTCAGACGGGCCGAACCGGCGATGATGGTGCCGTTCTGGACACCGGGAGCGCCGTTCGGATAGAACGAGCCGCCGGCCTGCGTGAACGTCTGCTGCAGACGGCCGGTGATCATGTACCACAGCTTGTCGCGCTTGATCTTGCCGCCGACCGAACCATCGAAGTCTTCAATGCGGAGGATCGCGTCCTGGCCGCTGAGGCCGCGGGCCGCGTCGTTCGCATCGACGTTCGAGGCCTGCCACAGACCGCTGCCGCCGCTGCCGCCGCCGAAGAACTGCACGTGGGTTTCGTTGGCTCCGTCCTTCGGAACCAGATTCAGAAGCATGCCGCCGCCCGAGACGTTGGCGTTGACGTTCGAGTTCTGATAAGTGGATTCCTGAACAGCCGCGTTGTCGATATACTGCTGAATCTGACCGTCCGAGTAAGTCGTGTTGACGATCATGTTATCAAGCAGATAAGTATCGTGCACGGAGCTGTTGCCGTGCAGCGCGATGTAGTTCTGCTCGATCTGCTGCGAACCGCCGATATCCGGCAGGTTCAGGTGCGCGCCCGGAACATAGGACCCGATCGACTGCATGTAGCGTCCCGTCGGCAGCGAGTCCATTTCTGAACGCGACAGCGTTTCCGGGTGCGCGGCGTTCTCAATGTCGACCGTGGCCACGCGCGCTTCCACGCTTACGGTTTCCGTGGCCGAACCAACCCTGAGCGCAGCGTCTACAGTTACCGTAATGTCGGAAGGAACCTCGACGGTCTGCTTTTCGGTCGCGAATCCCTGGGCGGTTGTTGTGACTGTATAAGTGCCGGGGCGCAGATCAACGATGGAATAACGGCCTTCGCCGTTGGTTGTCACGGAGCGCTGCTTTTCGATGAGCACATCGCTGGCCGCTGTTACTGTCGCGCCGGCCACCACGGCGCCACTGGCGTCTTTCACCGTGCCGGAAATCGTACTCTGGGCGAGTGCCATGGATGGCAACAGGGCCAGACACACTCCGGCAAGAAGATACTTCAACGTTTTCTTCATCCGTTACACAAACTCCTTAACTCTTTACCAAAAACAAAGCTGTAGTTACTTAGGCGTGCAGATAGAGGCTGAGAGACCCTAACCTGAAACTCAATGTTCACCAATATACGGGTCGCTCGACGGCATTGTCAAAAAATATTTTTGTGGGACCGGTAAGTCTGCACGCTGCTCTGAGATACTGAATTTTGAATCCCGATATCTTATTAATGGAATTGCGCGGCGTCACCGTAATGCGCGGTCGCAGCACGGCTCTACGGAACCTTGATCTCCTGGTCGGTCAGGGTGAGCATGTTGCGATCCTCGGTCCGAACGGATGCGGCAAGTCGACGCTGATCAAGACGATCACCCGCGAATGCTATCCCCTGTTCTCGGATAAAACATCCGTAAGAATCCTGGGGCAGACACAGTGGGACGTTTTCGAGCTGCGCGGCATGCTCGGCATCGTCAGTAATGATCTGATGACGCAGTGCACGCGGGAAATCACGGGATTCGACGTTGTTCTTTCAGGCTTCTTCTCGAGCATCGGGATCTGGCCGAACCACGAAGTGTCGGAGGAGATGCGGGCGAAGGCGGCAGAAGTGCTGGCGCTGCTCGAGGCATCGCACCTGGCGGAGAAGCCGGTCTGCGAGATGTCATCCGGGGAAGCGCGGCGGATGATGATCGGACGCGCGCTCGTGCATTCGCCCAGGGCTCTGCTGCTCGACGAACCCTCGACCAGCCTCGATCTGTTCGCGCAGCACGAGCTTCGCGAAACGGTGCGCAAGCTGGCGCGGGCGGGAATCGGGATCCTGCTTGTGACCCATCAGCTTTCCGACATCATTCCGGAAATTGAACGCGTGATCCTCATGCGCGGCGGCCAGATCGTCGCCGACGGGCCGAAGCGCGAAATCCTGACCGCCGCGGCGCTCGGGAATCTGTTCGGAATTCCGGTGGAGCTGAGCGAGCGGGACGGTTACTATCACCTTTGGTGAACCAGGCAACTCCAGTCGTCCGGGAAGCGGAGCCGCGCTGGCCGGCACTGGCCGCGGGTCTGGCCACGGGCGTCCTTTTCTACGCCATGCCGGAGGCCCTGACCGTTGGGCCGCGTTGGCTGCTGCTGATCGTGGTCGCGGTCCTCGCCGTCCCCACCACGATTGCGCGGCGCATGAAGATGTACCGGCTGAATCAGATCTTCGCCTATGCCACGCTGGGACTGATCACGCTGGCGGTGCTTTCATCTCTCGGATTACTGGTGGTTCGGCTGCCCGCGCACAGGGAATCACCCATCGAACTGCTCGTGGCAGCCGCGGCGCTGTGGGTGAGCAACGTTCTGCTTTTCGCGTCGTGGTACTGGCGCCTCGACGGAGGCGGGCCGAATGAGCGGGATAAACGCGGCGTCCACACGGATGGCGCGTTTCTTTTTCCCCAGATGACGCTCGATGCGCAGTCGCGCAGGGAAATGGGGGAGGAGCGCTGGAGCCCGGGCTTTATCGATTATCTTTTTCTCGCGTTCAACACCAGCACGGCCTTTTCGCCCACCGACGTGCCGGTGCTCTCCCGCTGGGCCAAGGCGCTGATGATGATCCAGTCATTCATCGCGCTCGCGACCGTAGCCCTGCTGGCCGCACGCGCGGTGAACATCCTTTAAACCTTCTTAGTAGGCGGCTCCGGAATAGCACCCGGGATAGGAATGCCAGTAGCCGTAGTTATCGTAATAGCCGCAGGGCGGCGGGGTGTTGTAGTAGTAGCTGGGAGCGTAGTACCCGGGGTAACCGTAGTAATAGGGGTAATAACCGTAGGGATACGGATAGCCCCAGCCGTAGCCGTACCACGGCCAGCCGAAGCCGATCCCAACTCCCCATCCCCATCCGCGGTAACCGCCCCAGCCGTAATAGCCGCGATAGCCGCCGTAATAGCCGCCAGAATAGCCGCCGCGGAAACCGCCCCCGGCCCCTCCGCGGAATGCAGGAGCCGCGCCGACATGTCCGCCGCCGCCACCCGCGTGTCCTCCACCCCGTTGGGCGAAGGCGCCGCCGGGAACTGCGATTGCCAGCATGCCGGCAAGCAGCAGTGTCGACACGGATTTACCGAGTCCTGAAAGTACTTTGGTCATCGGAGAGCCTTCTTTCATATTCAGGGTGTGCAAGCGGCGTGCCAAAGGCTTTCCCATTGATAATCCGCCACTTAACACCCCGCCAGGGTGCGCGCACGACCTCGAAAAGCACCGCAACGGCTGAAAAGCACCACCCGGATGCTAGCCTGGAAGTTCAGGATGATTTCGTTTTCGAGCGTCAGCAAGCAGTACGGGAAGCAGCTTGTTTTCGTCGACGCGTCTTTTCAGATCAATCCCGGCGAGAAGATGGGCCTCGTGGGGCCGAATGGCGCCGGCAAAACCACGCTGTTCCGCATGATCGTGGGCGAAGAGGATCCGGATGACGGCAATGTCTCGGTTCCCAAACGCATGACGATCGGATATTTCCGGCAGGACGTGGAGGAGATGGCCGGCCGGAGCGTGCTCGATGAGGCGATCGCCGGCAGCGGCCGCGCGGGCGACCTCCACCACGAACTGGAGCATCTGCAGCGCGCCATGGAAGATCCGGAGCAGGCCGATCAGATGGACAAGATCCTGGAGCGCTTCGGCGAGGTGCAGGAGGAGTACGAGCACCTCGGCGGGTACACCCTCGAAGCCCAGGCGCGCGAAGTGCTGCACGGGCTGGGGTTCGCCGACGATCAGATCGATGGTGACGTGGGCGCGCTCTCGGGCGGATGGAAGATGCGCGTGGCGCTGGCGCGCGTGCTGCTCGGCCGGCCCGACATTCTGCTGATGGACGAGCCGACCAACCACCTCGATCTCGAATCGATCATCTGGCTCGAACGGTTTCTCAAAGGCTTTCCGGGCGCGCTGCTGATGACCTCGCACGACCGCGAGTTCATGAACCGCATCGTGTCGAAGATCGCCGAAATCGAGGCCGGCGAGATCGTCGTGTACTCGGGCAATTACGATTTCTACGAGCGCGAGCGGACCATCCGCGAAGCCAACCTGCAGGCGGCCTTCGCGCGCCAGCAGGCCATGCTGGCCAAAGAGCAGCGCTTCATCGAGCGCTTCCGCACGCATGCCGCGAAAGCGGCGCAGGTGCAGAGCCGGATCAAGGCGCTCGACAAGGTCGAGAAGATCGAACTGCCGAAGAAGCGCCAGGTGGTGAAGTTCGATTTCCGGACGCCGCCGCGGTCGGGCGATCAGGTAGTAGTGATGGAAGCCCTGCGCAAGGCTTACGGGCCGCGCGTGATTTACGACGGGTTCAGCCTCACCATCCGGCGCGGCGAACGCTGGGCGGTGATGGGGCGCAACGGCGCGGGCAAGAGCACGCTGCTCAGGATGATCTCGGGCGCGGCGGCGCCGGATTCGGGGAAGGTGCAGCTCGGCGCGAGCCTCACGATGGGCTATTTCGCGCAGCAGTCGCTCGACGTGCTGAATCCGGACCTGACCGTCATCGAGCAGTTGCAGGCGGATTTCCCGCACGATGGCCTCGGGGCGCTGCGCACCCTGGCGGGGGCGTTTCAGTTTTCAGGCGAGGATGTCGACAAGAAGATCCGCTCTCTTTCGGGAGGCGAGAGGTCCCGCCTTGCCATGGCCCGGATGCTCTACGACCCGCCGAATTTTCTGGTGCTCGACGAGCCGACCAACCACCTCGACCTGGCGACGAAGGAAATGCTCGTCGATGCGCTCAAAGGATTCGAGGGCACGATGATTTTTGTGTCGCACGACCGCACGTTTCTGCGCGGTCTCGCCTCGCGGGTGCTCGAACTGGGCGGCGAAAGCGGGCAGGATCGGGAGCCTCGCGTTTACCTGGGGCCTTATACCGAGTACGTCGAGTCGCTGGGGCATGAAGCTCCGGGCATCTACGCCTGAAGATACTCGACGGCCAGTTCTTCGAATTCGCGCGGCGTAACGAGCTGGAAGTGGATTTCAAGCGAGCTGAAGCGGCGAATGTCCTTTTCCATTTCCTGAACCGGCAATTCGGGGCTGGCGACGTGGAGCTCGCCCGCGGCGATGCGGAAGGGCAGGACCTTCCACTTTTTTGCCATGGCCGCGGGCAGGGCTCTGGTAACCGGCAGGGACACGTTTTCCGGTTTGCCGCGCGGCAGATTGTTCTGCAGGCTGAGGGCCACGCAGAGATCTTCTTCCGAGATCAGCCCGAGAGAGACGAGATGGCGGCCCAGCCGCCGGTCCGGCGGTTTTGAGGCAAGCGCCGCTTCGAGTTCGCCGGGCGTGATCCAGAATGAGCCGGTGAGAATTTCGCCGAGCCTTTTGCGCTCGTTGAGCAGCGCGCTGCGGCTCGGATAAGCGTGGTCCGTCTTCGCCCAGCGCAGCGGCTGGCTGCGCATCTTCGCGCGTGTGTAGTTGCAGATCGCAAAGACGGTGGCGAAGCAGTTCATCCAGTTGGCCACGATGACGCGCACCGGGACGCCGGCCGCGAAACGAACGCCATAGACACGCGCCGACGCGTACATGCGGAAGCATGTCTGCACAAACTGAAGCGACAGGCCGAGCATGTAAACCGGATAGAAGCGCGACATCTCGCGCGCGAGCAGCCAGGCGTGGTGACTGAAGCGCGACCATGTCCACGTGCCCGCGCCGATGACGAAGAGGATGTTCATCAGCGGCGTGATGAGATTGCCCAGCAGGCCCTTGCGGTCGCGCCAGAGCCAGTAGGACATGGCGAGCGAATCGCGCACGCCATGGAATTCCCAGGACTGGAGCGCGATGCCCGTGACCCATCGCGTGCGCTGGCGGATGGCGGTGCGGAAGCTGCGCGGAAAGAACTCGCGCGTGGCGACGGGACGGCCGCGGCGGAAACGCACGGGGATGAACTTCTGCCTGAGACCGAGCCGGTGGATGCGCCAGCCGTTTTCATAGTCTTCGGTGAGGCAGGCGGGCTCGAAGATGCGGTTCTGGTGGGCTTCGGCGAGCAGTTCGAGGGCAAGCCGGGAGAAGCCGGTGCCGACGCCGTTGGACGGGATGAAGCCGCCGAGGAATTCGCGCGCCGGCATGTCTTTGAACTGGAATTCGGCAAACTCGTCGCAGTACACGCCGTGCGAGAGTTCGCGCAGGGGCGTCGGGAGCGCGAGCACGGGAAACTGCACCATCTCGTTCCACTGCCCGTAGTAGTTGATCCAGCGGAGAGCGTCGGGATCGATGATGTCTTCGGCATCGTGGGTGAGGATCATCTCGAAGCGCACGCCGTTGTTCTCTTCATGGAGCAGCATGCGCTGGTAGATCCAGTTGAGGCAGTCGGCTTTGGAAGTCGGGCCGTCGTGCGGGCAGACGGCGAGGTGCACGTTGCGGAAGGTTTTCATCGCCTCGCGGATGGCGGCGAGAGTGGGCCCGTCGTTCGGGTAGCCGCCGATGAAAAATTCGAAGGCGGGGTATTGCAGCTTCGTGACATTGTTCTCGACCATCCTGCGGATGACGCGATGCTCCTTCCAGAGCGGCACGAAGATCGCGGTGGGGCGCGGCGGAGCGGCGTCGAGGTCGGCTTCGGTGGGCGTGCGGTGGCTGGGGTCGCTGGAGAGGTGGCGGCGGACGGAAGCGACAAAGGAGACGGCAATGATGAAGAAATCGTCGAGACCGTTGATGAGCACCCAGACGGCGAGCGGGGCAAGGAGTGTCGCCAGCCAGTGATCGAGCGTGCCCATGCGCTTTAGTGCGCGGGCCTGCCCAATTTCTCACGACATCGGGATTTCGAAGTAGTAGAACTCCTTGCCGGTGCCGGCGTGCACCATGCCGGAGACCACAACCTGCGCGGCGGCACTCGATTGCGGCACCTGGAAATAAACGAAACCGCTGGCGGACTGGCCGGGAGGCAGCATCTTCGCCGCGAAAGCGCGGCCCTCGATCTCCCATTCGGCCAGCGGGCTCTTCGGACGGCTCACCGAGTTCCGGCCGATCGGGTTGGGGCGGATCTTCGGCTTCTGGGCGCCTTCGATGTACTTCACGTCCTGGGCGGGCGTGTTTTCGATGTGCGTGCGGTCCGGAAGTTCGTACTCGAAGCGAATCTTTTCGAGGCTGATCGAATCCGGTCCGTCGTTCTGGATGACGATCAGAACCGGGAGAACTCCCATGCGCCAGGGGTTAACCTTGCCGAAGGCCTGCTTTGCCTGTTCGTCGGTTTCGTAAGGCTGGGCGGCGACAGTGACCTTTTCGCCCGACTGGCGATGCGGGTATTCGGCGGCCGGGCGGACGTCGAGCTTCGGCTTGTCGTTGTCGGCGCCGGAAGCAGCCGCTATACTGGCCAGGAGGACGCAGAGCCACCCGCAAAGACATAATAAGCCATTGGCGCTCAAAGGTTTGCCACGCAAAACGATCTACCTCCTATACCGCATCGTCCAGGCGCTTCTCTCGCCCTTCGTCCTATTCTATTTGCTTTTGCGCGGCCCCCAATACAGACGCACGCTGCGCGAACGGCTGGGCGAACTGCCGCCCTTGTGGCAACAGACTGTCGCGGGATCGATCTGGTTGCACGCGGTTTCGGTGGGCGAGGTGATCGCCGCCGTACCCCTGATAACCGAGATTGCGAAACGAACCGGAAACACGAAGATCTTCTTAAGCACCAGTACCTTAGCCGGGCGTGAGACGGCGGAGAAGAGGCTCGCCGGAATGGTCGAAGGGGTCTTTTTCGCACCCGTCGATTACGTCTGGGCGGTGCGGCGGGTGCTGCGGCATCTGCGGCCGGCCGTGGTGGTGATCCTCGAGACCGAGATCTGGCCGAACCTGTTCCGGGAGGTAAAGCGGATTGGCTGCGGGCTCGTGATCGTGAATGGACGGATCTCAGACCGCGCACTGCCCCGCTACCGGGCAATATCCGGCCTGTTCCGCTCGGTGCTTCGTTTGTGCGACCGGATTCTGGCGCAGTCGGAGGAGATGCGGCGGCGGTTCATTGCGGCGGGAGCGGCGCCGGGCACGGTGGTCGTGGGCGGGAACCTGAAGTACGACTTCGCGGCTCCCGGGGGCGGATTTGCGCCGCCGCTTCAGCAGTTCCTGGATGCCGGCGGGCCGATCTGGATTGCCGCGAGCACATCGGCGGATGAGCAGATCGAGGAAGAGGACTTCGTCATTGCGGCACAACAGCGCCTCGCGGGATGGCGGCTGATCCTCGCGCCGCGCAAGCCGGAACGGTTTGAGGATGTGGCGGCGAAACTGGACGCGGCGGGCTTGCGCTGGACGAGACGGTCGGCGATGGACGACCGCTCGGCGGACGTGCTGCTGCTCGATTCGATCGGCGAGCTGAGCGGGTTGTTTGCGGCGGGGCAGGTGGTTTTCATGGGCGGCACGCTGGCGGACCGCGGCGGCCACAACATCCTGGAGCCGGCGATTTTCGGCAAGCCGGTGATTGCGGGTCCGCATCTCGAGAATTTTCGCGATATCGAGGAGCACTTCGAACGGCAGAAAGCGCTGCTGCGGATCGCGTCGGGAGCGCAGCTGGCGGATGCGGTGCTGGCTGCGGCGGCCGATCCCGGGCTCGGCCAGAGGGCACGGGTTGCCGCGGAGGCGAAGCGCGGGGCGACGGCGCGCGCGGCGGACGCGGTGATGGAACTGTACACCACGCGATACCCGTCGTGGCGTCCGGCGCAGCCGGCGTACGCATGGCTGTGGATCTGGGAGCAGGTGTGGCGCTTCGGCAGTTTCTGGGACCGGATCCGCAAGCGCGCGCTGCAGCGGCGATTGCCCGCGCCGGTGGTGAGCGTCGGCAACATCACGGCGGGCGGAACAGGCAAGACGCCCATGATCATCGAGCTCCTGCGGGATTTTCGCGGTGCGAATCCGGGCCTGCTGACGCGCGGCCATGGCCGGCATACGCGTGAGATCGTCCTGCTGCTCGATGCGGAGAAGGAGCGGGTCGACCGGACGGGCGATGAGGCGCTGTTATGCGCGCGGGCCTCGCGCGCGCCGGTGGGAATTGGCGGGAATCGCTATCACGCCGGCCTGCAGTTGCTGGGCGCCGCCAAGCCGGGGCTTCTGTTTCTCGACGACGGGTTTCAGCATCTCCAGCTGCATCGGGATTTCGATCTGGTGCTGATCGATGCGCTGAATCCGTTCGGCGGCGGGTATCTGCTGCCTTTGGGCAGGCTGCGGGAGCCAATGGAGGGTCTGGCGCGCGCGGATGCGTTTGTGATCACGCGCGCGGCCATGGCGCCGAATACGCGGGCGATCGAGCATGTGCTGCGCGGTCACAACCCGAAGGCGCCGATCTTCCATGCGCGGACGAAGCCCCTCGAATGGGTGGGATGCGATGGCAGCCGGCGCGCGCCGGAAGCGCTGAACGAAACGAGGCTGGTCGGGTTTTGCGGCCTGGGGAATCCGGAATCGTTCTGGAAGACGCTCGGCCGGCTGGGAGTGAGGATGCTCGAGCGGTTCACCTATGACGATCACCACCGGTACACGCCCGCCGAAACGCGCCGGCTCGCGCAGCGCGCGAAGGATGTGGGCGCGACGGCGCTGGTGACCACGGCGAAGGATGTGGTGAATCTCGACGCGGATTTCCGGGCGATGATCGCGCCGTTGAATCTGTTCTGGCTGGAAATCGGGATGGAGATCGAGCGGCGGGAGGAGCTGGTGGAGTTGATTCGCGGCAGAATTATTGACACATAATATGTGCGCACGTATTATGTGTATATGAACATCACCCTGTCCGTCGATGATGAAGTCGTGCGCGCAGCGCGGGAGCGTGCCGAGGCAATGGGGACGAGCGTGAATCAACTGGTCCGGGAATATCTTGAGCAGCTGGCCGGAAAGACCGACCTGGAGGCAGAACTCGAGGAGTTCGAGCGGCTCTCGCTCAAGGGAAAAGGGAATTCGCGAGGGTGGAAGTTCAATCGCGAAGAGATCCAGCGCTACCCATGAGCGAGGTAGCCTTTTTCGATACCAACATCCTCGTCTACACCGACGATTCCTCCTCACGAAGGAAGCAAGCCGCAGCGATCGCGCTCTGGAAGGAATATCGCAAGGCGAAGTGCGCCGCGATTTCGCTTCAGGTGATGCAGGAATACTATTCCGTGGCCACTCGCAAGCTGGGACTGAACCCGGAATTGGCTCAACGCAAGGTGGAATTGCTGGCGCACGCAAGGGTCGTCAGGTTCGATGAGAGGGATGTGATAGCCGCGATCGAGATTCATCGTCTGAATCAGATTTCGTTCTGGGACGCGATGATTCTCCATGCCGCAGCCCTCTCAGGGGCGACCGTGCTTTTCAGCGAGGATTTGCAGGCTGGATATCAGCGAGGGGGAATTCGGGTTGTGAATCCGTTTGCCGAGTTCCCCCGTGCCGAACGCGCCTGAAGAGTCTGCGTGAGAACTCCGGTTCACGGGTATTCGGCTGCGAGCATGGTCCGGAAAACCCGGTACAGACAACCTTTTTCGCGCCGTCCCGGCTCTCACGCAGAAGTTTTGTAACGCGAAAAAGGAGTCTGTCCCGGTTTTTCTCAGTGGCTACTTACGAGCAAAGGCCCTGAGCGCAGTTCTCACACAGTCTCTGAAGGCGCGTGTACAGTCTTTGCTTAATTGCTGCCGCTCGGCAGGCTGTAGGCGATGTATTCGCCCGAGCTGGCACCGCCGCTGGTGGCGACGATGATGTACTGCTTGCCGTCCACTTCGTAGGTCATGGGCGAGCCGCTCTGCGGTGCGGGCATCCAGACGGCTCCGACCTGCGCGCCGGTCTTCTTGTCGTAAGCGCGCAGCATGGCTCCGCGAGGATGCTCCGGAGTCGTGGTGAGCTGCGGGTCGCCGAGGATCACGAGGGTCTTTGTCACCATCAGGCCCACGCTTCCCTGCTGGCCGGTCTTCGGGATGTTCAGGCCCTTCAGAGCGGGATGATTGCGGACGTTGTCCGGCGTGTCGCCGTGCGGAACCTGCCAGAGCAGCTCGCCCTTGTCGAGGCTGATCGCGTTCAGCACGCCGTAGGGCGGCTTCACGAGAAGCAGACCGTCGATCGAGAGGTTGTTGCCGCCGCCTCCCTGCCCCGGCGCGCCTTCACGCGCGGCCGGAGCATTCGGATCCTTGCCCTGGATCTTCATGAGCTTCTGCAAGGCTTCACTGACTTTGGGTGCGTCGGCGCCGCTGCCAAAGCCGGGACCGTCGTTGATGCGGAACTCCTGACCGGCAACTCCCGCGAGATAGCGGATGTCCGAATAGCCCGGAGGCGGTTCGACGAGGCCGAGCGGCGAAATACCGGCGTTGGCGGCCTGCGCGTAGACGATGTGGGTTTCCGGATCGTACGAGGCGCCGGGCCAGTTGGTGCCGCCGCCGAGCGTGCCAATGGTAAGAGCGGCAAGCGGTCCGCCGACTTTGCTGACGACGGGCGGCAGGAACATCGGGCCCATCTTGTACATCTTCACGCGCTCGACGGCTTTGGCTTTGAGATCGGGCGTGAAGTCGATCAGGTCATCCATGGTGATGGCCTGGCGGGCGTAGGCCGGAGGCCTGGTCGGGAAGGGCTGCGTCGGTGAATACCATTCGCCCGGCACATCGCCCTGCGGAACAGGCTTTTCGACGATCGGCCACACGGGCTCGCCGGTGACGCGGTTGAAGACATAAAGGAACGCTTCCTTGCTCGGCTGCGCGACGGCTTTGATCGGTTTGCCGTCAACAACAATGTCGGCAAGGATCGGCGCGGACGAAAGATCGTAATCCCACATGGGGTGGTGGACGACCTGATAGTGCCACTTGCGCTTGCCCGTCATGAGGTCGACGCAGACGAGCGAATCGGCGAAGAGATTGTTGCCGGGGCGATGACCGCCGTACTGATCGGACGTGGGATCTTCCACCGGGAGGTAGACGAGGCCGAGTTCCTCATCGGCGGTGATCTGCGTCCAGACGCCGGCGTTGCCGTTCACTTCGGCGGAGTCTTTCTGCCAGGTGTCGTAACCGAATTCGCCGGGGCGTGGAATGGTGTTGAACTGCCAGAGCTTCCTGCCGGTGCGGACGTCGTAGGCGGTCACCATGCCTTTGGTGTTGTTGTGGGTGACAGGCTGGGTGCCTTCCTTGAAGGAAGAGCCGACGATGACGACGTTGCGGACGACCGTGGGCGTCGCATGGATGCCGATTTCACCGCTTTCGAGATCGATCTGGTGATTGAAGCCGGTCACGGCGCCGATCTTCATATCGACCATGCCGTCGGTGCCGAAGCCTTTGATGATCTGGCCGTCTTTGGCGTTGAGCTCAATCAGGCGATAGCCGGTCGAGACATAGATGATGCGCTCGTCGCCTTTGCCGTCGGTCCAGTAAGAAAGTCCGCGGCCGGAGAGCTGGCGCGGCGCAATGGCGGCGCGGCGGCCTTCCCGCAGAGTGTTGTGGGCCCAGATGAGTTCGCCGGTTTTCGCGTCGAGCGCGATGACCGCGCGGCGCGTGCCGCCGGTCGTGTAGACGACGCCGTTCACCATGAGCGGCGTCCCTTCGAGCTTGTACTCGGGACGCGGGCCGAGGTAATCGGTCTTGAAGCGCCAGGCGACTTCGAGCTTGTTGAAGTTCGAGGCGTTGATCTGATCGAGCGGCGAATATTTCGACCCCTTTACGTCCGAGGTGTAGTAGGCCCATTCGCCTTTCTTCGTCGCGAACTGGCCGGGGAGGAACGTGGGGATGGAAACGAGGAGGAGCACGGCCGCAACTGCCGACACGGGCAGGGCCGATAAGGAGAGCATTTTTTTCATAAGTGGCCTCAGGCTGGGTAGACAGTATACATCGCGCGGCGGCGGGAATACAGGGGCGGGGGGGGATTATCCAGGGATCAAAAACGCGCCCGGAATTTTTTGATCGAGCGTTGCAAGAATCGCGCCGTGAGATCGCGCCAGTTCAGCGAGATGGGAGTCCGTGGTCTGCTTCGGACTTTTGGCCCAGGCCGGCAGGCGCGAAATGTCGTGATCGTCCTCGAGAAACCCGAAACGGATAATTCCTGAGCTCTTGAACCGCACGAGGAGAGTTTTCGCCTGTTGCACGGTGAAGCCGTAGTGAGGAGCCTGCGCCATCACGCGGACGAATCCAAGTTCCGTGATCGAGCAGGTCAGGAGTTCGTGGCCGGGGGACCTGGACAGTTGCTGCAGCCAGGCAACGGTGCGATGGTGCAGTTCGTGCTCGAGAAAACCGATCGCCACGAGAGCATTGACGTCGAGCAGGTATCTCATGGGAAGGCAGCGAGAATCTCGCGAACCTCCTCGCTCGTCAGGCGGGGCGCCTTGCGGCCCGCGCTGAGCACTGGAAGGCCCGTGGCGGGGTCCCGCTTCAACGCCGGCTTCGCTCTTCTGACCCGGACCGGGGTCATGACAATCCGCCTGCCGTCGATGCTGGCTTCCAGTTCGTCTCCGGGCAGGAGGCCGAGTTGACGGCGGATTGGTCCGGGGAGCACGACCTGGCCCTTGCTGGAGACACGAGTCTGCATGGTAAGACAATCTTACCTCAGTTCCCAATATCGGCGAATCCCCTCGTGAAACCCGGCACGCCGGAACCAGCCCCCTTCTGGGATGAAATCCGCACGGGGCGCGCGATCGAACACAGGTGACAGTGTAGTCTTGTTATCTGTGATTTCCTGCCGGGCGTTAACCA
>Ga0187771_10001803_pt1 | contig 14645 bp, 15 predicted proteins | sample 0116_SJ02_MP15_1_FD_133139 | JGI IMG/M metagenome (GOLD analysis project Ga0187771, IMG submission 133139) | Tropical peat soil microbial communities from peatlands in Department of Meta, Colombia - 0116_SJ02_MP15_10_MG | ecosystem: Environmental > Terrestrial > Soil > Wetlands > Peat | place...
CATCGCCCGGCTCGATGGTGCAGTATTTCGACACTTCGGCGATGTAGGTGGCGGTGTCGAAGATCATGTTGTTGGTGGAAAAACGAATCGTCTCGTGGCCGTTGACGCGGATGATCGTGGTCATGTCGGCGGGGTTGAGCCCGGTGACGATCCACGGCCCCATCGGCTTGAAGGTGTCGGCGTTTTTGGCGCGCCACAGCGTGCGGTCGTCCTTCTGCCACGTGCGCTCGGAGACGTCGTTGCCGATGGTCCAGCCGAACACATAATCGAGGGCGTTCTCGCGCGAAACGTTGCGGCAGCACTTGCCGAACACGGCGACCAGCTCGCCTTCGTACTGGAACTGTTCGCTCGCATCGGCTGGCTTTACGATCGCCTCCTCGTGCGCGATCAGCGCATTGTTGGCGCGGTAGCCGATGTCCGGCTTCTTGGGGAACACCGGCTCGGTCTTGCGCTTGGCCGCCATTTTGCGGATGTGGTCGGCGTAGTTGATGCCGACGCAGTAGAAAGTCGGCGGCACCACCGGGATCTTCAGCTTGACGTCTGTAAGCGGATAAGCGCGCGCGGTGCGCTTGTGCTCGCCCCACGGGATGCCGTCGATGGCGGTCACGGTATCGCCCTCGACCACGCCGAAGCTCGTCACGTTATCTTTATCGAAGCGGCACCACGTCGTCATTGCTGCGTCCTTAGGCTTTCTGTGCAGTCCTGTTGTCGGCGCTATGGCGGTACGCGCCCCATGTCGCGCATAGGCCCTGGCATCACCCGGGCGAGCAGCATAATGGAGTGCCAAACTGGTGTCGGCAATGCTGGCGAAAAATTATCCGGTATAGGGCATACCGCCCATGCGGATCACTGATTGGGCGACGAACAGGATGGCGTGCGACAACGCTGCCATATCCGCCGGCATGTCGCGCCGCCACACGTCGAGCAGGAGCGCGACGCGCACCTGCTCACTCCGATTCCACACCTCGTGCGGATAGGTGTCGTCCCACAACAGGCTTTCGCTGTCGGCGAGCCGGTAGGGCACGCCGTCGATATTCATAACGCACGCCGGCAGGCCGCTGTTATCGTTCGGCATCGACAGCATCAGGTGGAAGCGCAGGATGCCGCGGAACGGGCCGCGGTGCTCGGGGATGTGCTTGCCGGGAGCGAGGAACGAGAAGGTCGCCGACTTCACCTCCGGCGCATCGGCGAGTAGCGCGGCGACGGTCGGCGCGCGGCGCAGGTTTTCGGCAAGCGTCACGCCATAGGCCTTCATGATGAACACGCGCCAGTCGCGCCCATCATTGGCGGAAATGTCCGCCTGCGCCGGCATGACATCGTGGAAGCGCGGCACCCGGTTGAGCATGCCGGCGACGGCGAAGGCCTCGTCGCGGATCTCGGTCCAGCGCGCGGTAAAGCGTTTGCCGTTGGGGAAATAATGCTCGGGGTCGAGCGTCGCGGGCGTCGCGATGCGGGTGTCATAGATGGCGCGAACGACGTCGGCCGCGCGGTCGTAAAGTTGCACCACGAAGGTTCACTCCGTCGACGATGTCGCGCCCTTGTCGGCCAATGTAGCCCCGCGGCGCCGCTTGCGCCTATATCCTGGCAAATAAATAATTCTGCGCTGCAACATGGCGTTAACGTGGCCGTGCATCGGGCGGGCCGGCAATGGCGCGGCCGGATGAAACGCGTTATGCACGCGAACGACGTCGGGGGAGCGACATGAGGTTACGACGATTATGGCTGGCGCTGCTGCTCGCGCCGCTGTTGGGCGCGCCGGCGCGCGCGGAAGAGCACCTGGTCACCTTCAAATCGATGAGCGTCGATCTCGCGCTCGAGCTCGCGCGCGCGGCGCTCGCGGCGTGCCAGAAGCAGGGCTATCAGGTGACGGTCGCGGTGGTCGACCGCTTCGGCGTGACGCAGGTGCTGCTGCGCGACCGCTTCGCCGGCGCCCATACGGTTCCGACCGCGACAGGCAAAGCCTGGACCGCGGTCAGCTTCCGCAACGACACCAGCGAACTGGTGGCCGCCACCGGGCCCGGTTCGCCGCAGGCCGGTGTGCGCGCCATCCCCGGCGCCACCATCATTGCCGGCGGCGTCATGGTCGAGACGGCCGGAACGCTGGTCGGTGCCATCGGCGTCTCCGGGGCGCCGGGCGGCGACAACGACGAGGGCTGCGCCGAGGCCGGCATCGCCGCTATTCGCGACAAGCTCGATTTCTAAGGTTTGCCATGCAGCCGATCGAATATGCCGATGCCTCGCCTGCGGTGCGCGCGGTCTATGACGACATCAAGCGCAGCCGCAACGTGCCGGACGTGAACAATTTCTGGAAGTATCTCGCGCACGACCCGGCGACACTCAAACGCACCTGGGAGAGCATCAACGAGATCATGGCGCCCGGCGCGCTCGATCCGCTCACCAAGGAGATGGTCTATCTGGCGGTCAGCGTCACCAATGGCTGTGCCTATTGCATCGCCAGCCACACCGCGGCCGCGCGGAAGGCCGGCATGACCGACGCCATGTTCGGCGAGTTGATGGCGGTCACCGGCATGGCCAACGAGACCAACCGGCTGGCCAATGGCTACCGGGTTCCCGTCGATCCCGCGTTCCAGACCTGACGCGATTGCTCAAGCCATGCCGTCCGTGACAGAATGACAAATAGCGCAGGGGGAGGGACATGATCGACCGGCACTTGGTGACGAAACTGGTCTGCGTGGGACTGGTGGCGGGGGTGATGCTGCCGGCCGGGCACGTGCTCTTTCCCTATGTCAGCCACGTGGTGAGCGGCACGCAATTCGAGGCACTCGAAGCCGTGGTCAGCGCCACGGTCGGCTTTGGCCTGTCCGCCATCGTTGGATAGTTGGCGACGCGTTCATTCCCGCCGCAGCGTTATACGGGGCGTCCCGGCGCCCGACCGGCGCCGAGGGCTCGAAGCCCGCGCGTCCCCCTTCGGTTCCAGACGCGCTTGGTCTTCTCCTTCGAGACAAACCCGGTCGCGTCAGCGCCGGTGCCGGAAAAAGGCTTGTGTGCGCTGCCGCAGAAAAGTTCCTCTGCCGATGCGCGCTATCACTGCCGCGGAAATGCTAAGGGAAGAGCCCCCGTCCGGATTCGAAACCATCCGATGCGAAGAGCGTCATGTCGCTGACCAGACTGGCGAGCGTGAGCGCGCCGATGTTGTTCGTGCTGTTGTGGAGCACCGGTTTCATCGGTGCGCGCTACGGTTTGCCCTATATCGAGCCGATGACCTTCTTGGCGGTGCGCATGCTGTTCGTCGTCGCCATCATGACGGCGATCGCGCTCGTCGCGCAGGCGCGCTGGCCGTTCGGCGCGGAGATCGGCCACAGCCTGGTGGCCGGCGCGCTGGTGCACGGGCTCTATCTCGGCGGCGTGTTCACCGCGATCAGCCAGGGCGTGCCGGCCGGCATTTCGGCCCTGATTCCCGGCCTGCAGCCGATCCTCACCTCGACCATCGCCAGCCGCTTCATGGGCGAGAAGGTCACGCGCCTGCAATGGCTCGGCCTCGTGCTTGGGCTTGTTGGCGTTCTTCTCGTGCTGCACGACCGCAGCATCGTGCTCGCAGGTTCAGCCTTAGGCTGGCTTTCAAGCTTCGTCTCGCTGATCGGCATCACGCTCGGCACGCTGTATCAGAAGCGTTATTGCGGGCGCATCGACTGGCGCAGCGGCAATACCGTGCAATATATTGGCGCGCTCGCGCTGTTCGCGCTCGCTGCCTTCGCCTTCGAGAAGCGCACGATCCATTGGAGTGGTGAATTGATCTTCGCCATGGCCTGGCTGGTGCTGGTGTTGTCGATCGCCGCAGTCGGGCTGATGTATTGGCTGATCCGCCGCTCGGCGGCGACCGGCTTTGCCAGCCTGTTCTATCTGGTGCCGGCGGTGACCGCGCTGCTCGCCTTCCTGCTCTTCGGGGAGAGGCTGGACGCGCTATCGATCCTCGGCATGCTGGTGTGCGCGGTCGGTGTCGTGCTGGCCAATCGTGGGGCCGCATTACGGCAGGCCACACCGAAGCCGGCGGCCTCGCTCGCCGAAGGATAGCGCCGTGGACAGTTTAGCCGCCGTGTTTCGCGAGATCGGCGCGCCTTTGTCGGTCGAGCGCATCGCGCTCGATGCGCCCGGCCCAAGCGAAGTGCTGGTGCGGGTCGCCGCCGTCGGCCTCTGTCGCACCGATTATCACGTGATGCGCGGCGAGCGGCGGGTGGCGATGCAGCCGATGGTGCTCGGCCACGAGGCAGCCGGCGTCGTGGAGCAGGTGGGCACCGACGTCACGTCGATCAAGCCGGGCGACCATGTGGTGCTCACCTTCATCCCGGCCTGCGGCACCTGTCATTGGTGCCGCCAGGGCTTGCATCACCTGTGCGCGGAAGGGCCGCGCATCACCCACGGCAAGCAGCTCGACGGCAGCTTCCGCCGCCGCGACCGATCCGGCGCCGAAGTTGGCGCCTTCTGCATGATCGGTGCCTTCGCCGAGCGCACGGTGGTCGACCAGGCCTCAGTGGTGGTGATCGACCAAGATATCCCGCTCGATCTTGCCAGCCTGGTCGCCTGCGGCGTGCCGGCTGGCGTCGGCGCGGCGCGCCACCGCGCGAAGGTGAAGGCGGGCGACAGCGTGCTGGTGGTCGGCTGTGGCGGTGACGGAATGAACGTGGTGCAGGGCGCGCGCCTGTGCGGCGCCGCGCGCATCATCGCCGCCGACATCGTGCCGGCCAAGCTCGAATGGGCGCACGGATTCGGCGCGACCGATACGGTCAACGCGCAAGGCGAGGCGCTCACCCGCGCGGTGCTGGAATTGACCGGCGGCATCGGCGTCAATCACGCCTTCGTCTGCATCGATCCGCCGGCGACCTTGCTGCCGGCCTTCCGCGCCACCGCCAAGGCCGGCAATGTGGTGGTGACCGCGCTCACCCCCGATACCGTGAGCGAGATCAAGATTCCGCCGCTCGAACTGTTCGTCGCGCAAAAGGCGATCATGGGCGCGGTTTATGGATTCGCCAGCCCGCGCCTGCAGGTTCCCGAGCTGCTCATACTTTACCGGCAGGGCGCGCTCAAGCTTCGCCAACTGATCACGCGCAGCTATCGGCTGGACGAGATCAACCGCGGCTATGCCGATCTCGACGCCGGCAAGAACGTGCGCGGGGTCGTCGTATTCGATTGACCGGCTATTTCTTCGGGTCGATCACGATCTGCGTCTGCGTCACCAGCGCGCACAGTGTGCCGTCGCCGCGGGTGATGCGGGTCTGCCAGACCGTGGTGGTGCGGCCGCGATGCAGCGGGATACATTCGGCGTAAGCCACGTCGCCGATCGGCACGGGCGCGAAGAAATTGGTCTTGCTCTCGATAGTAGCGGTGCGCTGGCCTTGCTTCAGGTTGGCAGTGGCGCCGGTGCCGCCGAGATTGTCGGCGAGCGACATGATGGCGCCGCCGTGCATGATGCCATGGCGGTTGTTGAGCTCCTCGCGTGCGGGCAGTTCAGCGGTGATGCGCTCGCGCGACACGTGGGTAATCTTCAGGCCCAGGAAATTGGCATAGGCCGGCTGCTGCTTCGCCGCCTCGTTCATCTCGCTCATGACAACGCTCCGCCCGCAAAAATGCCGAGGGCGCGGATCGCGACCCGCGCCCTCAGCAAACGTATAACGCGATCAGTCGGCGGCTGTCACTTCGGCTGCGGCACGATGCGGATATAGGGCCGCGGCGCCTTGAAGCCCTGCGGCCAGATCTTCTTCGCTTCCTCGTCGGAGACCGAGCCGGCGATGATCACGTCCTCGCCCGGCTTCCAGTTGGCCGGCGTCGCCACGCGGTGCTTGGCGGTCATCTGCAGCGAGTCGAGCACACGCAGCACCTCATCGAAGTTGCGCCCGGTGGTCATCGGATAGACCAGGATCAGCTTGATCTTCTTGTCCGGCCCGATGATGAAGACGTTGCGCACCGTCTGGTTGTCCGCCGCGGTGCGGCCTTCCGAGCTGCCGCCGGTCGCCGCCGGCAGCATGCCGTAGGCCTTGGAAACCTTTAGATCGGTGTCGCCGATCATCGGATAGTTTGGCGCAAAGCCGACTACGTCCTTGATGTCGTCCGCCCACTTGGTGTGGTTGGACACCGGATCGACCGACAAGCCGATGATCTTGGTGTTGCGCTTGTCGAATTCCGGCTTGAGCCGGGCCATGGTGCCGAGCTCGGTGGTGCAGACGGGGGTGAAATCCTTCGGGTGCGAGAACAGCACGCCCCAGGAATTGCCCAGCCATTCGTGGAAGCGGATTTTCCCTTCCGTGGTTTCCGCCTCGAAATCCGGGGCGGTATCGCCAATCGCCAATGTCATGACAAACCTCCAAAGACGCGCGCCGAATGCGTTCGGGCGCTTAATATAAGCGGCCGCGGCAAAGGGGAATAGGGCCCGAACGGTGAACAGTAACGGATCACCGTCCGCCCACGGAACGGCAGGACAAAGTCATCCTGCCGCGCCGCTTCAATGAAAGATTTTTCGCTTACGGCGCCGGCGTGTAGCCGTCAGTCAATGTCATGAGGAAGGCGACGACGTCGTCGATTTCCGACGGCGACAGCGCCGGCTTGTCGCCCGGCTTGCCGCCGAAGGGCGGATCGCGGTTGATGTTGTCTTGGTACTGCGCCGGCAGATCGTCGAATTTTTCCACGCGGCCGTCCGCCCCGCGCGGGTACCATTTCTCCGGCGCGGTGTCGCGCTCGACATAGAAGGCGACCGCCTTGTGCAGGTCGTGCTCATGGGCGTTGTGATAGAACGTCTTGCGCAGCGCGACATTGCGCAGTGACGGCGTGCGGAACACCCCGCAAAATTCCGCGCGGCCGGCGAGATCGGTGCGCAGCGGCCCGCAGGCGCCGAGATCGAAGAACTTCGGGTCGGCATTGGCGGGGATCGCGCGGTTGCGCGGCATGCCGAGGGCGATCAGGCCGTAGTCGGTGAATTGCGGCGGCGTGCCGTCATTGTCGCGCTCGCTGCGGTGACAACTTGCGCAATTGCCCTTGCTCGGATTGTTGAACAGTTCGAGCCCGTGCGCCTCCTGCGGCGTGAGCTGTGCGCGGCCAGCGAGGTAGGCATCGTATTTGCTGCTGTAAGGGTAGAACAAGCGGCTGGTCTGCTCGTAAACCTCCAGCGCTTCCGCCGCCGCCGCGACCGTCTTGTCGTCATCGGCGAGCACTGCCGCTCCGAAGATCGCCTGCATCTCGCCGGCATAGCTCGCCCGGCGCAGCGCGGCGGCGACGCTGGCGGCGCTGTCATTGGCCATCTCGAATTCGGAGAACAGCGGGATGCGCGCCTGTTCGCGCCCGCGGTCGACGCGGCCGTCCCAGGTCAATCCGCCGGTCGGACCGTTGTCGACGCTGGCGTCGCCTTCGTCGTCCGACTCGTAATAGTGCTCGGTGAACTGCGGCACCGCCTGGATGTAGGTGAGCGAGGGCACCGCGCGCAGGCCGGGCTGCTGCATGTCCTTGCCGCCGAGCTGAACCATGCGGTCGTTGGCCGCGGCAAAGCCGTGCGCCGGATCGTGGCAGGTCACGCAGGCCATTTGGTGGGACGCGGAGAGGGATGGGTCGGCGAAGAGCTTGGCGCCCAGCGCTTGTAACCCGGCCGCGCGCGCATAAGCCTCTGCGCGGGTGAGGGGCTCCGCCTGCGCGCTCGCCCAGCCGATGATGATGGCGAGCAGAAGCGCCATCACATGTCTTATTATCGCATTCCGCATTTGTGACCGACCGCATTACAAAGTGACACGCGGACCGTGACAGAAATCTAACAGGTTGAGGCCCTTATCCCATGGCCTTCATGGAACTGCCATGGAAGCCGGTCTAATCTGCGCCCCGGCTGGCTTTTGCGTGCCGGCCGATTTGCCATTTTCCGAGGGGCCCGACCATGAAACGATCGATCGCGTTGACAATGCTGACTGCCGGCTTCTGCGCCGCGGGCGTAAGCGGCGTGCGCGCGCAAGGGATCAATGCCATCGACACCGTAGTGGTGATCTACGCGGAGAATCGCAGCTTCGACAATCTGTACGGGTCGTTCCCGGGCGCCAACGGCTTGCAGAACGTCACGCCGGAGAACTCTACCCAGCTCGACCGCGACGGCACGGTGCTCAAGGAATTGCCGCCGGTCTGGGATAACCTGACCGCCAAGGGCGTCACGCCGGTGGTGACGCAGGCGCAAACCGAGCACCTGCCGAACAAGCCGTTCGCCATCGACGATCCGAATGGCTTCAACACCCAACTCGGCGTCGTTACCCACGATCTGTGGCATCTGTTCTACCAGAACCAGATGCAGATCGACGGCGGCAAGAACGACAAGTTCGTCGCCTTTGCCGACTCCGGCGGGTTGGTGATGGGCCACTATGACGGCTCCAAGCTGCCGCTGTGGAACATCGCCAAGCAATACGTGCTGGCCGACAATTTCTTCATGGGCGCCTTCGGCGGCTCGTTCCTCAACCATTTCTGGCTGGTATGCGCCTGCACGCCGGTCTATCCCGACGCCGACAAAAGCCCGGCCAAGGTCCTGATCGCGGCGGTCGAGGCCGATGGGGTGACGCTCAAGCTCGCGCCCAATTCGCCGAAGTCGGCGCTCGATGGCATTCCGAAATTCGTCAATAACGGCCAGATCTCGCCGGACTTCTACGCCATCAACACCATGCAGCCGCCCTATCAGCCGAGCAATAACCCGCCGGCGAAGGACGGCGATGCGCGCTATGCCGATCCGTCGAAGCCGACCACGCTGCCGCCGCAACATGAGAAGACTATCGGCGATCTACTGACCGACAAGGGCGTGTCGTGGGCTTGGTATTCCGGCGCCTGGCAGGACGCTCTCAATGGCGGCCGCGGCAAACCGGTGCCCAACTTCCAGTTCCACCACCAGCCGTTCAACTACTTCGCGCAATTCGCGCCCGGCACCGAGATGCGCGCCCAGCACATCAAAGACGGCGGCATGAACGGCGTCGAGTTCATCAAGGCGATCGATGCCGGCGTGCTGCCGCACGTCACCTTCTACAAGCCACAGGGCAATCTCAACGAGCACGCCGGCTATGCCGACGTCATGTCCGGCGACCAGCACATCGCCGATGTGCTCGCGCATCTGCAGAAGAGCCCGCAATGGGCGCACATGCTGGTGGTCGTCACCTATGACGAGAACGGCGGCTTCTGGGATCACGTGGCGCCGCCCAAGGCCGACCGTTGGGGCCCCGGTTCGCGCATTCCGACGCTGATCGTCTCGCCCTTCGCCAAGATGGGCTTTGTGGATCACACCCAGTACGACACCACGTCGATCGTGCGCTTCATCACCAAGCGTTTCGATCTGCCGGTGTTGCCGGGGCTTGCCGCGCGCGACGCGGCCGTCAAGGCGAACGGCCAGCCGCCGATGGGCGATTTGACCGCGGCGCTGGACTTCTAGCGGCGTTTGCCCGGGCGCGGCGCACCGTTCATGCGGCCGCCGCGCCCGGCACCACGCTTTGGTGACATTGACTTTTTCGCTGCAACGCCGCAAAGCCAGAGGGCCGGTTCCTGGGGCCCTGACGCGGCATGTTCAAGCGCATCTTGATTGCCAATCGCGGCGAAATCGCCTGCCGGATCATCAAGACCGCCCGCCGCATGGGGATCGAGACGGTGGCGGTCTATTCCGAGGCCGACAAGGATGCCCTGCATGTGGAGATGGCCGACACCGCCGTGGCCATCGGCCCACCGGAAGCGGCCAAGAGCTATCTTCTGATCGATAAGATCGTCGCCGCCTGCAAGGAGACCGGCGCCGAGGCGGTGCATCCCGGCTACGGCTTCCTGTCCGAGCGCGAGGCCTTCCCCAAGGCGCTGGAAGCGGCCGGGGTGGTGTTCATCGGGCCCAACCCGAAGGCCATCGCGGCCATGGGCGACAAGATCGAGTCTAAGAAGGCGGCGGCCTCCGCCAAGGTGTCGACCGTGCCCGGCCATCTCGGCGTCATCGCCGACCCCGTCGAGGCGATCGAAATCGCCGAGGAGATTGGCTACCCGGTGATGATCAAGGCCTCGGCCGGCGGAGGCGGCAAGGGCATGCGCATTGCCCACAGCAAGGCCGAAGTCGAGGAAGGCTTCGTGCGCGCCAAGTCGGAGGCGAAATCCTCCTTCGGCGACGACCGCGTGTTCATCGAAAAATTCATCGTCGATCCGCGCCACGTCGAGATCCAGGTGCTCGGCGACAAGCACGGCAACGTCATCTATCTCGGCGAGCGCGAATGCTCGATCCAGCGGCGCAATCAGAAGGTGATCGAAGAGGCGCCGAGCCCGCTGCTCGACGAGGCGACGCGCAAGAAGATGGGCGAGCAGGCGGTCGCGCTCGCGAAAGCCGTCGGCTACGACTCGGCCGGCACAGTCGAGTTCGTCGCCGGTCAGGATCGCAGCTTCTACTTCCTGGAGATGAATACGCGGCTGCAGGTCGAGCATCCGGTTACCGAACTGGTCACCGGCATCGACCTGGTCGAGCAGATGATCCGCAGCGCGGCCGGCGAGAAGCTTGCGATCAAGCAGAGCGACGTGAAGCTCAACGGCTGGGCGGTGGAGAGCCGCGTCTATGCCGAGGACCCGTACCGCAAATTCCTGCCCTCGACCGGCCGGCTCACGCGCTACCGGCCGCCGGAGGAGCGCAGCGCGGGCGGCGTCACCGTGCGCAACGACACCGGCGTCTTCGAAGGCGGCGAGATCTCGATTTATTACGATCCGATGATCGCCAAGCTGGTGACGCACGCTCCCAAGCGCGAGCAGGCGATCGAGGCGCAGGCTGACGCGCTCGACGCCTTCGTCATCGACGGCATCCGTCACAACATTCCGTTCCTCGCCGCGCTGATGGCGCATCCGCGCTGGCGCGCCGGCAAGCTGTCGACCGGTTTCATCGCCGAGGAATTTCCCGAGGGCTTCCATCCGCACGCGCCGGACGGCGAGCGCGCCGAGGTGCTGGCCGCGGTCGCCGCCGCGATCGACCACTTGTTGGGCGAGCGCAAGCGGCAAATCTCCGGCCAAATGGGCGGGCGCAGCGTCACGCGCGAAAGTCAGCGCGCGGTGTGGCTCGGCGAGCAGGAATACCGGCTCGAGGTCAAGCGCGAGAACGGCACCATCGAAGTGCGTTTTCCCGGCAAGGGCGGCCGCCGCCATCTGCAATCGGACTGGAAGCCGGGCGAGCCGCTGTGGACCGGCACCATCAACAGCGAGCCGGTGGCGGTGCAGGTGCGCAATGTTCCGAACGGCTTTGCGCTCGCCTATCGCGGCGTCCAGACCAAGGCCTTCGTCTATACCGAGCGTGAGGCCGCTTACGCCCGGCTGATGCCGGTGAAGAAGCTCGCCGACACCGGCAAGCAGGTGCTCTGCCCGATGCCCGGCTTGGTCGTCTCCATCGCGGTCAAGGAAGGGCAGGAGGTCAAGGCCGGCGAGACCGTGGCGGTGGTCGAGGCGATGAAGATGGAGAACGTACTGCGGGCGGAGATCGACGGCGTGGTCAAGAAGATCAACGCCAAGCCCGGCGACAGCCTGGCGGTCGACGCGGTGATTCTGGAGTTCGAGTGATTGTCGCCCCGCGAAAGCGGGGACCCATATGTCGAAGCTTCAATCCGTCTTATCCCGAGGAGCCCGCCGAAGCTTTAGCGAAAGGCGGGCGTCTCGAAGGATGGGCGGCCTCATGGTACGTGACGCGCCTGCGGCGCTCCTCACCATGAGGCCGCGAGAGTTGCGGCGTATGGGTCCCCGTTTCGCGCGGACGACGGGTTAAGATCATGACCCTCTACTTCGCCTACGGCTCGAACATGAGCCGCGCCGCCATGGCGCGGCGCTGTCCAACGGCGCACGCGCTGGGGGTGGCGACGCTTGCCGGCTGGCGCTTTCGCATCACCACGGACGGCTTTGCTTCGATCGCACGCGCGGCTGGCGGCAAGGTGATTGGCGTGCTCTGGCAACTCAGCCCGCGCGATTTGGCCGCGCTCAACGCCTACGAAAGTCTCGACAGCGGCCTCTATGTGCGGCGGCAGATCATGGTCCGACATGGCAGTGCCGCTCGATCGGCCATGGTCTATATCGCGCGCGCCACCGGCGACGGCCGGCCACAGCCGCGCTATATCGGAGGGCGCTATATGGAATCGATCATCGCGGCGGCGCGCGAATGGCGGATGCCAGCGGCTTATATCGGCGCGCTGCAACGCTGGTCGCCGTCGACATTGCGCGCGATGCGCGCCACCGGGATCAACGAGATCGCATGACCGTCATCCGCCATATGGTCGTGCATGGCCGCGTGCAGGGCGTCGGCTACCGCGCTTTTGTCGAGCAGGAGGCGCACCGGCACCGCGTCGAAGGCTGGGTGCGCAACCGCCGCGACGGCTCAGTGGAGGCGCTGCTGTCCGGAGCGGAGGAGAAGGTGGAGGCCGTCATCGCAGCCTGCCGGCGCGGGCCTTATTCCGCCCGCGTCGACGTGCTGCATCAGTGGGACGGCGATGCCAGCGATCTCGCGCCGCGCCGGCCCGGCGAAGCGTTCTCGGTGCTGCCGACGGCGTAGTCGCTCGCCCCGAATAGCGCGGCGAACTCGCGTCGCAGTACCATGTCGACTTCGGCCATCGACACCGGGATGCCGAGATCGGCGAGGCTGGTGACGCCGTAGCGCGGCTCGCGCACTCCGCAGGGCACGATGCCGGCAAAGTGCGACAGGTCCGGCTCGACGTTGAGTGCCATGCCGTGCAGCGTCACCCAGTGCGAGACGCGGATGCCGATAGCGGCGATCTTGTCCTCGTAGCCTTCGCCCTTGTCCGGCCGGCGCACCCAAACGCCAATGCGGTCCTCGCGCCGCTCGCCGCGCACGTTGAAGACAGCGAGCGTGCGAATGATCCATTCCTCGAGCGTGGCGACGAAGCGGCGCACGTCTGGCCCGCGCCGGCGCAGGTCGAGCATCACATAGGCCACCCGCTGGCCCGGGCCGTGATAGGTCATCTGCCCGCCGCGCCCGCTCTCGAACACGGGAAAGCGCGCCTCGAGCAACTGCTCGGGCTGGGCACTAGTACCGGCGGTATAGAGGGGAGGGTGCTCGATGAGCCAGACGAGCTCGTTCTCCCGCCCGGCGGCGATCGCCGCCGCGCGCGCCTGCATCTGGGCGACGGTCTCCTCATAGGGCACGAGCGAATCGCTCACCCGCCATTCCACCGAGAGCGACCCCGGCGGCGCGGCCAGCCCAACCGTCAATTCACGCGCGTTAACCATCCATTCACCATAGCATGGTGACCTGACAGCACCCGCTGCTCAGGCGGGCATGGGGAATGAGACACGTGGCGACACTCGACAAGGTTTCCATCGATATCACCGTTGTGCTCGGCACCACCACCATGCCGATCCACCAGGTTCTCCGTCTCGGCCGCGGCGCCATCATCGAGCTCGACACGACCGAAGAGGACCCGGTCAGCATCCTCGCCAACGACTTGCCGGTGGCCAAGGGAACGGTGGTGGTCAACGGCAACCACATCGCGGTCGAGGTCGGCGAGCTTTTGCCGCGCGGCCCGGATATGCGCTGAACGGCCTCAAATCCGGCCTTGTCCCTCAAGACCCTATTTGTTACAGCAACCGCGCTTTGCCGGGACGCGAGGTTTTGCAAGGCTTTACGTCCTCCCCCAATGCGGTCGTGGCGGAATTGGTAGACGCACTAGCTTGAGGTGCTAGCGGGGCAACCCGTGGAGGTTCGAGTCCTCTCGACCGCACCAGTTAAGATAAATTGCGGCGATTTCAATGCCTTAGCGGGCGCTACGCCGGCTGCGCCCGGCTTAGAGCCGGATGCGCAGGCGGCTGGCGATCTCGCCGACGATACCGCGGCGGAACAACAGCACGCAGGCAACGAAAATCACGCCCTGAATGACCAGCACCCATTCGCCCACCACGGCGAGCTTGTACTGCATGAGCTGGATGACGAAGGCGCCGATCACCGGCCCGAATATGCTGCCGAGCCCGCCCACCAGGGTCATCAATACGACCTCGCCCGACATCGGCCAGTTGACGTCGGTCAGGGAGGCGAGCTGCAGCACGATCGCCTTGGTCGAACCGGCCAGCCCGGCCAGCGTCGCCGACAGCACGAAGGCGATCAGCTTGTAGCGGTCGGTCTTGTAGCCGAGCGAGGTCGCGCGCGCCTCGTTCTCGCGGATCGCCTTGAGCACCTCGCCGAAGGGCGAGTGCACGATGCGGTAGATGAACAGGAAGCCGGCGAGGAAGATGACCAGGACGACGGCATACATCGCCGCCTCGTTGCGCAAATCGATGAGGCCGAATAGGTGGCCGCGCGGCACGGCCTGGATGCCGTCCTCGCCGCCGGTGAACTTCGCCTGCAGCGCGAAGAAATACATCATCTGCGCCAGCGCCAGCGTGATCATGGCGAAATAGATGCCCTGGCGGCGGATCGCCAGCGACCCGGCGACGAAGCCGCAGACCGCGGCGGTCGCGGTGCCGGTGAGGATGGCGAGCTCCGGCGTGAAGCCCCAGGCCTTCGCCGCGTAAGCGGACAGGTAGCTCGCCCAGCCGAAATAGAGTGCGTGGCCGAACGACAAGAGGCCGACATAGCCGATCAGCAGGTTGAGGGCGCAGGCAAACAGCGCAAAGCACATCACCTGCATGAGGAACAGCGGATAGGTGTAGAACGGCGCCACCACCAGCGCCGCCACCATCACGGC
>Ga0187771_10001804_pt1 | contig 14644 bp, 13 predicted proteins | sample 0116_SJ02_MP15_1_FD_133139 | JGI IMG/M metagenome (GOLD analysis project Ga0187771, IMG submission 133139) | Tropical peat soil microbial communities from peatlands in Department of Meta, Colombia - 0116_SJ02_MP15_10_MG | ecosystem: Environmental > Terrestrial > Soil > Wetlands > Peat | place...
AGGGACCGAGTCCCTCCCTCTCTTACGCAATTAGCCATTCTGTCCGACAAGCGCTGACGCGCTACACTTTGCCGAAGACGCCTGCAATGCGAGCCGATCTCGAGGGGCGCATTCAGGCCTTTTCTTCGGAGTCTGCCAGCACCAGCCGCCGTTGCAGCGGCAGCGCCTGCCAGCCGAACCGTTCGACGACAAGGCCCCACAGGCCCTTCGGCGCCCACAGCATCACCGCGATCGCGACCGCGCCCAAGATCAGCAGATAGACGCTGCCGAGGTCGGACAAGGTCTGCCGCATTATGAAGAAAATCATGGTGCCGACGATTGGTCCTTCGACGCGGCCGATGCCGCCGATTACGGTGATGAAGATGACGAAGGCGGTCCAGTCGTTGACGCTGAAGGCGGTGTCCGGCGAGATCCGTAGCTTCATGAGAAAAATCAGCGCGCCGACCATGCCGGTGCCGGCCGCGGTGAGCACATAGACGGCAAATTTCAGCCGCCAGACGTCGATGCCGTTGCTCTGTGCCGCCAGTTCGTTGTCTCGCACCGCGGTGAGCGCGAGCCCGTGTCGCGAGCGTAGCAGCAGCACGATGGCCGCGAGCACGAGGGCCATCAGGCCGAGCGACAGCCAATAGATTTCGAACTCGCGCATCGTCCGGCTCGGCGCCATCGCCAGGATGATGGAGGCGGGCAGGCTGATGCCAGAGCCTCCGCCGAGGGCAGAGACCTGCGAGGCCAGCAACCTGAACACCTCTGCCATCACCCAGGTGCCGATGGCGAAATAGGCGCCGCGCAGGCGGAAGATCAGCGCCGCAAGCGGCACCGCGACCAGCGCCGACACTACTCCGGCAACCGCGATAGCGAGGATCGGATGCAGGCTTCCGAACATCGCCAGCGCGAACAGTAGATAGCCGCCGAGGCCGACATAGGCCTGCTGGCCGACCGAGACTAGGCCAGCGTAGCCGGAAAGCAGATTCCACAGGCTAGCCAGCGCGACGAAGGTGAACATCTCGGCGAGGAGCCGCAGTGTCAGTCTGTCGGCCCAGGCCGGCGCCGCCGCGAGCGCGATCGCCGCGAGCGCGATCAGCGTCACGCCGACGCGGCTCGACGGCGTGGCGTGCGCGACCCGGCTCATCCCGACACCTTCGGAAACAGGCCTTGCGGCCGCAGCGCCAGAATGACGAGGAAGACGATGTGGCCAGCAAGCAGTTGCCAGCCGGGATCGATCTGCGCGCCGATCGCCTGCGACACGCCGAGGATGACGCCGCCGGCGAGCGTGCCCCACAAGCTGCCGAGGCCGCCGATGATCACCGCCTCGAAGCCGAAGATCAGGCGCGCCGGGCCGATGGTCGGATCGAAATTGGCGCGCACCGCCAGGAAGACGCCGGCGATGGCGACGATGGCGAGCGACAGCGCCATCGCCAGCGCGAAGACGTGGCGCGTGTCGAGCCCCATCAGTCGCGCCACGGTCTGGTCGTCGGAGGCGGCGCGGAAGGCGCGGCCGAGCGCGGTGCGATAGAAGAGGAGTTGCAGGCCGGCGATCACAGCAACCGCAATGACGAACTGCAACAGTGGCAGCAGACCGATCCACAGGCCCTGCGTCACCTGAAAGGTTGCCACCTCGATGGTTCCCGCCTGGAGCTTGCGGCTGTCGGCGGTGAACAGTTCGAGCAGGCCGTTCTGGATGATGATCGACAGGCCGAAGGTGACGAGCAGCGGGGGTAGGAGGTCGTCACCGAGCGTGCGGTTAAGCAGGCCGCGCTGCAGGGCATAGCCGATCAGGGCCATCGCCGGCACAACGACGATCAGCGATAGCAGCGGATTGATGCCGAACGCGGTAGTTGCCATCAGCGTCACGTAAGCGGCGAGTACGATCAGGTCGCCGTGCGCGATGTTGACGAGACGCATGACGCCAAAGATCAGCGACAGCCCGGCGGCAAACATGGCGTAGAGCCCGCCGGTCAGCACGCCTTGCAGGATGACGTTGAGCCAGAGCATCCCGCTACACCCCGAAATATGCCGCGCCGATCGCCTCGCGCGTCAGGCTCGCGGCGGCGCCGGCGAGCGCGACGCGGCCTTCCTGGAGGCAGTAGACGTGGTTCGCGGCGCGCAACGCCTGTACGATGTCTTGTTCAACGATGACGACAGCGAGGCCCTCGCGCACGATGTCGGGCAGCTGCGCATATATGTCGCGTACGACAATTGGCGCGAGCCCGAGGCTAATCTCATCGCACAGCAACAGCCGCGGATTGGCCATCAGTGCGCGGCCGATCGCCGCCATCTGCTGCTGGCCGCCGGACAGAGCGGTCGCCGGCATATGCCGGCGCTCGGCGAGTACGGGGAAGAGCGCGTAGACGCGCGCCAGCGTCCACGGTCCCGGCCGCTTCGACTGGCCGCCGATCATCAGGTTCTCCTCGACCGAGAGCGACGGGAACAGTCGCCGGCCCTCCGGCACCAGCGAGATGCCGCGCCTGGCGACCTCGAAGGCCGGCGTGTGGCCGATGTCACCGCCGGCAAACGCGATCGCGCCGGCGCGCGGATGCATCAGCCCGGCGATGCATTTGAGCAGCGTCGACTTGCCGGCGCCGTTGGCGCCAATTACCGCCACTACCTGGCCAGCTCCGAGCGCGAGCGTGACGCCGAACAGCGCCTGGAAGTCGCCGTAGAAGGCGTCGATGCCGCGCACGTCAAGGAGACCATCAGACATCGGCGGCGATCCCCATGTAGATCTCCGCCACCTGCGGGTTCTTGAAAACCGTGTACGGCTCGCCCTCGGCGATGAAGCGGCCGCCGTGCAGCACGACCAGACGGTCGATGACGGCGGTGAGCGCGTGCACGACGTGCTCGATCCACACGATTGAGACGCCGGAGGCGCGGACGTCCTTGATGAGCGCGACGAGCGCGACGCACTCGTGCTCGGTCAGGCCGCCGGCGACCTCGTCGAGCAGCAGGACGCGCGGCCTGGTCGCCAGCGCGCGGGCGAGCTCAAGCCGCTTGCGATCAAGCAGGGTCAGACCGCCGGCGCGCGTATTCGCCTTGCCGGCAAGGCCGCAGCGCGTGAGCAGGTCGGCGCAGCGGTCGTAGACCGCGGCCTCGCGCTCGCCGGCGCCGAAAGCGGCGGCGACGACGACGTTCTCGAACACGGTCATACCGGCGAAGGGCTGCGGGATCTGGAACGAGCGGGCGAGGCCCTTGCGGCAGCGTCGCTCGGGCGGTAGCGCGGTGATGTCCTCGCCGCCGAACAGCACGCGGCCGCCGTCCGGCCGCACGGTGCCGGTGGCGATGCCGAACAATGTCGTCTTGCCGGCGCCGTTCGGGCCGATGATGCCGAGCGCCTCGCCCTCGCCGAGCGCGAGGTCGATGCCGTCGGCGACGACGACGGCGCCGAAACGTTTCGAGATGTTCTCGAGGGCGAGGAGGGGCGCCATGGCGCCTCTCTCAGCTCAGCGGCATCAGCTTGCCGCCGACGGGGATTTCCGGCGCGGTCTTGTTCTCGGCGATCACCAGCTCGAACTTGCCGTTCTTGCGCTGCCACTGACCGGCAACGAGCGGCGTCTTGGTGACGTTCCTTACCGGCTGGCCGGTCCAATGGATCGGGCCCACGATCGATCTGTAGTTGGTCGCAACGATCGCACTGAGAATCGAATTCGGATCATCGAGGTTCTTGGCGCGCTTGAGCACGTCGATTGCCACTTCGAACAGCGCATGCTGAAACCCGATCGGTTGCGTCCATGGCCGGCCGGTCGCCTTAATGTAGGCGTCAGTCAATTCCTGCGCGCTCTGGCCGGTGAGGCCCGACTTGAACGGATGATGTGGCGTCCACCACACCTCGCTGGTGAGACCGTTGCCACGCTCGCCGAGCGAGTCGATAACCGAGGGGAACAGCAGCGCCTTGCCGATGGTGACGATCTTCGGCTTGAAGTTCTGCTGCGCCGCCTGCGACCAGAAGGTGGCGAAATCCGGCGGGATCATGTTGCCGGTGACGATCTGGCAGCCTGCTGCCTTAAACGCTGAGATCTGCGACGTGAAGTCGTTGTTCATCACCTGATAGCGGCCGGAATCGTGCAGTCTGTAGCCGGCTTTCGCCAAGGCCGGCGGCAGACCGAGCTGCTGGTCGCCCCAGGCATTGCCGTCGGCATCGTTCGGGAAGAGGCCGCCGACGACTTTGTTGGTCGGCATCTCCTCCCACAGCGCCAGGAAGGCGCTGATGATATCCTCGAGGCCCCAAAAGAAGTGATAGGTCCAGGTGAAACCCTTCTTCGGATCGCCCTTGCGGCCGAAGAAGTAAGGTTGCCACGGACAGTTGGTGGTGATGCAGGGGACCTCGTTGACCTCGGCCTGGTCGGCGACGGGGTTGGTCGTGTCCGGCGTCGCCGACGCGACGATGAGGTTGACCTTGTCGCCGAGGATCAGTTCGGCCGCGACGTCGGAGGCGCGGCTGGCGCTCGACTGACTGTCCTTGGAGATGATTTCGACCTTGTATGTCTTGCCGCTGTTCTCAAGCCCGTTGTTGAGGATGGCGCGCACCTGCTCGAGGATGAAGCCATCGGCCTCGCCGAATCCGGCCAGCGGCCCGGTCTTCGGGCTGACGTGGCCGATCTTGATGACGTTCGACTGCGCCTCCGCCGGCAGTACGCGCAGCACCGCGGGCGCCGCCACGGCGCTCAAACCGGCTTTGACCAGGGTGCGGCGCGAGATCCTCGTTTTACGGTCCATTTGATGCCTCCCTATCATTTTGGCACGCGTCAGGTGTCGTTAGCGCGCGCCCTTTTTCAAGTGTTGCACTACCTTAGCCCGCAGCGCAGCCTGCTCGTCGGTCGGCCATTTGCGGAAGCCCTCGCCGCATTTGAAACCGAGTTTGCCCTCGGCCACCAGTCTTTGCAGATAGGGCGACGGGCCGGGTTGGCTGTCGATCGACGGCAGCACGGTCTTGTCGATTGCCAGCGTGACATCGGCGCCGACCATATCGACATTCTCCAACGGTTCGAGCGCCGCCAGCCTACGGCCGAACACAGCCCCGATCACCATGTCGACGGTCTCGGCGTCGCGGATGCCATGCTCAACCAGCGACACGAGGAGTGCGGGCTGTCTAGGTGAGCATCTCTCGCACCAGCGGAATGACCTTGCGCCCGTAAAGTTCGATGCATCGCATCATTTTCTCATGGGACAGTGGGCCCGCGCTGTATTTGAGGTCGAAGCGGCGAACCCCGAGGGCCTGCACGGTGGCCGCGATTTTGCGCGCCACCGTCTCCGGTGATCCGACGTAGAGTGAGCCGTACGCGATCTCGTCCTCGAAGTCGGCGCGGGTCAGGGCCGGCCAGCCGCGCTCTTTGCCGATCTTGTCACGCATGCGCTTGTAGTCGACGAACAGATCTTCCTTGGCCAGCGCATCAGTTTCGCCGACGAAGCCATGCGAATGCACCCCTAATGGCAACTCAGGCTTGCCCATTTCTTTCAGCGCGCGGCGGTAGAGATCGGCAAAGGGCGCGAAGCGCCGTGGGTCGCCGCCAATGATCGCCAGCATCATCGGCATGCCGTAATGTGCTGCGCGCATGACAGACTGTGGCGTGCCGCCGACGCCGATCCACGTTGTCAGTCGGCCGGCCTCCGTCTTCGGATAGACGCTCTGGTTCTTCAGCGGCGGCCGCATCGTGCCGCGCCACGTGACCGGCTGCTGTGTGAGTAGCGCGGCGAACAGATCGAGCTTCTCGTTGAACAGTTCTTCGTACTGGTTGAGGTCGAAACCGAACAAGGGAAAGGACTCGATAAAGGAGCCGCGCCCAAGCATGACCTCAGCGCGTCCGTTCGACAGCGCATCCAGGGTCGAAAATCTCTGAAAGACACGGATGGGGTCGTCGGATGACAGGACCGTCACCGCAGAGCCAAGCCTGATGCGCTTGGTGCGACTTGCGATGGCCGCCAACACTGTTTCCGGCGATGAGATCGCAAAATCGGCGCGGTGATGCTCGCCGACGCCGATGAAATCTACGCCAATCTCGTCGGCGAGGACGGCCTCCTCGACGAGGTTGCGAATGACTTGCGCCGCGTGCAGCGGCTTTCCGTCCGGGCCGTCGGTGACATCACCGAAGGTGTCAAGACCGAGTTCGATCGTCTGAATCATCTGCTCTTGTACCAAGTTCGAGAAAATTTTCATGCCCACATTTTGGGTGAGCCATCGCGGCATCAGCGTTTCTTCGAACCGATGCCCTCAAATTGGACCGGCGGTTTCGGAGTTCGGTGACCGGGAAAGAGGCAAAGGCGGGCGGCTGCGGCCTAGTCACATGTTGCTCTGCAAAGGAGCCTCCTTCCCCCTTGACGTTGGTCAAGCGGCTGAGCCTAATTCTGCATAACTGTAGCGTCAGCTGCAGTAGACGGCTGCGATAAGAAATTGCGCGGGAAACGTGCAACATTCAGCCTTAATGAAGCGGGCGGTCGTCTCGGCTGCCTATTTTGGCTTGTTTGCAATCGACTCAAGCGCGGGCTGCGGATGATTATCCGGTCCGACCGGTCGCCATCGTTTGTCCGGCGCTCGAGCCAGCCCCCGGTCGAAGTGATCGCTTAATTTTCCCAAACAGTCGGGGTCACGATTGGACGGCGAGGGAGGCTCAGAAAAATTCATCAATACTCGCGATCTATCAGTGAGTTAAAACAAGCAAAGCTGGGACCAGGTTGGACGCGATTCACATCTGCAGCCGCAAATCAAAACAGGATTCACGCGCCCGTGAATTTTTCCACGCTGCCTAAAATACCGGGGGCGCCGTGGCATCTCGGATGCCCCGACCTGAATATTTGATTCTTCTGAGATGCGAATGCTTGAGCTCTATAGCTTTCCTTTCTCGGCGATGGCTTCAGCCTGCAATGTCCATCTTTTCAGTGATAACAGAATTAAAGCCGAATCTGCTGCACAGGCAGCAATTGGAGAGGTTTCACGAATTGAACAACGCTTTTCGCGTTATCGCCACGATAACATTCTTGCCGAAATAAATGATGCGGGGCGACGTTCGGCAAGCGTTACGGTAGATGAAGAAACAGCAAGGCTGATCGACTATGCATTTGCCGCCTATAAGCACAGCGACGGGTTGTTCGATATCACCTCAGGTGTTTTGCGGCAGGTTTGGGATTTCAAGTCCGGTCGGCTTCCCGATCGCAAGTCGGTCGATGACTTATTGCCGCTGATTGGTCTCTCGAAGCTTGTATGGCAGCGACCGAGACTTACTTTCCCAATTCCTGGAATGGAGCTTGATTTTGGCGGCCTTGGCAAGGAGTACGCGGCCGATCAGGCCAAAGCGATCTGTACTTCGCTCGGAATTTGTCATGGCTTGGTAGATCTCGGCGGAGATATCGCCATTATCGGGCCGCAGCCAAATGGCACGGGATGGGATATTGGCATCAGGGATCCCCGTAGCACGAATACGAGAATTACCTCTCTTTCAGTTGATTGCGGCGCGCTCGCCAGTAGCGGAGATTACGAGCGCTTTATGGTGGCCGACGGCCGACGATATTGTCACATTCTCAATCCGATGACTGGCTGGTCCTGCCGGGGGCTCGCAGCAGTAAGCGTGTCGGCCGGCGAATGCCTAGTGGCAGGCACAATTTCAACAATTGCCATGCTGAAAGGCCGCGACGCCATTCAGTGGCTAGCGCAGCTCGGATTCAAATATTTCTATGTCGAGGAAAGTGGAGCCTGTGGGGGTAACTTTCAGATGTCCCAACCGGAAGCAAAAGATTTGGATCAATAGCACTGCAGGCGGCCAGGGAGGTATCCCGTATTCAGGCCAGGATATTGAGGGATTGAAGGCTTGAATTTAACGTCTGTCCTGGAACAACCGGGCTGGTCGCGCCTGACGTGTCGGCACGAAGACTGACCATGAGACTCTTCATCGTGGAAACAAAATCTTGCTTTGAAACACTTCCGGTTCCACTTGGATCGAGCGTGTTCCAGATCGCATTGGCACCCTGCATCTGAAACACTGCAGGTGGATTTAAAGTCTGGAATGCTTGCCTGAATTGGGACTCGCTAATCGATCCGGTACCGCTGGTGTCGATCGCATCGAAGAGATTGGACATCTTTTGATTTGGCGGCATGCTTCCGCTCGCGCCCGAAATTACGTTCAGATTGACAGGCGCGCCCACCGCAGCAACTGACATGGTGATTCCTCTTCGTTCACTTTGCCCAGCGCGAAACCATAATGATTCAGGGTAAAGGTTTAACTAATGCTCTTCGAGCGTCGGTGCTTGCCACGACCGAAGCGCTGCCGAATTGCGCGCGATAAAGAGCAAGGCGTTGGCCGAGTAATGGCGCCGTGGAAATGAATCTCGAATTTGCAAGACGACGCACGGCGCGCCGCAGGATTTGTACGGCATGTTTCCCGCCGTGATGCTCGTCTGTAGGCGAGCCTTGCTCGCAATTCCAATAGTGATGTTGGTCTGCCATGTTGGCGGCAAGCTGCTAGGTGTTTTGGTCGCAGTTTCGCATCGTTTGCGAAGACACAAGCCGGCTCGTGCTCGAGCCGGCTTGTTCGTGTATTGGCGATGTCAGGCTGTCTTATCGACGATGGTCCCTGCGCCAGGAGGCGGAGAAGCCTGAACGGGAGTCCGAACAGAGGCTTCGTCACCGTCGCTATCGTGGTCGGGTCTGGCGCCTTCTAGACGCTCCGCGTTGATCGGCACGATGTGGGCCGAACTTATTTGTGCAACACTCATGTTGAAGTCCTTTCGAGTCCATGCAGAGAGCGTCAAAGATTGCAGACCGAACTTAAAAACTCTCTACGGCTAAGACGAAAATCCGATCGCGTTTTCTGATAGTTATCGGGGGCGGCTTCTGGCTGTAAGGCCCTTGTAAGGATCTGCAGCCCCTTCAATTGCCACCATTGTTGCTGCCGAGAGTGTCCTCAGCTCGATATCAGTGATACCTGACAGTTCGCGCAACAACATCGGTCCAGTAAGGCGATCTCGTTGTTGCACTTACGACGCGAGACTTGGAATCGAAACAGCAACTGCGGTGCCATGGTCGAGAACATCTTGTGCGTGGTCGCTCGAGACGCGCCATATCGTTCAGAATGGGTTTCGCGCGTTGAGGCCGCCTTTGCCCAAGGAGCATCAGCTCGCTTTGCGGCATGGGCAAAATGCAGTGATTGATCCGCGACAGGCAAGGGCCGATTGTCGGACGTTCTACAGTGCGGATAAAGCGTCCGGCGCGATGTCTCCGATGCCGAAAAGTCCCGAACTCATCTAACTTTGCGGGGTTGCTCCGCTGGACTGGCTTTTCAGCGTTTTGGCAGCGTGTCGGCGTAACTCCGCTCGCAGTTGACTACGCGGCCGATCCGTCTGCATTTGATTTTTGCATGGGACAGGCCGCTGCCTTGGGGAAAACGAGAGAAAACACTGCGCCGCCCCCTGCGGCATCTCCAACAGATACTGAGCCATCCAATGCCGTCATGATTCGATTGACGATCGCCAGGCCCAATCCGGCGCCGCTGCTGTCGCGATCGCCTCGCCAAAAACGTTCGAAGACTTTCATGCGTAGGTCTGGAGGCACGCCGGCACCATTATCGATAACATCGATTGCCGGCCGATCGGTGACGCGCAACCGAACAGACGTTCCTGGCGGAGTATGCTTGATTGCATTTTCGATCAGATTGCCGAGCGCGGCGTGGATCGCAAATGTATTGGTCGCGACAATGACAGGCTTGTCGCTGCGAACAAACTCGATGGACTTGGCCGATGCGATAGCAAGTGGCGCTAGACTGCCTGCCACCTCTGCAGCGATATCATTCAAGTCGACAAATTCATCCGACGCTATGGGAGAAACGCCAAGGCGCGCATCGAGCAGAAGCTGAGATACAATGCGACTCATGTGTTCGACGTCGGTACGCAAATGATTAATCTCGCGTGGGTCTTTCAGCGTATCCATGCTCGCGATAAGCGCAGAGAGCGGCGTACGTAATTGATGCGCGGCGTTGGCGTTGAATTCGCGCTGTTGCTGCAGGCCTTGTTCGAGGTGATCGAGAGCGGAATTCATCGATTTGACGAGCGGAGAAAGCTCCCGCGGTACATTATCGACAGGCAGCCGAACATTCGCGTTTTTCGGTCCAATTGATTCCGCCAGCACCGACAGCTTTTTAATCGGGGCGAGTGCACGTTTGACGATCCAGATGCTGGTCCCGAGAAGAATGACCAGAAACGGGATGATCAGCCAGCCGCCATCGGTAATGAACTCGTCGATGACAGCCATTCTCAAGTAGTCGGGATCTCGAGTTTCCTGTTCGACCTGGATCAAGACTGTTCGCGGACCGACTTGAGTCTGCAGCGCTGCACCAAATACGCGAAGCGGGCCGGGACCGTCGGGATCATAATCATACAGCCTTTGACAGCTGCGCGAAAAGACCGGCAGCGCGGAAACCGCTTTTCCGCTGTCAAAAAGATACTGTCCATTCTCATCGCGGACCGCATAGTGGAACTCGCTTTCGGAGCTTGAATAGGCTTCTGCAAGGCGTATCGGCAGATTGAGAGTAATCGAATTCCTGTCGTCCACTTTGAGGTAGCCGGCAATGACCTTCGCCTGATCGGTCAAAGTCTGTTCTCGCAACGCAATGTTTGTCCATTTGGTCTTCAGATAAAGCCACCCAAAGGAGCACGCGCCGGCAAGAAACATCGTCGCCGTCAGACCGACGGTGATCCGCTGCAAGAGCGAATAGGTTTTCAATGCGTGTGTTCCTTCAGCAAGTATCCGATCCCGTATAGCGTATGAATGGAGCATTCCGCTCCGGCAGAAACCAGCCGGCGCCGCAGACGCGAAATCAGCACCTCGATGCTGTTCGGCGTGACATTTTTGGCAAGACCGTAAAGGCTATCTTCCAAGGTGTTTTTAGCAACAATCTGCCCCTCCCGGCGCATCAAGAGTTCGAGCGCTTGGACCTCACGTATTGCAAAGCGAACGGTCTTCTGGCTGACGGTCACTTGGCGTGAAGATGTTTGAAGCTGCAGGTTTCCGACAGTGAGCACGTCACCAAGAGCTTGGCCGGGTCGCCGCAAGAGCGCGCGCAGTCGCGCAGCCAGTTCTTTCATGGCAAACGGCTTCACGAGGTAGTCATCGGCGCCGGCGTCGAGCCCGGTGACGCGGGCATCAATGCCATCACGTGCAGTGAGGACCAGGATTGGGACGGACCGATCATATTGCCGTATATCGCTCAGCACATCGAATCCGTCTCGGTCGGGCAGGCCGAGATCCAGGATTATCGCGTCATAACCGATGGCTTTGAGGGCATTCAGGCCGTCGCCTGCCGTCTGGAACGCGTCGACGCCAAAGCCAAGGCTAGCTAAGCCTTTGACAATCGCATCGGACAGCCGACTGTGGTCCTCGATCAGCAAAATGCGCATGGTTTATCACGGCGATAATTGACGAGAAAAAATAGTCCATTTCGCCGAAAGCAAAAAGCTCAGATATGGCCATCAATGAAATTGCAAGTCACTCGCAATCGATAAATAACGCGAGCTGAACCTCGGGACGGGACGTCTCTGATTCTTTCCTTATTTTGTATCGCCGGATTTGCACGGCAAAGACGTTTGTGTCGAGTGCATCGTCAGCGCCGAATGATGCAGTAACGATCTCGGCAATTTCGGCGGCGGAAGTTCTGTTTAGGCAGGGCTTGTGATGTGTTGCCAATGAATCGAGTCGGCGAGCGAATCCTGACAACAGCCTGACAAGTCTGCAAATTTTTTCCTTGTAAATCATCCGAGCTTGATTTCTGTCAAAGTTGGTGAGCGCCAACGCAGCGCAGAGTTTTCGCGTGAGACATGGGGACACGAATGGCGTTCGTAAAGACGAAAGCAGAATTATTTGGATCTGCTAAAAAGAAAATCGCAAGTGTCAGGTTTGCGACGGCGAGCGCTGCGTTTTTTTTCGGACTTGTGGCTGCGACGTTTGGCGTAGTGACCTCAGCCGACGCGCTGCCAAGTTATGCGCGCCAAACCGGGCAACCTTGCGGCACCTGCCATACGGATTTTCCTGGTCTCACCCCGTACGGCCGCAAATTTAAGCTGCTCGGTTATACGGTTGGCGGGGGTCCTTTCCGGACCACGTTGTTTTCCCAATTCCCGCAGGTGCGCGAACATAAAGGAGACCCTCTCGATTCGGAGGCAAACGCGCCTGGTGCAAAAGCAAACGCGAAGGCGAAGACGGGTTCGACAGAGGACGGAAGCCAAACGGCGGACACGAGCAACGTCTGGGTGCCGCCAATCGCGATGATGGCGATTGCCGGTTATACGCATACGCAGGCGTCTCAGGCGCCTCCCTGTGGCGGTCCTTACAACTGTAACGATCAACTCGTAGCTTCGCCAATTAGCTTTTTTTACGGTGGCGCAATCACCGACCATATCGGTGCCTTTGCGCAGGTTACCTACAACGGTGCACCATTTGGCGCTCCCTGGAATGATTGCCTGAACGCTCAGGCGGGGGGCAACGGCTGCGATCCATATGAGACGTTTCAGTGGTCGTGGGACAACACCGATGTCCGGTACGCGAATTCTGGAACGATTGGCGGACTGGGTGTCATTTACGGCATTACCGCCAATAACAATCCGAGTGTTCAAGATCCATGGAATACAACGCCCGCCTGGACGTTCCCGTACGCAACCTCAACTACGGCGCCAAAACCTGCGGCCGCGACTCTCATCGACGCGGGGCTTGGGCCAGGGCATGTCGTCGGCGTCGGCGGCTACGCGTTCATCAATGACCTGCTGTATTTGGAATTGACCGGCTATCGGTCGCTGGATTGGAATACGCAGGCCAAGCTCGGCATCGATCCCTTCAGCGTTGGCATGATCAGCGGCATCGCTCCCTATTGGCGTGTCGCGCTGGAGCCGCATTGGGGCAATCATTGGCTGGAATTTGGCGCATACGGAATGTCGACCCGGCTACAGCAATGGGATCCAACCCAGATGGATGCGAACGGCTGGCAAATTCCCGCGTTCATTCCTCTGACCGATCGATTTACCGATACTGCATTCGATGCTCAGTATCAGTATCAGGGCTCGAATTACTGGCTCACGCTGCGTGGCACTTATATTCACGAAGACCAGCAGCTTGACGCGACTTTCAACAGCGGAGGTTCTAGCAACCCGTCGAATACGTTGAATACGTTCAGGGCGCTGGCGTCGCTCGCTTACGGCAACGACAACCGCGTCGTACTCACGGGGCAATACTTCGACAGCTGGGGTTCATCGGACGCGACGTTGTACAGCGCCAATCCTGGTTGCGCATGCAGTCCCGACAGCAACGGGTTCATCTTCGAGATCGCGTACATACCGTACATTTCCAGCCAGGCGCCGGTATGGCCGTGGGCAAATATGCGCGTTGGCCTTCAATACACCTACTATAACAAGTTCGATGGGGACACGGCCTCCGCGCACGATAACAACACGCTGTTCGCCTACATCTGGTTCGCGATGTGATCATCAAGGAGACTTTTCAGATGTCGCGAGCCGCTAAGGGTCAAGGCCGGATTATGCAGGTCACAAACATTCGTTCGGTTCTCCCGGCAGCCATTCTGGCAATCGTCCTTTTCACAACCGGCCGCGCAGAATGCGCAAGTGCCTCGCATGGGGCGCTTCAGGCCAAAATCGAATACTGCAAGACCTGCCACGGTCTTTCGGCGCAGGGCTATCACGGCTTTTACCCAATCCCGCGGCTCGCCGGACAGCAAACTCAATACATTGAGAATCAACTGCGTGCGTTCATCGAGCGCCGGCGAAAAAATAGCTACATGTACAGCGTGGCCCACGTGTTGAGCCCGGAGATGCAAGTCGCTCTAGCCAAATATTTTAGCAGCCTAAATGCCAAGCCATTGGAGGCTGGGGGGCGCTCAAAGACGGTCGCTTCGGAGGGGCAACGAATCTTTGAGGACGGCGATCCGGCGACCAACGTTCCCGCATGCACTGCCTGTCATGGCGTCGATGCCAAGGGGCACAACGAAATTCCGCGCTTAGCAGGCCAGCTCCCGGACTATATCTTCAATAAGCTGGTGAACTGGAATCGAGAGCGCGGTCAGGACCCGAAACATCCCGACATTTCAGCCATCATGCTGCCGACCTCGCACAACTTGACCAAGTCGCAAATCCGTGCGGTCGCAGCCTACGTGAGTCATCTGCAGTGACTTTGTCGTCGCCAACATGTGATCGATCATTCGAAAGAATGAGTTGAAGGTTCCGATGATGAAATTCGTCAGTCTAAACGTGGCGATCTTGGCGCTCGTTGCATCTACCGTTTCATCTCCTGCGGGCGGCCTGAGCGAGGCGCATCCCCAGAATTGTACGTGGTGCCACGGGGTATCGGCGCAAGGTTATGCGCCGGCGCCGCGATTGGCCGGACAAGGACCCCTCTATATCGAGAACCAGCTTCTGAGCTTCCGCACGCACAGGCGAGACAATCCGTTTTCCAAGCAGTACATGTGGGGTGCCGCAGCGAACCTCAGCGCTGGCGAAGCCCATTATCTGGCGACCTATTTTTCATCGTTGACCGCCAAGCCAGCAGACGACGGCGACATGCAGAAGGTCGCTGCAGGCAAAGCTTTATTCGAAGATGGAAATCCAAGCGCCAATACCGTTGCTTGCGCCGTATGTCACGGGCCGAATGCCCAGGGCATTAGAGACA